>Ga0310695_10003491_pt1 | contig 30684 bp, 24 predicted proteins | sample RumenRJG_04DNA_FD_203882 | JGI IMG/M metagenome (GOLD analysis project Ga0310695, IMG submission 203882) | Bovine rumen microbial communities from Lethbridge, Alberta, Canada - RJG_04 (v2) (version 2) | ecosystem: Host-associated > Mammals > Digestive system > Stomach > Rumen | place: Canada...
TATAAAAACGAATCTAATGAAAAAAACTAATTAATTCGTGAAATTCGCATCAGCCCCGCAGGGTTCGGGCAAACATCTGTATCATTGCCATTTGTGATCTATCGCTTGATATTCAATCGAGAAAGCGCATATTGATGTCGCCGTAGTGGTCGATGCGGCGGTCGCGCAGGAATGGCCACCAGCGTCTCACCTGCTCGCTGCGCTGCATGTCGATGTCGACGATCTGGCAGTCCTCGGCATCGTTGGGGGAGCGGTAGATGAGTTCCCCCTGTGGCCCGGCCACAAAACTGCTGCCCCAGAACTGAATGCCACGGGTCTGGCCCGATGGGTCGGGCTCGTGTCCCACACGGTTGACGGTGATCACGTGCAGACCGTTGGCCACGGCATGGCCGCGCTGCACGGTGGTCCATGCCTCGCGCTGACGTTCCTGCTCCTCGGGCGTGTCGCTGCTCTCGTAGCCGATGGCCGTGGGATAGATCAGTAGTTCTGCTCCGCGCATGGCCATGAGCCGTGCACCCTCGGGGTACCACTGGTCCCAGCACACCATCACGCCCAGTTTGCCCAGCGACGTCTGGATGGGCATGAATCCCTGGTCGCCCGGTGTGAAATAGAATTTCTCGTAATAGGCAGGGTCGTCGGGAATGTGCATCTTGCGGTACTGGCCGGCCACGCTGCCGTCGGTGTCATAGATGACTGCTGTGTTGTGATACAGGCCGGTGGCCCGTTTCTCAAACATGGACGTCACCAGCACGATACCGCACTCGCGCGCCACTGTGGCATATTCTCTTGTCTCCTCGCCGGGAATCGGGACCGCGAGGTCAAAGTTGTCAACACTCTCCACCTGGCAGAAGTAGAGCGAGTCGTGCAGTTCGGGCAGGACGACGAGTTGGGCACCTTGCCGGGCTAGCATTTTTATCTTGTTGATGAGCGACTGGCGGTTGGCGATGACGTCGCTGGTGTTGCGTTGTTGAATGATTCCTACCTTCATTGTTGATTGTGATTAGCGTTTGTTAGAGAAAGGGATCCCACGGGCAGTTGCATGGTGGCGCAGTGCAGGGAGCCGTGCTCCTGGATGAGGGGGCGGCAGTCGATGGCAACGACCTTGCGGCCAGGGAATGCTTCGCCGATGAGTTGGCATGCCTTGAGGTCGTTTTCGGCTTGTCCATACACGGGAACCAGCACCTGGTGGTTCGTGACCAGGAAGTTGGCATAGGTCGCGGGCAACCTGAAATACTCGTGCTCAAAAATCGGATCGGGTAACGGCAACTTAATGAGGTGATAATGGTTGCCGTCCACGTCGGTGAACTGCTTGAGTTGTTGCTCCATCTTCATCAGCGGCTGGAAGTGCTCATCCTCGGGATTGTCACAGCCCGTGTAGAGGATCACACCGCCGGGGGCAAAACGGGCCAGCGTGTCGATGTGTCCGTCGGTGTCGTCGCCCACAAGGCTGCCGTGGTCGAGCCACAGCATCTTCTTGCATCCCAAGCGGTCGAGCAATGCCTTCTCGAGTTGCTCGCGGGTGAGGGTGTCGTTGCGGTTGGGCGCAGTCAGGCAGCATGTGGTGGTCATCACCGTGCCGTTGCCGTCGGTCTCGATGGAGCCGCCCTCTAGTACCAGGTCGCGGTAGTCGAGCATCGGCATCTTGAAGATTCCCGCATCTGCAAGATGCGAGTTGACCTGATTGTCACAGTCGGCGGCAAATTTCATGCCCCATGCGTTAAAGGTGAAATTGGCCAACGCCGGCTGGCCATTGTGATAGACGGTGATGGGTCCATAGTCGCGCACCCAGGTGTCGTTGATCGCCATCACCGCAACGATGACACGTTTCCAGTCGATGTCGGGCCCCAGAGCCTTATAGACCTCGGTTGGGTCATTAGCAACAATGAGCACGCGCTCATCTTCGTCGTTGAGGATGGCGCGTGTTATTTCCACATAGCAAGCAGTGACCTCATCAATCATGCGTGCCCAGTCGGTACCCATGTTGGGCCATGCGATGAGAACGCCGTCCTGCGGATCCCACTCAGCAGCAAAACTTTGGTTTCTTGTTGACGGATACATGAAATAGGCGTATGAATGAAAGTTCTTTTTTGTTGATGTGTTATTATGATATTAAACGTGAAAACCGGTTTATATATTGTTGCCATACTCTTGATAGTTGTCCCAATAGGAATCTTGAGACTCAACTATCTCGTCGATGAAATCGCGGTAGCCATCCTTGATACTATATCCGTTTTCCTCACACCAGATGGCGTATTCGTCCTCAAACCCTTCGATTTCCCGTCGCATCCTCTCAAATTCCTCATCCAGTTCCGGAGTGTTGCTGTAACGGTCCAGAAGTTCTCTCAGTAATTCAGAAATATCATTCATATTCTTCTTCCTTGGTTTTTTACACCAGCCACCACGCGAGCGGGTGGTGTAGGTTTATACTTGTTGATGGTTTGGATTCCCAAATATAATGCTTTTTTGTGACTTGGAAGCGATTTTGGAATAAAAGTTGTAATAATCTATCAAATATGGTCAAAAATCGGCTTTTTTGACCATTCTATTAGATTTTATTAAGAAACCAACAGCGTGGTGTCGCTCTTCTTCTCCCGTGAAACTTCAAGGCCTGGATAGCGGACATTTGATTGAGAAACTGAAAAAAGATATCATATTAATGCTTGTTATCTCCACAAGTTGTCGTAATTTTGTGGCTTGGATAGTGGCGGGTTGCCACTTGGCTGAATGTTTTACCCGAGAACCGGTTTAAACAAAAGGGTTCTCACAATGATTAAGAAAAAGGTCATGAGATGGTTGAAGTACTTGTCACTGGCGTTGCTGGTGCTCTTCATGGCAGGCTGTGCCAGTGATAATAGCCTTGAAAAAATGATACCTGCCGATGCAACAGGTGTGATTGGCATTGATGTGCCCGAGATTCTCAAGAAGGCGGGCATGCTGGATGACGGAAACATCGTCCTGCCCCAGTCGTTGCAAGAGGTGATCGACAGCAATGACACCTCCCCGTTGTGCATCCTGTTGAGTGACCTGCCGCAGTTGGGACTCGACACCGGCAGCAAGGCCTACGCGTTTTTCTCTGTCAAGACCTTCGGCAAGGTGCTGCTGGCCGCCCTTGATGATCCCGATAAAACCCGCAAGACGCTCGAATTGCGTGTCGGCGGTGAATTCACACAGGTAGAGGGACTGAATTGCATGTATGTGGGCGATAACCTGTATGCTATCGACGGCAAGGTGCTACTGGTCGGGACCGTGAACAAGGCCATGGAGGTCTCCCGTGCCGCCAAGGCCGCCAAGAATATCCTCAACAAGACCTCAACGAGCATTGTCGAGAACAAGGCGGTCAAGGAGATCCTGCACAACAAGGATGCCGCCATCAATGCCTGGCTGCAGGGCAAGGGACTGAAGTCCATCCTCAACAAGAGTGATGTCTATCGTGAACTGTCCCAGAAGATGCCCCTCATCAACATCTTCACCGAGAGTGATATCGACGACATGACATGCAGCATCGCCGTGGACAACGATGACGTTGAAATGACGGCACGCATCAATGCCGCCGAGGACAGCGAGTATGCCCAGTTGCTCAATTCCACCCTGGGCAAACCCAGTGGCGACGTGCTCAAGGCCATCCCTAACTCGATGGATTATGTCTTCACCATGTGTGTCAAGGGCGACAGTTTTGTCAAACTCAAGCAGATACAGCAGTTGCTCGCGATGTTCAGCAAGTTGCCTTACATCGGGCGCATCGACCTGGCCAGCATCCTCTCGACCGTGGACGGGCCGTTCACCGTGGGCCTCGCCCGCGACCCTCACCTCGAGGGCGAGTGGAATGTTGTGATCGCCACGCGTTCCAACAATCCTGATGGCGTGCTCAAGCAGATCAGCGCATTTGCCAATGCCATGGGCCAGGCGCCGGAACTCTATGACGGCGAGTACATCTACCAGTACGAGAACAAGATGATACGCATCGGCGTTATCGACGGCATCCTCTATGTCAAGATGCTGGACTATGAGCAGACCGAGGGCTACGCCTACGAGATGGTGCCCGTGAGGGAGTTCTTCGACGGTGCGTTGCTGGGACTTTTTGCGCAGACCCGCAGCGACTCGGTCAAGGGTTACTTCAACTTTGGCCTTCAGGACATTTACAACGGCAAGGGCCGCTTCTACACCGACCAACCCGACAGCAATGCCGCGCTCGAACTGTTGCGCTCGTTGTGCACCATCAAGGTGAAGGATACCTTCGGCAACGAGGATGAGGGTGAAGACGATGGCATCTCGTCGTTTGTGTCGGGAGCAATCGACAAGTTGCAGCCGATGCAATAATCTCAACCAGTAGTAATAGAAAAATGGAATCAGGGCCCTGCGTTAGCGGGACCCTGATTGCGTTTATCGGTTGTACAGGTGTGTGATGCCTAGAACTTGTAGTTGACACCCAGGCCGATGACGCCCTGGTCCACCTTGCGGACGATAGTGTGGCGGTACTCCAGATTCACGCCAAAGTGGTCGTTGATTTCATATTCCAGACCGGCACCCAGGTTGAGGCCCACGTGGTTCTCTTCACCTTTGGGGTCTTTCTCGCCCTTGTAGTTCACCATCGTGTAGTTCAGGCCAGCGAGGGGGTAGATGTAGAACTGGTCACTCTTCAATCCCACGAGGTAGTGGGCGTTGATGTTCACGTCCCACCACGACATGTGGTTGTGCTCAAAGAAATAGTTCAAGCCCACCTCACCACGCAGTTGGTCGAGGATGCCATACTGGAACCTGGCGCCGATGCCCAGGCTCTCGATTTCACTACCATACACCAGATTGAGGCCGGCAGCGGTCTGTCCCTGGTGCACCTGCGCTTGACCGATGCCCATACCCAGCATCAGTGCGCATGCAATGCTTAATAGTTTCTTCATCTTGTCTTAGTTTAGTTGTTTATTGAAATAAATTGAATTGCCGTACATTAATCAAATTGTAAAAGTACTATAAAGTTCCCGAACCCGCAAATAAATGTTGCATTTTGCCTAAAAACGGCGATAAAAAGGGGGATATTGCGCAAGAAAAATGCTGCCCTTGTGAGGCAGCATGATGATGAAATTTTCTTGAATGTCTTGTGTCGCCGTTAACCCAGGTAGGCCTTGAGCAGTTTGCTCTTCTGACCCTTGAGGCGGCGGATGGCCTTTTCCTTGATCTGGCGCACGCGCTCGCGCGTCAAGTCAAATTTTGCACCAATTTCCTCCAGCGTCATCTCCTGGCAACCGATACCGAAGAACATCTTCAGGATATCGCGCTCGCGGGGACTGAGTTGATCTAGGGCGCGGTTGACCTCCTTGGCCAGCGATTCCTGGTTCAGGGTGGAGTCGGCCATGGGAGAATCGTTGTTGGGCAGTACGTCCAGCAGGCTGTTGTCCTCACCCTCAACAAAGGGGGCGTCAACCGACACGTGGCGGCCCGAAACCTTCATCGTGTCACTGATCTTGTCAACGGGAATGTCCAGCCGCTCGGCGAGTTCCTCGGCCGACGGGCGACGCTCGTGCTCCTGCTCAAACCGGGACTGGGCCTTGCTGATCTTGTTGATCGAGCCCACCTGGTTGAGAGGCAGCCTGACAATGCGAGATTGCTCGGCAAGGGCTTGCAGGATGGATTGACGGATCCACCATACAGCATAGGAGATAAACTTGAAACCACGCGTCTCGTCAAATTTCTGCGCTGCCTTGATGAGGCCCAGATTTCCCTCGTCGATCAAGTCGGGAAGACTCAATCCCTGGTTCTGATACTGCTTTGCGACAGAAACTACAAAACGCAAATTGGCGCTGACAAGTTTGTCAAGTGCTGCCTGGTCGCCCTGGCGGATGCGCTGTGCCAACTCGACCTCCTCATCAACCGTAATCAGTTCTTTACGGCCGATTTCCTGAAGGTATTTGTCGAGGGACGCGCTCTCGCGGTTAGTAATGGATTTTGTAATTTTAAGTTGTCTCATCTAACTTGTGTAGAGTTTAAGCGTGCAAAGATACGACAATTGCCTGAATTCTGCAAGCAATCTTTCAAAAAAACTTCAAAATCTCCGTTTGGAACAAGTTTTGGTGTCCTAACGGAGCGTTTTTAACCCGAATCTACAAGAATCGTGCCATCAAGGCAGGAGTTGCCATGATGTCATGTGTCGCACTGCCACTATTTCAAGTAAATAGTCGCGGGGCGTTTGGCCTTCAAGCGCAATCAACCTTTTTCCCTAGTCAAGGAGATAATGGACTGTGATCGTGTGATGTCGTGAGGACCAGCATTGACCGGCGGTTGCCAGTATCCTCAACGGGTGGGTTGCCGGCAACCGTCGTAATGCATGGTCAGGATGACTGCAGCATCTTGTGATGCTGGTCTATGATCAACTGTTCCACGATAATGGCCAATGGCTTTTCTTGAGCGATAGCCAGTTCCTTGAGTTTAGTCTTGGTCTCTTCCGAAATCAGGATAGACAATTGCACTCGTTTTCCGTAAATTCTGGGCCTTCCAGCACCAGGTCTAGATCCTCCTCTCATAATTTAATCTGGGGTTGCGAGGCCGCCCTGCATCTATTAGACTGTTACCTTCATCAAGATGAAAAGTTTTTTTGAGCGGCATCAGATTAATAAAAAATCATTTTTGCAAAGATATTGTAATATTTTGATATATACAACATTAATATCAAGAAATATTATTAAAAAAAATAAAAATGTACTATTTATTCCTTTTTGATTTGTTTTGTGTTCTGTTTTTCATAAAAAATGGATGGCGGTAGCATTGCGCCAACCGCCATCCAGGTCACAAAAGTGTGGTCAAAGTGTATGTGTGTGTGATGACTGCTATCAGTCCTCCTCGTCGCTCAGGTCAACGGCATAGTAAACCTTCTTGCCGGTGGGGTAGAAGCCGGTGATGAACATCACCTTGTCGCTGTCGCTGCTGCGCATGATCTGGTTGTAGATGTTCTCCACGTCGTCGCGCGAGTCAACGGGGAAGTTGTTGATGTCGGTGATGATGAAGCCGTCACGGATGCCGGCATTCTTGAATTTGCCGGCCTTGATGCCTACGACCTTCAGACCCTTGGAGATGGCCAGGTCTTCTTTCTCCTCGTTGCTCAACTCGGTGAAGGCGCATCCCAGCGACATGACGTCGCTCTGCTTGGTCATCTTGGTGTTGCCCTGGTCGTTCTTGAAGGTGACGGTAGTGCGGCGCAACTTGTTGTCGCGGTAGTATTCAACCTCGGCCTTGTCGCCCGGGCGCAACTTGTTCATCTCTTCCTGCATCTCGCCGCTGTCCTTGACACGGGCACCGTTGAGTTTGACAATCACGTCGCCCTCTTGCAGTCCGGCTTCCTTGGCAGCGCCGCGGTCGGTGACCTTGGCCACATAGATGCCCTCGTTGGTCGCTGTGATCTTTTCCTCCTTGGCCTTCTCGGCGGTCAACTCGGTGTACTGGATGCCGAGCACGGCGCGCTGTACGGTGCCATATTGCTTGATGTCGGTGATGACCTTCTTGACGGTGTTGCTCGGCACGGCAAACGAACATCCGCTATAGTTGCCCGTCTGGGAATAGATCATGGTGTTGATGCCGATGAGTTCGCCGGCGGTGTTGACCAGCGCGCCGCCCGAGTTGCCGGGATTGACGGCTGCGTCATGCTGGATGAAGGCCTTGATGCCGCCATTGTCGCTCGTGTTCATGCCGCGCGCCTTGGCGCTGATGATCCCGGCAGTGACGGTCGAGTTGAAGCCGAAGGGGTTGCCGATGGCCACACACCACTGGCCGGGCTTGACGGCATCACTGTTGCCAAAGGTGATAGCATGCAGGTCCTTGGCGTTGATCTTGATGAGCGCTACGTCAGTCTTCTCGTCGGTGCCGATGACCGTCGCGTTGAACTGGCGGTTGTCGTTGAGGGTCACCTCGAGTTTCTCGGCGCCGTCGATCACGTGGTTGTTGGTGACGATGTAGCCGTCGGGGCTGATGATGACGCCCGAACCCATGCCTCTGGGCTGCGGCTCGCTCTTCTGTTGTTGTTGCTGCTTGCGCTGGCGCTGTCCCTGGCCGTAGCCGGGGCCAAAGAAGAACTCAAACGGGTCAAAGAAGTCACCCTGGTAGTAGTTCTGCTGGGGCGTCGCATAACTCTTGATGCTGACGACACAGTTGATGGTGTTCTCGGCCACATCGGTAAAGTCGCGGCTCGTGTCCACCGTCCTGGTTGACGTCTGCACGAAACCGTCGTTGGCGGTCTTGCTATCCTTGTTCAACACGTATGTGTCGGTAATGACACCTTTCTTCTGCAACTCGCTAGTTGCCATCATGGTTGCGGCCGAGCCCAGCATGGATGCTGCCACAAGCATGAGTCCTAATTTCAAATTCTTGTTCATGTGTCTTGCGTTTGTTAATTTATTGTTGATTTTAATTTTTCAAAGTGTTAATTTTAACTTTTCAATTTCTGTGCCAAAAGTACAACTAAAAATGACATAAACAATATTATAGCCACTGATTTTAAACTAAATTAATAGCAAATATATCACTTTTTATATTGTTTTACATTAAACTGTCGTGCGATAACAAAAAATGACATTTTGGCACTTGTGGCGCTGTGTCATTGTTGTCCTCGGCCCACATGAACGGTTCCCCACAACTTCCGTGCCAGGATGCTGTGGGGAACGTGATGGGAATAATAAATGTGGAAAAATCTGTTAACTGTCGGTGTTGTCATCATAGCCGATGGCGGTGAGCAATTCGGCCAGGACATACATGCTGCCGCCCACATAGACGAGGTCGCCACTGCCTGCCGCAGTGCGTGCTGCCTGCAGCGCGTCGGTCACATTATTATAGGTAGCGCACTTCAAGCCATAGGTCTCGGCCAGCCTCAGGAGTTGATCGACGGGCATCGTGCGGGAGTTGTGGGCCTGGGTGAGATAGTAGGTGGCCTGCTTGGGCAATTGCTTGAGGATGCCTTCCACGTCCTTGTCGGCCATGAATCCCATGACCATGTGCAGGTGGTCAAACTGCTCGTGCTTCAGTTGCTTCATGACCTGGGCGATGCCGGCCACGTTGTGGGCCGAGTCGCAGATGGTCCTGGGGTCATCGCCGATCTTCATCCAGCGCCCCATGAGGCCTGTGGATTCGATCACAGTGGCAAAACCCTTCTTGATGGCTTCGGGCTTGATGCGGTATTTCAAGCGCTTGAGCAGGTTGAGCGACGAGAGAACGGTATTGCAGTTCTCCACCTGGTAATCGCCTGTCAACTCGCAGTCGATTGTGCCATAGTTCCGGGTCGTTAACCTCAGGACGCCGTCCACATGCTCGGCATTGATGACTTCGGGCTTGTCCTCGGCAAATCTGATTTCGGAATACATGCGCTTGGCCTGTTGTTCAAACACCTCCTTGACCACGCCGTCGGCATGGCCGATGATGACGGGCTGACCGTGCTTGATGATGCCGGCTTTTTCACTGGCGATTTCCTCCAGGGTGTTTCCGAGGAATTGCTGGTGCTCCAGCCCGATGTTGGTGATGATGCTCAGTTCGGGCGTCACGATGTTGGTGCTGTCGAGTCGGCCGCCCAGTCCGGTCTCGACAATCGCTACATTGACGTTGCGCCAGGCGAAGTAGTCAAACGCCATGGTCGAGGTCAGCTCAAAAAAGGAGGGCTGAAAATCCTTGAGTTCATTCTTCCGGTAATCGGCCACCCACTGCATGACGAAGTTGCGGCTCACCTTGCGGCCGTTTACACGAATGCGTTCCCTGAAATCAATCAAATGTGGGGAAGTGAAGAGTCCAACGCGGTAGCCGCATTGCTGCAGGCAAGAGGCCAGCAGATGGGCGGTTGATCCCTTCCCGTTGGTGCCGGCAATGTGGATAATGCGGTACCGCCGGTGTGGCTCCTTATATAATTTGTCGAGGGCTATGCTGGTATCAAGTCCAGGCTTGTATCCGTTAGCCCCCTCGCGTTCAAATGCTGGACGCTGATTAAAAAGGTAGTCAATTGTGCGCTCCCACATGCGCGCTAATTCTTCTTTTCGTGCCATAATTTTGGTTTAATTCTTGTGATATAGTTCCGATCACTCACGTGACACGGACGATACACTATTCAAAATAAATAAGGCAGTATGGCTATAAGCCGGGTTATGTGCCTGTCACTACGGACAGGTGCCTGTCATTTATCTGTCCTGCGCATTGCTGCGCGCGGTATAGCGTTCTACCCCCCGGCAATGGACGAGCAGCCCTTAGATGCCGGTATACATGAACTTGCAACTCACAGGTGGTGCGGCGCGCTGTGTCACCACAGTGCCCGGTGGGCTCTTACCCCACCTTTTCACCCTTACCAGGCCTTTATAAAAGAGGTATGGCGGTTATTTTCTGTCACCTTAACCCTGCAGTCACCCACAGTTTCCCGTTAAGAAATGTGATGCTCTGCGTTGCCCGGACTTTCCTCTCGCAACCATGATGTTAACGAGCGACAAGCCGCCATACTGCTTACTTATTTTGAGCACAAAATTATAACAAATAATCAATGTGTGCAAATTTTTTGACACTTTTGCCTATAATTTATTATTAAATCTGCACTTTAAGTGCTCAGTATTAGATTTTAAGGCTTTTTGCATCCGATGGCGCAATTTTGGGATTATAATTCCGTTTTCACTATAGTAATCTATCGTAATAACATGCAATAACACTTGACTATATGGACATCCTTAAAAGATTCTCCCTGGCCGACTGGCTCAAGCAGGTGGGTGGCGCGTGCCGCCGTTTTCCCGTGGCCGTGCTGCTGCTCGTTTTCCTCACGGGCTACCTGATGCTTCTCATCCATCGCAATGAAACGCCCGGCGACTGGAAGTGGAACTTTTTCTTCATTTTTTATCCCGCCACGGGCTCGCTGCTCGCTGTGTCGGTCCAGTTGCTCACCGAGGACTTCAAGCACCGTGCGGCGGCCTTTATCACCCAGGTGCTGGTCCATGCCCTGTGGCTGGGCGTGTCGCTCTACTTGACGCAATTTGACCAATTCTCGATGCAGCAGATGGTGGGCGTGAGCGCCACGGTTGTGTCGATGGTGCTGTCGCTGTTCCTGCTGTGTTTCTATCGCAAGGACGATGATGTGCCCTTCTGGAATTTTGCCCAGCGTCTCTTTGTGGCCCTGGTGGCAGGAGTCATGGTGGGCGGTATCCTCTCGCTGGGAATCGTCCTGTTCGTGCAATCGCTGGACTGGCTGTTCGGCATGAATGTCGATGGCTGGTTCCCCTACATACCCACCTTCTGCATGGTGCTGCTGGCACCGCTGTTGGCTTTGTCCCAGATTCCCGAGGGCAATCAGAAGCGCATTCGCCATGTCGCGCCCTACACCGGTTTCGGCAAGGGCGTGGTGCAATACCTGTTTATCCCCTTGTTGCTTCTCTACATGGGCACGCTCTACGTCTATGCAGCCAAGATTCTGCTCACGTGGCAACTGCCGGTGGGGTGGGTGTGCTACCTGGTGTCGGCGAGCATGCTGGGCATGGTCATCCTGATATTCGTTACCTATCCCATCCAGCATGAGGAGGGTAAATCCATCTTCAAGCGCTTGACCCGCTGGCTGCCGCTGGCCATGTTGCCGCTGCTGGTGCTGATGTCGGTTGCCATCGGCCGTCGCGTGAGCGATTACGGTATCACGGTGAGCCGTCTCTATGTGGTGGTGTTCAACCTGTGGTGCTATGTCGTGTGCATCGGCTTGCTGCTGTGTCGCAACCGTCGCATCTGGTGGGTGCCCGCGTCGTTTGCCGCCGTGCTGTTTCTCACCTCGGTGGGGCCGTGGAGCATTCCCAACGTGACCGAGCGCCGCTTGCTGGACGAGGCGCGTGAGGCCTTCAGGGCATCAGGCATGAAGCAATTGCCGCTCAATGGCACTCAGTATGATAAATGGCTCCAGTCGGTCGATGAAGAGGTCGCCAAGTCGATTGATGCCAAACTGGCCTATCTGGAACGCGATTATGGCTATGACAGCACCCTTGGCCTGCTAGAGAAGGATGCGGTCGTCGGGCCCTACTCCCGCAGTGTTGATCAAGTTGACGAGGCATCGCAAGCGTTGCGGTACTATAATCATGAAGAAAACCTGCTGAGAAGCGTTGAGATACCACAAGGATATTCACACATGAGCGCTGTGCATACCATTGAACTGGTCGAGCAGCAAGGTAATCACCTCGTGCTGGAGGTGAATGCATGGATCGGTGAAACAATGAGCACCTATCGCTTTGAGGCCTTGCTCAACCAGTTTGCCGAGCGGGATGTCGAGCGCAGTCGTCACCATTCCGTTGAGCCTCTCATCCTTAGCAATGGGAATGCGGCTCTGGTCGTGGATGACTACAGCCTGACGCTTAGTGGCACTTCGGTGTCCTATGCCAACATTTCGGGAATCCTTTTCGTCAAGTAGCGCCCGTCAGTGATATTTTCAGGGCCCGGAAAAAGTTACCCTTGTTGATAACTTTTTTCGGGCCTTTGTTGTGTGTGTATCGCGACTTGGTAGTAATTTTGTAGCATAATAATTATTAATGTGCAAATGAAGCGTTTTTTCTCGATTTTATTGATGGCCTTATGGGCCTTTTGTGTATTACAGGCTGCCGTTGTGACCTTGGATTTCTCGACAGCCGAGGGTATCACCGCGATGGGTTATCCCGTGCCTGCCCCCAGTGCAGCGACCAACCTCACCCAGGTGGGTCCTGTGACCGTCGGCGGTGTCACGCTGTCGGCGACTAATGGCTCTACCGAGACCCGTATCTGGAACTCGCAGGGCAATTACACGCTGCGCATCTATGTCGATGGCTCGATTACCCTGTCGGTGGCCGAGGGCTCCATTACGGCTATCACCGTCAATGCGGCCAACCCGTCAAACTTTGACCTCATCGCCGACGTTGGTGACTACAGTGCCGCTGGAATGGTGGGCACGTGGACTGGTAGCGCGTCGGCCGTGACGTTGACCCACGTGGGCAGCAAGAATGCCCAGGTGGCCACAATCGTGGTGACCACGAGCGCCGATGGCCCTGGTGATGAGCCCGAGGACCCCATTGACCCCAATATCGAGAAACTCGACTCCCTTCATCACCTGGCGGCGCTGGCCGACGGAACTGAATTCCAGTTCACCAGTGATGTCTATGTCAACTACCAGTGGGAAAATTACCTGTGGGTGATGCAACTCGACGGTGAGGGCAATGCCCTGGCGGGTCTCATCTATGGCGACACGGGCAAGGAGTATCGCCTGGGTGCGGTCATTCCTGCAGGCTGGACAGGCATGAAGGCTACCTACAAGGGCCTGGTCGAGGTCACCGGTCCCGACCATTTCCAGAATGCCAAGAATATCCTTGATGAGGACTACTACTCGCCCTTTGACGTGACAGGATACCTGGGCTCCATAGCCGACCCCGAGGAGGGCTGGGAAAACTATAAAGTCTTTATCGAGGGTGTACACTTGAGCGCTATCGATGAGCGTGGCAACTTCACCATCACCAGCAGCGAGACCGATGAAGAGGGCAACCCCATCGATGCCACGATGGCCGGCTACAACAAGTTCGGCATCGACTACCCCGAGGTCGATCCCACCGAGGTCTATGCGCTCGAGGGCATGGTCACCATCTATAACGGCAACATGCAACTCTATCCCATCAGCATCGCCAATGACCCCGGCACCCGCTTGTGGAAGGTGCTCTATGAGGGCGAGGACGGCAATCAGTACAAGTTGAATGACACCCTCTATGTCGCCGCCGCTGTCGATAGCGAGAAAGGTAAAATGGTGTTTGTTACCGACAACGTTGATGAGATCTATTACGATACCTATGCCGAGTGGGGTTATGCCGAGTGGATGGACTGGTATCCCGACTGGATCGCGCTCGACTGCACCGGCGACGATGCACTCTATCAGGCCGTGGCCGACATGCAGGTGCTCGCTCCCGGTACGGTCAAGGGCACCCTGGCCGACCGCATGACCAATCCCCGTCTCGTGCTCGGCAGTGTTCCCGAGGCTCTCGAGAATATAGAGTTGCCCACGTTGACGCTCTTCCAGTATGACCTGAGCGAGGATTATGTGTCAGCCCTGGGCCATGAGGTGGGTCGTGCCAATGGCTATTTCTTCTACAAGGATGGCGTGCCCTGCCTGTGCAGCGAGCAGGACACCGTAGTCGTGAAGTTGGACTTTGCCTACGCTCCCGCCCTTGAGGCCGAGATGTCGACCAAGACAGGTAGCCACTATGGCCTGTTGTGCGTCTTCACCCTCGACAACCCGTGGGAGGAAAATGCGGCCGGTGCCCCCATGCGCCGCATCCATGCAACCGACGATGACTATTACACCAACTATACCCTTTATCCCATCGCAATCCTCTCGATGAGCGGTGTGGACGAGGTGGAAGCCGACAAGCAAGTGGTGGATGTGAAATATGTCACCCCCTCGGGCATTGTCAGCCAGCAGCCACAGGACGGCGTGAATATCGTGGTGAAAACCCTCAACGACGGTTCCACCACCACGGTCAAGCGCATCCTCAAGTAATCCTGCGTTAGCCTGATAACAACATACGCTGGGAAACCTGAATCGATTTCAGACTTCCCAGCGTATTCTGTTTTATTGCAGGCAAGTGACGCTATAAGCGCGATCTATTGATGACCTGGGGCTTAACAATCGCCTGTTAACGCAGGTTGATGCGCTGCAGCACGATGACGATGCTGCCCTTGTTGTCGAGCAGGGCCATCTCGTACTGGTTGATGCGCTTGCACGATTCGGTCCTTTCCAGAGCCAGGAGCAGTGCTGTCTCATTGTCGATGCGCTCGCAGTCGTGCTCTGTCGATCGCAGGTCCTCAAACTGGATGGCCATGTCCTTGGTGGGGTCGAGGGTGATGATGCCGTTGATGATGTTGCAGCCGCTGTCGCCGTGGATGGTCTGCATCACGGCATCAATGACCAGGCGCATGTTGAGTTGGGCAACATTCTCGCTGTCGATTTCCTTGACGAGCCAGGCACCGTTCATGGCATCCAGGTTGTGGCGCTTGAGCACCATGACCACGTTGCCCTTGGCGTTCATCAGGTTGAGGTACTGGGCGTTGTACTGGGCCGTGAGCGTGTACTTGCGCACGTCGGCCAGGGCATGCATGATGGTCTTCTCGGCCGTGACGTTGTGACACGACTTGCCGCTTGTGATGAACTCGTTAAACATCAGGTTGTTGCCGCTCAACTGGAAAGTGCCGTTGATGGTGTTGCAGCCATTGTTGCCATACACCTTGTTACCGCCTGCAAAGTCGAGGTACAAGTAGGCCCGCTCGAGGGTATAGACTTTCTTCTTGCGCATCGACACGATGTCCCATTCGCCATACAGTTGCTGTGCGGCATTGGTGATAGCGATTTCGCGCATCGGTTGCTCGACGTTGGTGACATTCTCGACGCTGACGCCGCGCTTCTCCATTTTCTTGTCCTTCTTCTTGCGGGCGTCCATCGTGGCCGGAGCCATCAACAGGGCCATCAACAGGGTAATGACGATATATTTTCTCATCTGTGGATAGTCGTTTTTTGTTTCAAACTTCAAATTTCGCAATTTTTCCTCACCCCACCAAATCCTTGGGGCGTTTTTAAGAAAGATTTTAATAACTGGCGCTATTCACTTGTCACTATGGCACAATTATTGTAATTTTGTATTTGTGTAATTCTGCTTTCAGGCATGAAGGGTTCATTTTACATTCGCTGAGAGATATGAGCAATAATAAAGATAATTATTCAGCACCGGGATGTGTATTGGGGGTGATGATTTTTTCTGCTATCCTCTTGCTCATTTTGGGTGTGCCTTCTAACCTTCTCGTTATCGTTTTAGGCCTTCAGTTTCTTATATTGCTTGTTTCTGTGGTGGCAACGTTAAGTAATGGTGATTATCAACTAGAGACTGACAATAATGACGATACTGGCGAGCCCTCGGCTCCTGAATATGCTGTTGTTGATGATGGTAAGGTGAAAGCAATAGAATACCAGGGATTTGTGAGAGAAGCTGATGCTCTCTCTTCTACCAATGCGGGGGACTGTACCCCGGTCAGGATGCTGTTAAGCGAGAATGACTTCAATGGCTTCAAGGGCACCATCAAGCATCTCAGGAAATTACTCAGGCGGATGAGCCGTGACAAGACTTTTTTCGATCAGGTCATGGGCATTGCCAAGGACAGGGATGCAATTTCATCTGACTTTGGAGATGAAAATATATATTGCTCATTGACGCTCTACTTATTTAAGGATATCAAGTACTGCTGTGACCATCTGAATGTCAGTGACGATATGGACTTCAATACTGCGATAGGACAAGCCTTGCTTGAATTCACGGTACTCATCTTCAGGGAGAAAGATGTTGAATATGAGGATTATGGCTATTTCAAGTCTGTCGTGATTGGCAAGGATGAGATCAATGAGGGAATCAAGTCCACTCTTCAAGAAACGTACATCTATAGTCGTGACCAGAACGAAGTCAATATCACCTCTAAAACAATCGATGATTTTATGCTGGTCATGATGCTGGATGCAACTGATTGTCAGCACTATATCCCCGAAATGCGCAAGTGGCTCAATCGCCTTGCCGAGCAGATGGCTGGACTAGCGGGAATGACCGACGAAAGAAAAAAATGGCTACAATTACTGGCTGAACGCAAGGCCAGTGGACATCCCATCTCATCCCATGTGGCAACAATCGAGGACCTGAACAACCTGATAGGACTGAATCAAGTGAAAGCCGAGGTGACTGCCATGAAAAATTTCATTGAGGTCAACCAGCGGCGCGAACAGGCTGGCATGAAGACGCCTCCGGTTTCTTATCACTGCGTCTTCACGGGAAATCCCGGTACGGGCAAGACGACGGTCGCCCGCATTGTCGCTGGCATTTACAAGAGTATGGGCATCTTGAAGAAAGGCCATCTCGTGGAGACCGACCGCTCGGGGCTGGTGGCCGAGTATGTGGGGCAAACGGCAGTGAAGACCAACAAGATCATCGACAGCGCGCTCGACGGCGTCCTGTTTGTCGATGAAGCCTATTCGCTGGTGTCGGGAGGCAAGGAGGACTTCGGCAAGGAGGCTATAGCGACGCTGGTCAAGCGCATGGAGGACGACCGTGACCGCCTGGTGGTCATCCTGGCCGGTTATGCCCAGGAAATGGAGCGGTTCATCGAGTCCAATCCAGGCTTGCGCTCCCGTTTCAACCGGTATATCCATTTTGAGGACTACACTGCCGATGAACTCTTGCAGATATATAAGGGTTTCTTGGCAAAGTATGATTATAGGATGGAGCCTGAAGCCGAACAGGCGTTGCTCCGTCATCTGGAAACGTGTGCATCAGGCAGGAAGAAGGACTTTGGTAATGCCCGCTATGTGCGCAACATGTTTGAGAAAACCATCGAGGCCCAGGCAGTGCGACTTTCTTCACTGCCATTTACCGATAAAGAGTGTTTGGCAATGATAACCGTCGATGATGTAGCCGCGGCTATAGTGGATAATCCTTAATTTGGATTAAATTAACTTAATTCCAGGCCGTTTCATCATGTTTTCACCTATTTTTGTCATCCCAATTATGCTAGAATGAAGAAAAAACTCACGATATATCGTTGCTTGATGCTAATGCTGGTTATTCTGGCCGCAGCACCAGCCTCTCGTGCCCAAATCAACACCGACCAGGTGGTGAACATCGGCCGCAATGCCCTTTACTTTGAGGATTATATCCTTGCTATCCAGTATTTTAATCAGGCTATCAAGGCCAAGCCCTTCCTCGCGGAACCTTACTTCTTCCGCTCGGTTGCCAAAATCAGTCTGGAAGACTACCAGGGGGCCGAGCAGGACGCCGGCATGGCCATCGAGCGCAATCCGTTTATCGTCGATGCCTACCAGGTGCGTGGCGTGTCGCGGCAGAACATGGGCAACTTCAAGGGGGCCGTTGAGGACTATGACGCGGGGCTGAAACTCATGCCCGAGGACAAGAACCTGCTATTTAACCGAGCGGTGTGTGAGAGCGCATTGAAGAACTATGACGAGGCCCAGGCGACCTTTGACCGCCTGCTGCAACTGGACCGGCGCCATGACCGCGCTTACATCGGTCTGGCTCAGATGAACCTGGCACGCAAGGACACGGCAACGGCTCTCGAGAACTTGAACCGCGGCATCGCCTTGAGCAAGAAAAACGCGAGCGCCTATGTCATGCGTGCCGAGATAGCCACCCGCACCCGTCACGACTTTGAGAGTGCCCTGGCCGATATGGATAGCGCAATCCTGCTTGAACCCCGTTATGCAGGTTACTTCATCAACCGTGCATTCATGAAGTATAACCTGGATGACTACTTTGGCGCCATGGCCGACTATGACTACGCCATCGGCCTCGACCCAACGAGCCAGGAGGCCCACTTCAACCGTGGATTGCTGCGTGCCGAGGTAGGGGATAACAACAAGGCCATCAGTGACTTTAGTTTTGTCTTGAAGAATAACCCGTCCAACTTCATGGCGCTCTACAACCGTGCCCTGCTGCACATGCGCACCCGCCAGTATCGCGAGGCCGTCAACGATTTCACTGCTATTCTGAAGAAGTACCCGAACTTTGAGGCCGGCTATATGGCCCGCGGCGAGGCGAAGCGGCGCATGGGCGACATCAAGGGCAGCGAAGCCGACATGGAGAGGGCGATGGCCATCTTCCGCCGCAACAAGACTCATGTCTCCACCTTCAACCCTGCCGAGATCGAGGCAACCGCGGCCATCAAGAAAGCCGAGCAGCGTGCCCTGAATCCGCTGGAGGAAGAACCCGAGACTGCCGAGGAAATCATGAACCGCTTTAACACCCTGCTCACCGTCAAAGACCAGGATGCGGTCAAGCCCGAGTATGCCAACCGCCAGCGAGGCCATGTCCAGAACGATAATATCGAGGTGGAGCCGATGCCCATGTTCACTTTGTCCTATTACGCCAAGGACAACAAACTGAATGGCAATACCCATTACATCCGTGAGATTGTGGATGTCAACGACTCCAGGCTATTGCCTGGCAACCTGACGCTGGTGGGCGGGGATCCGCAGTTGTCCGAGGACGATATCCAGCGGCATTTCTCCGACATCGAGTACTACAACTCGGTCCTGGCCCAGGCCAAACCCCGCAGCATCGACTACTTTGCGCGCGGTTTGGACTACCTGCTGGTGAAGAACCCCGATGCCGCCATCAGCGACGCGGATGCCGCTATCGCCCTGAGTCCCCAGTTCATGCTGGCCTACATGTTGCGCGCCGATGCCCATTATATGGCCTACCGCATGGCCCAGGCCAAGGATGAAAATGCCAGCGGACTGCTGGCCGATGCCCCGGATGCCATGTCCAAGGCCATGTTGCGCCAGCGCCAGGACGTCACACTGCTCGACCTCATGGCTCACGACCTGGATGAGGCTATTAAACTATCGCCCAGGAATGTATATGCCCATTTCAACAAGGGCAACGTCTATATGCTGCAGGGCGACTACACCAGCGCCATCAGCAGTTATAGTCATGCCATCGAACTCAAGCCCGACCTGGCCGAGGCCTATTATAACCGCGGCTTGATCTACCTGCGCATGGGTAACAAGACTATGGGCGTGTCCGACTTGAGTAAAGCCGGTGAACTCGGTGTGCTGCCCAGTTACAACATCCTCAAGCGCATGTCCCGATGATGCCTTGAGGCCAAAAGAATAACGCTAAGGCTTAAACCCAGTGGTTTGGTGCCTTAGCGTTAATTTATGCTTTGGAGTTAGAATCTCAAGGGGCAACGGGGCCGGCAATCTGTGACTCGGACAACTTCTTGAGTGTGGCCTCGACCTTGTTCAGGCTACCCTCGTTCTTGACCAGAACCCTGTAGTTGCTGTCCAGTAGATAGAAGCAGGGCAGGGTGGGCAAGTCATAGAGTTCGGCATATTCGATCTGGCGGCTCTGGTTCCAGCCGTTGATCATCATTTTGGGGTATTTGGCCTTCTTCCACAGGCTCTGGTCATCATAGGGGTAGATGGCCAGTACGATGAGTTTTTTCTCGGCGACGAGTCGGTTGATATATTCATTGGTGGCCAGGCGTTCCTTGACCTTCTCGCACGACTCACAGTCGGGGTTGTTGAAGTAAACCAAGATGTGATTGGTCTTCAGTTCCTTGAGGCGATGAGTGGCCTTGTCCCCGGGAGTGATGTAGTCAAAGTCGGCAGCAATGGTGCCAATCATGTTTTTCTTGGCCCCCTCGAGCAGCAGGCGCTGCTTCTCGATCTCGGCACCGCTGAGCACATATTTCTCGGTCGTGTGTTTGAGTACAGTCATGTAGAGCGACTCGTTGTGCAACGGGTCGGCGGCATCACTGAATCGGCGCTCGGCCAGTTCCATCATCTGGCGATAGGCCTTGGGGTCCTTGGACAAGGCATCCATCGTGGCCGACATGAGGAAATTGGCCTTGAGAGAATCCAATTGGGCTACTTGTTCGAGGTATTCATTATATTTCTCGGGAGCGGGCATGGATTGAGCCTGGGTGCCGCACCAAGCGGCGAGTGCGACGATCGCGCAAAAAATGATTCTTTTCATCTCTATTATTATTCTTGATTTTGATTCTGAATGTTTCAAAAACTGCGCAAAATTAGTGCAAGTTGCGAACAGAACAAAATGAAAATCGGAGTTTTTCATTTTTTATGTCGCGACGCCGCCTGATTTCTTTAAAATGAGTAACTTTGCAGCACAAAGACCAAAAACGAGAAAAAATGAAGAAGATTGCCAAGACCAACGCTGCCAGACTGCTTGATGCCGCCGGAATACAGTATGAACTCATCCCCTATGAGGTGGATGAGAACGACCTGGGTGCTGGACATGTCGCCGACCTGCTGGGCGAGAACGTTGATCAAGTGTTCAAGACGCTGGTGCTGCAGGGCGACAAGACGGGCCATCTGGTGTGTGTCATCCCTGGCGCCGAGGAGGTGGACCTCAAGAAGGCCGCCAAGGTGTCGGGCAACAAAAAGGTGGACTTGATTCCGATGAAAGAACTGCTGGCCACGACGGGTTACATCCGTGGCGGTTGCTCTCCAGTGGGCATGAAGAAGCCGTTCCCGACCTACATCGATGAGACTTGCATCCTGTTTGACTACATCTTTGTGAGCGCTGGGGTGAGAGGCATGCAGTTCAAAATCAATCCGCAGGCGTTGACCGAATTTGTCGAGGCCGAGGTCGTTGACTTGATTGCCGAAAAGACCGAATGAACATGATAGGCAAGATATTAACACTCACTACCTTTGGTGAGTCGCACGGACCCGCGATGGGTGGCGTGATGGATGGTGTGCCCGCCGGTGTGGACATTGATCTGGAGGCACTGCAGCGCTTTGTGGACCGCCGACGCACGGGACAGTCGGCAGGCAGCAGCACCCGTGATGAGCGGGATAGGGTAGAGGTGCTCTCCGGAATCTGGCAAGGAAAGACCTTGGGAACCCCCATCGGCTTCATCGTTCGCAATACTGACGCCCATAGTGGTGACTATGAGGAGATTGCCCGCTGTTACCGCCCTAACCATGCCGATTACACATGGCAGGTCAAGTATGGCATCCGCGACCCGCGAGGAGGCGGACGTGCCTCGGCCCGCGAGACCGTTGCCCGTGTCGTGGCTGGCGGCATTGCCATGCAGGTGCTGGATAAGTTGGGCATCATCATCGAGTCTGCGATCAAGCAGGTGGGCCCATGCGTTGTCGAGACTGCCGCCGACGTGGAGCATTTGATCGCCGAGGCCGCCCGCTGTGGTGATACTCTAGGGGGCGTCGTCGCTTGCACGGTCAAGGGAGTTCCCGCTGGGCTGGGAGAACCTGTCTATGGCAAGTTGCATGCCCAGTTGGCATCTGCCATGATGAGCATCCCGTCGGTGCATGGATTTGAGTACGGTGATGGATTTGACATGGCCGCTAAGCGTGGTAGCGAGGTGATGGACGTGTTTGAAAAAAGGGAGAACGGCACAATCGGCACACGGTCCAACCACAGCGGCGGCATCCAGGGTGGCATCAGCAACGGTGAGGATATCACCATGCGCATCGCCTTCAAGCCCGTGCCCACACTCATGCGTCCTGTACCCACGGTTGACCGTGAGGGCAACCCCGTGACGCTGCAGCCCCGAGGCCGTCATGATGCGTGTGTATTGCCCCGGGTCCTGCCCATTGTCGAGTCGATGGCAGCCCTTGTGATTTTAGATAATTATTTGATTAAGAAAACCAATGTGCTCTGACAATAACAAAAAGGAATTTTTCAAGGATTACTACCTCGCTGCCGGCGAGTGCAACCCCCAGGGCGAAATGCCCTTAACGCTGTTGATGACCCGCATCATCGAGGTGGCTACCCTGCACGCCAACTCTTGGGGAGTGGGTTATGCCCGCCTCATTCAGGACAACCACGTGTGGGTGTTATCGCGGGTTACCATCGAGGTCACACGTTTTCCCCGTGTCAACGAGAACTACCGCCTCACCACCTGGATCGAGGACTATAACCGCCACTTCTCGCAGCGCAACATGCGGCTGGACGATGCCGACGGCAATACGCTGGGATATGTGCGCACCATCTGGATGGTCATTGACCTCAGTAGCCGTGCCAGCGTCGATATTTCCCAATTGAGTTACATCCGCGAGAATATTTCCGACCTGCCGTGCCCCATCGAGCCGATGAGCCGTCTGCGCCCCATTGCCGAGGGGCATGCTGTGGATTATACCTTCGGCTATATGGACTGCGACTTCAACCGCCACGTCAACACCGTGCGCTACCTGTCACACCTGATGAATCTCTTCGACATGGATTGCTATGACAATTACTTCATCCACCGCATGGAGATTTCCTTCATCAAGGAAACCCATTACGGCGAGACCTGCCAGTTCATCATCGACGATGGCGACCCGATGGACTCCCACATGAGTGTCACCGACATTGATGGCAATGACCATGTGCGCGCCCGCTTCCATTGGCAGCAACGCTAATGGGAGAAAACGGCTCTAAACTATGTGTCCTGAGGGAAGAAAGTCCTCTTGTGTGAAAATGGTCAGTCGATAATGCTTGTGCCGTCGATGGAGGCAAACTGCTCGCGCAGTCCCGGCACCTTGTCGGCATCGGCCTCGATCGTCATCGAGCACACGTTGTCAAAGGCCTGCTCAATCACCCGCAGGTCGCTCTTTTTCACGACTTTCATCACATCGTTCATGCTCAGGTAGGGGAAGGTGAACGACAGCCGTGCCTGCTCGTGGCACTCGAGTATCTCGCCAGCCTCGATGGCTAGTCGGGCCGCTTCGCGATAGGCCACGATGAGCCCCGATGTGCCCAACTTGATACCACCAAAGTAGCGGATCACCACAATCACGATGTTGGTCAGTTCAAATGAGTTGATTTGGCCCAGGATGGGTTTGCCGGCAGTGCCGCTAGGCTCGCCGTTGTCGCTGCTCAGGTACTCGCTGCGCTCGGTGCCGATCATGTAGGCCCAGCAGCAGTGACGGGCGTCATGATACTCGTTGGCATAACGCTTGATTACGGCACGGGCCTCCTCGGCGCTTGACACGGGCTCGGCAAACGCAAGGAAGCGGGACATCTTCTCGCGATAGATGCCCTGCGACACGCCCTTCACTGTCTTGTAGAAATCACTCATATTGTTGGTCGGCTGGTGCGGCAAAGGTACTCAAAATCCCCAATATGGCAAAAATTGTCCCTATCAGGAGACTGTCGCGCGTCGCTACCGTTAGAATCCCAATTTCTTGCGCACGTCTTTCTTGACGGCATCCTTGTTGAGGAAGATGTAGGTGGTATTCAGTGCGATGTAGGCCTTGGACATGTACCAGATGCCCTGATAATCGCCCGTCTTGCCCCATGAATTCTTCACCATATAATACTCGCGGCCGTTCTGATCACGGGCTATGCCGTAGATCACCATCACGTGGTCATAGGTCGATTGCCAGTTGTCGAAGCGTTCCTGGCGCAACTGCTGGGTGGGCACCAGTTCGGGTGTCTGGGCTCCGAGCCGTTTCAGCGATTCGGCTTTCTCGGCCTTGGTGAGTTTCAGCCAGCGGGCGGCATCACTGCCCGTCAGGTCATCGGCATGCTCGATGTCGGCGGCGATGCCCAGTCCCGTGCGGGTGAATCCGTCCTCGCTCACGTCACCGCCCCAGCACACGGTGTAGCCCTGCTTGAGTGCCTCGTCGATGGTTGCCATCATCTCGTCGAGGGTGACGTTCCAACTGGGGCGTGGGCGCCACTTGTATGGAGCCTCGATGACAAATTGCTCATAGAACGGGTGATGGGTGAAACTCGTGATGCTCACGTAGTCGTTCTTGTTGATGCCCAGCGCCTTGGCAAAACTCTGCGGTGTGTATTGCTTGCCCTGATAGGTGAACGTCTCGGGACACTGACCCAGGTAGGCGTCGAGGATGCCCTGCAAGCCCACCTTCCACTGGGTGGTCAACTTGGTGCTGTTACCCTTGGCGATGGATTCCACATAGGGCTCCAGTGTGGCGAAAAACTCGATGAAGTTGGCCAGCGTGTCGCCAATCATCGAGCCGGGGCGCGCCATGGCCTCCTCGGGGCAGATGCCGTGACGGTTGATGACTTCCAGAACATCGTCGGCCGAACCTCCCTCCGAGAAACGACTGTAGCCGTGCATCCTCACGTGGTACTCAGCACAATCGACATAGTCCTTGCTGGCCACAAACATCTCACTCAGGTCATACACCTTGCCTGTCGTGCGCAGCAGTTCGGCCTCGATAAAGCCAATTGTGGCATAGGACCAGCACGTGCCGCTACGGTTCTGGTTCTTCACCGGCGTGATGGGGTTTTCCAGTACGGTCTTGAATACGATATCCTCCCTCGCTTGGCTCGTGAACGTATAGCCAAAGCACATCAGCATCAAGCAGATAATAGTCTTTCTCATTATATAACACGTTTATGTTGTCCGCAAATATACAATAGATCTCCCAGTCAACCAAATTTTCCAGAGCCTCCTACCGTGATTTTCATCTTTGTTTTACTGATTGAGAAAGATTTACTCAAATCACCGAAATCTAAAAGAAAGTGATGTCTTTAGCGTAATGATCGCTATCCTTGCCCGCTGATTTTAATAGTTGACTACCTATAATGAGAATGAACTCTAAGGTATAAATCGACATGAAGCATCAAGTGATATCCATACAAAAAGTGTTGCTACACATATACTTATTGGACCATTCGAAAACTGATTTCAAAAGATGAGGCCCTTCGTGGTGCAGATAATTTCTTCAAGGAAACACCGTCTCTATTTCGTCTATAAGTTTCCTTAAAAAGAACGGTAACACGTTGCTCAACAACGTGTTACCATACCAAAGGCGGAGAGGACAAGACGTTCGATATAATACCATGTGAAACAGTCCAATATAATAAATAGTTAAATTTCAGGCAATTACAACTCTCAAAATATCAAATTGTCTAACTTAATCTTTAGCAATCTTACAAAAGGGGGGACCTCTTGTGAATGTAGATTAGGATGTCTAATTTTGCACAACTAACGTGGCTCAGGCCATGTTATTATCAGTATTTACAACACAAAAGTATAAATTATTTTTTAAACACATCGTAATTGTATGATAAGGATCAAGTATTCAATACGAGTATTTATAAAGAAGGACACCGGAAAGGTTGCTGTTCGTGTGAGGTGGAACTCCAAACAAAGCGAGGTGACATTTATAACTGGGTTGTATGCCGAAGAGGCTAAATGGGATAGCGATGCCCAAAAGGCTAAGAAAGGAACAACTCATAATGTTCGTAAAATGACATTCACGGCTAGTGAGATCAATTCAGCTATTGCAGATTTCAGACAGGAAATCGAGAATTGTATGGATATATGCTCCCTCAAGAATGTGATACCCACTCCTGACGAATTGAAGAAGATGGTCAATGAACATCTAGGTAGGAACGAAAAGGAAATCGAGACTAATGTTGTCAAAAGGAAGACGCTGAAAACTCTTTTTGATGAGTTCATTGCTACTCGTGGACGTGAACGCAATTGGACTAAGCTCTGCATTGAGAAATACACCCAAGCATTCAATCAATTTACGGCAGCAAATCCTAAGGCCACATGGGCTTCAGATGTCACACAAGAAACTATGTTTAATCTTCGCGACTGGTATGTTGAGAACCGATACAGGAATCGTACTGTTAACAAGCAATTCGTTATGCTGCGAAGTTTTTTAAACTGGATAAATGATCAAGTAGGGTATTCCTTACCCAGGACCGTTCTTCATTATAGGTCAAATCTGAAAGTGCTGCCTAAAACAGTGACTTATGTTACTGATGACGAACTGCAGTATTTCATGGATTATGACTTTAAAAAGAATGAACGGCTTAGCCATGCAAGAGATCTATTCTGTTTCATGTGCTATACGTCACTTCGCTATTCTGACCTGAGTAACCTGCGCCCAGCCCACATCTCAAACAACCGGATTGTGATGCATGCCCATAAAACGGGCAAACCCCTTACGATTCCGCTGAATGATGGTGCACTCATGATTTTAGCCAAATATGAGGGGCAGGAAACCCAAGATGGCCATGTTTTTGAAGTGCCGAGCAGCCAAAAACTGAACAAGGCGATTCAAGATGCCGCTAAGACTGCAGAGCTTGATCGCAAGGTCTTGGATGAGTATTATGTCGGGAGTGAAATCGTAACAGAGGAACGTTTCTTCTATGATATCATCTCATGCCATGTTGGTAGAAGATCGTTCGTTACCAACTCTTTTGCTAAGGATATGTCCGCTCCATCCATCATGAAATGTACTGGCCATAGTTCGTACAAAACTATGCAACCCTATATTGATAGTGAATCTTCATCACAAACACGTGAGATGCAGAAGTGGAACACTAACCCCTGCAAGCAAAAGATCATCAACTATCTTAATGGAGCAAGTGACGAAGATCTGCAAAGGCTGTTGGACTTCATCAACAAGAAAGATGTTATCTGATTTTCTGATCTTAGACCCTCTTAAAGACTCTAACAAGAATAATTTTTTACCAATATGTTCAAAAACCTAGTTGAGCTTGCTAAGGAATGCCCGGGTCTGCAAGTTACTATTACACTGGGCGAACTAATTGAGGCGAACAGGCTGCTGATTGCTGAGGCCAAGCGTGGACTGGAACAGGAGATAGCTGATTCCAAAGCCGAGACCTATGTAAGCCGAGAAAAGGCTATGGAGATACTGGGCAAGGGTTCAACTACTCTTTGGCGTTGGAAAAAGATGGGTTACTTGGTCCCTATCACCGTGGGCGCTATTGATAGGTACCGCATGAGTGATATTCGCCGGATTATGGAAGGCGGCTAACCTCTCTCATACATCTCCATCATATCAGCATAGAAGTTGATCAGGGTTTGTCTTAGCCTTGTCCCTCCATCGTATTCTGAAATTGGCACCTTGAATTCTCTGAGCAACTATATGTATTCACCTGGAAATGATAGTATCACATTAAAAACAGACTGCTTCCCAGATCAATTCCTCTCCCAACATGTAGAGAGGTAAAATCAGATAAAAAATAGTGAACTACCAGGCCCACTATACCTTGAAAGCAAACCACAGCCTCACGGTGGTTGGTATGCGAAAAAAGCCCCGGCATTGCCGAGGCAATTAATTTGTTTAATCATAAGTCATTTTTGATTAATCAAAAGATTGTGAATTCTTGGGTCGAATAAGAAGATGCATTGTCATAGCAGAAAAAGAGCAAAATATTGGTGCCCGTAAGCCATTGAGGCATTGCGGGCACCTGTGATTCGATGTTGTTTTATTTTTGGGGATTCTCTGTGGCAGATGCATCACCCTCGGCGGGAGCGGCTTCGGTTGCTTCATCAGGAGCGTCCTCGGTATTTGCCATTTGAGTGGAATCACCGCCTTCGACCACTACGGTTGTGGTGTCCTGCTTGTCGCCTTGATTGGCGGGCTTGTTACCCTCGCAAGATGCGAGACCCAGAGCAAACAATGCTGCGAAAATAAAAACTAACTTTTTCATGTTACATTTCAAATTAAAAAATTGAACAATAAAACTATCTAAAACAAGCATGTTTACTACTTAATGCAAATTCGGGGCAAAAGGTAAACAGCTATATTTGAAAAGTACAAAAAGAATGGTTTGCAATCTATTATATCATGGTCAAATTCGTCAATACAACTAGATTCTATACTCATTCTCCTTCATAAATATCTTCTGGATTGGGAAAAAGAGCCCATTCTGGAATATTGTCATTGACAAGACGCTCATCACAGCCAGCAAACGCCAATTCTTCAATATCTTGTATTTGCCCTTGGACTTTGAAGGAACTTAAGCTAGAACAACCAGCGAATGCATACTCTTCAATCTTAGAAAGTGAGCCAAAGACTCGCACGCTTGTCAAATTTGAACAGCCTTCAAAAGCTGAACTCTTTATGTACGTTACCGATTCAGGAAGGGCGAGCTGTACCATTAGTTGGCAACCAGAGAAAGCGCCTTCTCCTATTCGGGTTACAGTATCTGGAACTGAAGTATTATGGCTTCCCAATAATCGCCAGTTCACTGTGCTTCTGCAGCCCAATATAAGCGTGTTTGTCGCTGTATGTATGATAGCATTGCAATCGTCTCGCGAGTCATAAACTTTGTTGCCTTTCCCCACACAAATACGTGAAATAAAATCAATTCCACTGAAAGCTCCGTCGCTTATGCAGGTAACCGAGTCTGGAATAAAAACGTTGAACATACCTTTGCAACCGTAAAATGCCTTTTCACCGATGTTGACAACAGAATCGGGTATTATGGTATTTATGCAACCCTGAATAAGCGTGTTTGTGGCTGTGTGAATGATGGCATTGCAATTGTCTCGCGAGTCATAAACTTTGTTGCCTTCCCCCACTTGAATACTCAATAAATTCTCAGTCTCACAAAATGCATGTTCCCCAATATGAGTAACAGAATTGGGAATATAAATGTTCTTCAAACTCTTACAGCTAATTGCCCAATCTCCAATGTGTGTGACGAATTTTGGGATATTGAAATTTTCCAAGGCATCACAAGTCCTAAATGCTCCGGCCCCTATATATGTTACAGAATTGGGCAAGATAACATTCTTTAAACGTCTACATCCACCGAATGCCCATTCGCCAATATGTGTGACAGAATCAGGGATAGTAACAGTGGTTAAATTAATGCAGTTCCTAAAAGCTCCATTACCTATGTATACGACAGAATCAGGAATCATAACACTAGTCAGATTTATGCAATCTGAGAATGCCTTGTCGCAGATTTCTTCAGTGCCTGGCTTGATGTGAAATTTAGTGACATAACCAGGGACTCTAATAAGTTTTTTCCAGTCGTGACTGTATTTTGTGTATTGGTCTGCGTTCTTTTCCATTTGTTCTTCGTTTTAGAGATATATTGATATTACTTTTTGAATTAAGATTATAGTGCTCAAATCTCTTAGTCATCAATGTTGTTAATCTTCCACGTATTGCTTCAAGGTGTCCCACTGAGTCTTCCAATCCTTGAGTAGGAAAAAACTAAGGTCGTGTCCGGAATAGACTTTGATGTCATCATCTAAGGGCAACACCTTTTCGTTGATGGATCTGATAAAATCCTCTTTGTTGCTGAGGGGGAAGTCGGTGCGACCGATATTGCCATCAAAGATGGTGTCTCCAGACATCAGGCTATTGCATGAAGGGATGTACAACATGATGCATCCAGGGGAATGCCCGGGGGTATCAATGACTTCGATGGTGTCGCTGCCTATGGTCTGCACATCCCCGTCTTCAACATATTGATCAATACTCAACGGGTTTGTGGACATCTTAGGGCCGTTACTGCCATAGATAAATTGATACTGAACAGGCAGTGACGTGGCCAACATCTTGTCACCTTTATGAGCAATGACGGGAATGTTGTATTTTTTCTTGATCTCGTGTATATTAGTCAAGTGATCGGCATGACAATGCGTCAAGATAATCCCACGAAGCTGTATGTCAGTAAACCTGAGAAAACTGTCCAAATCGCCGATGGTGGGGCAATCCACCAGATATCCTTCCCGATCATTGCCGACATAGTAGGAAGAACACGGACTGTAACCGATTATTTGAACTTTAATCATAATGTTATCATTAAAATAAAGATTTAAAAAACAGGTTGCCGAGGCGCAGGATGAAGTGCTTGTTCATGTAGCTATCGCGATAGCGGGATTTTGCGTGCTGACGGGCGGTGACGTCCTCAGCCGAGCCGTACTAATCACCCGAAAGCTTTCTTGTCGCGCCGCTTTCCGCTGCTTGTACGCGCGTGCACGCAAGTGCGCCGTGCAGTGCAGGAGCAGGAGAGTGTGGTGCGTTGAAACAAACTGACACGAGGCGTACGTGAGGCGCTTGAGCGCGGTTTTGGCGTCGAGTCTTCGTGGAGTCGCTGTAGAGAGGTTTTTCTGTGGCGTTGCGTTCCCCCGGTGTTCTCTTCAGGCATCACAGCCGCGGCCCATGCAAGATGCGCCGTTTGGGCTGTAAGGACAAAAATCAGGTGGTCATAGCGTGAGGGTCCCACCTCTTCCCATTCCGAACAGAGAAGTTAAGCCTCACCACGCCGATGGTACTGCGAAAGTGGGAGAGTAGGTAACCGCCCCCTAAGAGGGAGTCGATCGTCAAGGTTGGCTCCCTCGTTTTTTTATAATCGTATGTAATGTTTTTTTAATAAAAAAAGCTAACTTTGCGACATCATTCGATGATATGGATGATGTGACTCA
>Ga0310695_10003492_pt1 | contig 30680 bp, 30 predicted proteins | sample RumenRJG_04DNA_FD_203882 | JGI IMG/M metagenome (GOLD analysis project Ga0310695, IMG submission 203882) | Bovine rumen microbial communities from Lethbridge, Alberta, Canada - RJG_04 (v2) (version 2) | ecosystem: Host-associated > Mammals > Digestive system > Stomach > Rumen | place: Canada...
TTGTGGCCTGTGACGGACGGCCATAGAGAAATGTGGGGTAGTCGCACACGAACTCACTCTCAAACGAGAACCATGTAATGTGTGCCTTGTCGTCGCTCACGCCATATTTCACATATTTGAAACATCCCTCAGTGACAAAAGCGAACCACCGTGCTGGGTCACCCTCACGCTCCAGTTGGTCACCCTTGCGGTAAGCGATTTCCTCACCCTCTCGCTCGCAGAACTCCCGAAGTATCTGCAAATCCAAGCGCTTATTGTTGAATTTCTGTTCCATCTATTTGATATTATACCATGTTATATTTGTCGTTCTGACTGAGGTCTATGCACTCAAATCATTTTGATATTTTATACACACGCCTTGTCCTGTTGAATGTCGGACACACTCTTAGTTCTAATTCGACTGTGCAAATTTACGAATTATTATGTGATATCGTTCCCTTTGTCTATACCTTTTATATATTATTAGGTGAAATTTGTTTGTTTTGAGGAATGATAGAAATATTGCTATAATCATATGAAATCGGAGTTTATTCAGGAGATTATTGAGCGCACTATGTCCATGTAGTCCTTTCCCGACTTGACCTCTATCGGGTGAGCACTCATCGTTCAGATAGAGCTTGATTTACAGTGAACTGAAAGCACTTACAGCAGTTTTTTTTACACTTTTCAATAACTTTTGATGGCTAAAAACTACACTTTTCAACGATAAACGTCAAAACTACATTTTTAAAATTGTGGCTTTATTATGTAAAATATCGCGTTCTGAAACGTTATTTCTTGTAAAATATCGTATTCTTATGCTATGTTTTTATGTAAAATATCGCGTTTTACGTTTTTTTTCGTATCTTTGCACCCAAAATATCATCGTTATGGTTGACAAAAGGACATTGGAATTCATCCTTACTGACCAGCAGGAGGAAATGGAAAGCAGGGCTGAAGAGGCATTATGCCAGCGGCGTGAAGAAACTCTGATTGACTTCAAAAGCACTCAGGCACAGGTAGTCATTGGTGTCAGGCGAAGCGGTAAATCAACGCTTTGCTATCAGGCTATGCACAATCACAGCCTGAAGTTTGCATACGCTGACTTCGACGATGAACGGTTGGTTGACCTCAAGGCAGACCAGCTGAACGATGTGCTGGAGATTCTGTATAAGATATACGGCGACTTTCAGTATCTTTTCCTCGATGAGATACAGAATGTCTTGGGATGGCATCTGTTCGTCAATCGTATGCTGAGAAAGAAAATGCACGTTATCATCACAGGTTCCAATGCCAAACTGCTCAGTGGTGAACTGGCCACACACCTTTCTGGGCGTAGCAAGGAAATATCACTATATCCTTTCTCTTTCAGGGAGTTCTGCATGATGAAAGATGTGGACACAGAACGTCGCACCACGAAGGCAGAGGCATTCCGCAGGGCTGCTTTCGACGAGTATCTGAAGCAGGGTGGTTTCCCTGAGTTGCTGATGATAGACGACAACAGAAATTACGTGAGTTCATTGGTGGACAACATTCTGAAACGCGACATCGAGCAGAGATACAAGATTGCCTACAAGGCTGCATTTGAGAACCTTGCCCATCACCTCCTGAACGTATCGCCTGCCATTGTCGTCACTACTGACCTGGCTGATCTGTTCCATTTCAAGTCGGAGCATACGGCCAAGAACTACGTGAAATACTTGAAGGAAGCCTATATGCTGGTGGGTATTCAAAAGTATTCGCAAAAGAGCAAGCAACGCTCTGTCCAGGAAAAGGTCTATGCCGTTGACGTGGCCATGATGGACCAACGCGAGAATGCCTTTGCGGGCGAGAACCTTGGTCATCGGCTGGAGACCATCGTAGCCATTCACCTTGTCAGGAAATGCAAGTCGGAGGGATTGGATGTCTATTACCTGAACGACCGTTCGGGCGAGTGCGACTTTGTGGTCTGCAAAGGTAATCAGGTCATACAAGCCATACAGGTGTCATACGATATTTCTGCTGAAAATACTTACAAGCGTGAGAAGAATGGCCTACTGCTTGCCGCTAGACAGACCAAATGCGAAAATCTGTTGTTACTCACTGACCATGAGAGCGGCGAAATAGAGGAGGATGGTCACAAGATGAAGATTCAGCCCGTGTATGAATGGAGTTTGGAACTCGGGGTGTAATCATCTAAAATTTGAGAAAGCAGTGCAATAGCCAAATATGTCAGGGGACAGATATGACACAGGTGGGGGGATACATGCCCCCCTGGGGCAAATGTTTAGTTCACCTTGCTTTTTGAATGATTCCTCGGTCTATGCCTGTTAGGCATTGAAGCTGACGGACGGATGCTCCAAGTTCCTTAAGCTGAATGAATGCCTGCCATAGGGTTTCTCTGTCGAGCTTTTGGAATTCGCTGCTATTGGAAACGCCTGCGATTCTGACAATCTGTTGCCAAGCCTGATCATCGGAAAGCCTGAGACGAGGTTGCTCTAAATTGATTATCAAGGAAGTTGGCAACATCAGGTAGAGGGTCGTTAACCCATCCATTGAAATCATTGAATGGAATACGGTTTAATACTGTTTGAGTATTACAAATCTGAAAGACGGGTTCAACGGTGCCATCGTATTCACACCAGGAGCTATACTTATAGTCCTTGATCTGAGTAACAATTGACATATGCACCTGCAATTCTCTTGATGGTATCACCAACTTTCTCATCACGCTCACGAATGAGCAGATGAAAGTAGTTTGACATCAAGCAGTAAGCGTAATAGATGCAGTTAGTGCCACAGGGGTTACCCTCATCATCATACTGAGTACGCATCCTGTCGAGGATATTGATGGACTGATAGTAGTCCTCTGGCTCCTCGAAGATGTTCTGGTGATTGATGCCTCGCATCATCACATGATATATCTCAGTTCCTGATGTTACTCTTGGTTGCCTGGGCATGAATGAATGTGTTGACTCTATAATAGATAACGCTGAATAAGAGGGAATATTGTAAAAATAGAGGCTATTACGCAAGAAGAGAAGTGGAATACTGGTGGTTCATGTTGAATGGCTACTTATGGTGCATAATCAGCTCCTGTGACTCTGGTTGGAGTTGCAGGGGCGAATTGTTTATAACGGTTTTTGCGATGATTGACGAGAGCGGAAAAGGATGGCATGAGAGATTATGTTAAAAAATGCATAAGATTGTAGAAAAACAGAAATTTTTCACTATCTTTGTGCCTTGAAAGGCAAGAAGTCGGGAGGCACCGACATTGCATCGATAATGAAATATTGAAGTCATAAAGCGACTGAAGACCAGAGTGATATGATGACGACGAAAGAAACGGGAAGTGAATCGGGACGCGACACAAGTATGTGTGGTGACCCCAAGACGTGGTTTCCGATGAGGGTGACGTATCAGCGGGAGATGAAGGTGAAGGCGGAACTGGACCGGTTGGGAATAGAGTGCTTCATTCCGATGACGTATAAGTTGGTGGAATCGCAGAATGACGGGGATACGGAACTGCGGAGGGTTCTGGTGCCGGCTATCAATAACTTGATTTTTGTGCGGTCGACACAGGAGCGCTTGAGCGAGCTGAAGAGAAGGAACGAGGTGCTGGAGCCGTTGCGGTATATCATAGATCAGACTGCAGAGAGACCGCATGTGATCTTGGCAGTGCCGGACAAGCAGATGGAGAACTTTATGCGCGTGGCCTCGCGGACTGACGACAGTGTGATGTTTCTGGATGATGAGACTATAATTGGTAAGGAGGGCAGGCGCGTGGAGATTATGGGCGGTGCGTTTGAGGGCGTGAAGGGCGTGATCAGGAGAGTGAAGAGGTGTAAGAGAGTAGTGGTGGAGATAGAAGGTGTGGCGAGTGTGGCGATTGCGTATGTGAGGGCGGAACTTCTGAAAGAAGTTTGAGGAAGAGATTGAAGGAGGGGACAAGTAAGACAAGTATTCATGAATATAAGATGATATGATTATCGATACAGAACTTCTGGATAAAGTGTCAGAACAGGCAAAAGCATCACCAAGGCTTAGGATGAATTATAATTTTCATCAGAGCCTGGATGAGAAGTGCCATAGGTTTATCAATGCAGTGGAGCCTGGGACTGAGGTGCCGATACATAAGCATCCCACGAAAGATGAGACGTTTGTGATTCTGCGAGGGAAGGTGCGGGTGACTACGCATAGGGATGATGGGACGATTATCGAGGATGTGGTGCTATGTGCTGAGGATGGTCGATATGGCGTGAATATTCCGAAAGGTGTGTGGCATACGATTGAGGCGATGGAGGCGGATAGCGTGATATTTGAATGTAAGGAAGGGCCGTTCGTGGAGCACGAGGTGGATGGGATGCTATCAGTTAATAGATAATAGATAAAAGATAATAGTTAAGGAACGAAAAATGAAGAGTGAGAAGTTGAAATCATTATTAAAAGGGATTTGGGCTTTTTGTTCTTTTGTGTTTGTGCCACAGAGAAGGCCGAAGGAAGAATAAATAATCATGGCTAGTAGAGAGAAGGCAGTTAAATGTAGCGGACATCGGTGTAAGGAGGTTTTTCACATTTTTGAAAACTATGAACCCGGTGGATACAACGACAGTGGATACATAGCCGTGAAATGTAAGAAATGCGGTGAGATAACCAAAATTAAAATGAGAAACCCGTCTAAGAATGGTTGTTTTGAAAACTTTGATATCATAGATGCCTGGGAAGACGGGGATGAGAGTCAGTATAACTCTTTTCCAGATGGCGAAACGGCAATCGTGATGGGAAAGGAACCTGCTGAAGGTGTGCCAACAGATTTTCATCCCAGCATATATCATCCTTACTGGCAAAACAAAGATTTAAACTTGGAAATAACAGCAAAGGAGTGCTTCAAAAGGTATAGCGCTCAGGTAGATAAGGAGCTGAAGTGTCTATATAATGGATGGGTGAAAAGCATGCCGGGCTTTGATGATGTAAAAAGATGCATCGTTACTCAAGAATATGAGCGCGGAGGAAAGGTGTATGAGGCCACGTGGGGGAAAGAGTTGAAAAATGACCCGACATTTTGCTCCAAGCATTTTCATCTCATTAAACACACAAAAAGTAATAAAGATATAGACGGAGTGTATTCGCGAGACGAGATGACGTACTACCTGTTCCGTTGTCTAATGCGATGGAAGTTGATAGCCAATCAGGTGGTAGTAGTAACACCGTTCATAGGCTTTGATTTTCCTTTCTCAAAGGATAAGGACCGAAAGGAGCTGATTGGCCTATGGGAGCTGCTGAATAGTACTCTTGATATAGATAAGACAACGTTTGTTACAAGGGTGACAACGTATGGCTCGCTAAAAAAGTGTCAGGAAAAACTGGAGGTGCCTGCAGATGTGTTGAAAAAGTGGGATTTGATGAATAATTTGCAAAAGATGGTAGATAATCCTAAGACAAGGGTTAAGACCAGGGCTCAGTTCCATGCAAAATTCTATGCCGGTGTGTTTGATGACCATGTGGAGATGTTGAGCGGATCATTCAATGTTCAGACAGGAGTGGTTCTGGAACAAATGCACCTACGGACAGTATCGAGAGAATTGTTTAAAACTAACTATCTTGACCGACTGGTTGAAGGCTTTGTATATGAGCCCAGCTATAATCCCCGTACATTGTTTGTTAACATCAGCAAAGACGGGGAGGTGAAGTCGAAGGTTGAGTGGTTGAAGAGAAGCTGAGAAGGGGAGACTAAGTACGGTTCATGGTTAAGGGTTAAAGATTCATGATTAAATAATATGGCAGGACTGAATAACGTTTTTATCAGTCATTACGGCGAGGACGAGAAGCAACTGGATACGCTCAAGCAGCGCTTGAGGGATCACGGTTGTGATGCTCGTAACAGTTCGGTGGAGAAGAAGAAATACCGCCCGTATAAGGTAACGGATGCTACGATTGCCCGCTACTTGCGTATCTGCATCCGCTGGGCCAAGACCTTCATTGTGATGATTGGTGAGCACACCCATGAGCGTCCTTGGGTTAATTATGAGATACGACAGGCAGCCCGACAGGGAAAGACCATCATTGGCGTCTATGAGCATGGCTGCAAGGATGATGTGGAACTGCCAGGTGCTTTCAAAGAATATGGCGGTACAACTCTTGGTTGGAACTCTGTTGATAAGTTGATAGATGTGATTGAGGGTAAAGCTACCGTCAACGAGAAACCAGACGGAATGCCCGTTACCGGACATACGTCTTATCCTATGATTCATATTAAATGTAATCGAAAATGAACTGCTTCAGATATAAGATAGAGCATGATTATGGTTTCGCACCGAATCCATTTCATGGCACATTGTCGTTAGCTACTTGCAAGGGACCTATTCGCCAGAATAAGAACCTACAGGTAGGCGATTGGATTGTCGGCTTTGGTAGCAAGTCGATGGATAATGACGGTTATCTTATCTATGCCATGAAGGTAGAGAGGATTATCACGTTTGATGAATATTGGGAGTCCGAAGAGTTTCAGTGTAAAAAGCCCGTCATTAATGGCACACTGGTTCAGATGTATGGCGATAATGTGTATCATACCGATAAATCTGCAAAAACAGTCAGGAAATTTATTCAGGAGCGCTGTGCGCACAGTAATAAAGACTGGACAGTAAATTTGGGGCATTATGCTCAGGATACGCGTACAGACAGAGTACTTCTTTCAAAGACGTTCTATTATTTTGGCGATCATTGTATTAGCCTGCCAAAACAACATTCATGCATAGGTTTGAGTAAGAGGGATAAGCGAGGTAATATGGTTTATCGCGATTTGCTGGGAGAGGATGCCAAGATACAAGCATTTGCGGATTGGCTTACAGCCAATTACGAGACAGGCATTCATGGCGACCCCTGCAATTGGAAGGAGTTCAAACGCGACAAGTATGAAGTCTATGAGGACGAAGAAGACAAGTAGCATTGTACCTAACGATGCCACGCTGAAATACTATTTCTACTTCATTCAGGAGCGTATGAACATCTTCTGGCGGAGGTGTGAGGACTGCGAACGTCTGACGGATGACCCAATCTTGAGGGAGTATAAGTTTACTAATGTGTATCGTGCTTGCGACCGTGTAAGCCAGCACCTGATAAGGAATGTCATTTATAAAGACTTAGATAAATACAGCCCCGAGGATGTACTGCTGAGAATCCTTGTTTTCAAGGTCTTTAATAAGATAGAGACTTGGGATTATCTAAGTAGCCTGACAGACCTTACCGTTGATTCGTTCAACGTGGAGAAGTTGAGCAAGGCCTTGACCAGACGGCAGCAGAACTATCCCATTTTCTCCAATGCCTATATGATGACCGGCAGCTATTCTGGCTACCATGACATTAGCACCAAGCATCAGGTGTGGTTGCAGATGATAGAGGATGAGTTTATTAAGGGACAGGGCCTGAAAAAAGTACTGAAAGCCACATCCATGGGCGAGGTCTATAACCAACTGAGGGACTATCCCTTGATTGGCGACTTTCTGGCCTATCAATATACCATAGACTTCAACTACTCACCCTATCTGAACTTTGACGAGGATTCCTTTGTCAAGGCCGGTGTCGGAGCCGTGCGAGGTATCAAGAAGTGCTTTTCATCCTACGGCAATGATTACGAGGATGCTATTTACTATATCCACGACCATTTCGAGGAGTTGCAGAAGCGTTATGGCTATACCGAGTTTCGTCCGTTGCCCGGACGAAAGCCCAAGTTGATTGACTTACAGAACTGCTTCTGCGAGACCGACAAATACCTGCGTGCCAAAATGCCGGAACTGAAGGTGGGCAATGTGCGCATCAAACAACACTACAAGCCTTCGATGGAAGGTATAGACTATTATTTCCCAGAGAAGTGGGGCGTTGAGGAACATATTCAGCGCGCCCCCCTCCAGCAGACATTATTCACACTATGAGTTTGAATGAAATCACCATTGAGGTCACCCAGCAGTGTCCCAACCGTTGCATCTACTGCTCTTCGCTCTCCGATATGGAGAAGACTGAGCAAATAGATTATGCAACCATCACTCAAGTGGTGGATGATGCCGTGGCATTGGGCGCAAAGACTGTAAGCCTGTCTGGTGGTGAGCCATTCCTCAGAGAGGATATCGTGGAGATTGCGGACTACATTCATGGAAAAGGCCTGAAAGTAAGACTCTATTCCAGCGGCATCTATAGCAAAGACGGCAGATATACATCCATCCCGACTGCGTTGTTAGAGGCCGTAAAAGGCAAGTTGGATGCCCTTATCTTCAACTACGAGGCCATTGACGCAACCCTCTATGCCACCATTATGGGAACGGAGGTGGCCAACTTGGTACTGCTGGATGAGACCATTCATTGCGCCATAGCATTAGGAATCCCTGTTGAGGCCCACTTGGTACCCATGCACTGTAATTTCCGCCAGATACCCGACGTGTTGAGCAAGCTCTATTCAATGGATGTAAAGAACGTAAGCCTCCTGCGCCTCGTACCCCAAGGGCGTGTGCTGGAGAATAAAGAACTGGTGGAACTGAGTACAGATGAGCAGGAAGAGTTGAAACAGATACTGGCTAAGTGCGAGGAAACCTATCAGGGTAAGATACGTGTTGGCTTGCCTTTCTCAGCCAAACGAGCTGCTTGCGGCACAGGAAGTGTTAAACTGACCGTCCGTTATGACGGCTACGTATTCCCTTGTGAAGCCTTTAAGGACGGCATGATGGAGATAAGTGAAGGTGTTATGCCTGAAAATGTAAAAGAAAAGAGGCTGAAAGATATATACGAAGAATCAGAATATCTCAAGATAGTACGTGAAGGGTTACGAGCTTATTCTGGATGTGAAGGGAATGAATACTGCTATGGACAGTTTAAAAGAACAATGTCATTATAATATAAGTTTTGAATGAAAATGTTTGTCTATAGTACCATAGAATATTGTGCCACTTCGTGGTTTGAAAGGTTGCGATATATCGCAACATACGGGACAAAGGACAAATATAAGACACTAGTAAAGATGCAGAAGAATAGATGCCCCTCGATATTTCATAATAACGAAGAGCATCCTAAAGGCTCACGAAGAGCAAGAATCTGTTAGAAGAACCAACCTATTAAGGTTGCTAACAAACGGGCAATCTCTACTATCTTCAAGAATAGCTCATGTCGTTGCTTCTTTTTCATTTTCATTTCTATAAATAAAAACATTAATAAATTGTGTGTAACAATGCGATAATAATAATTGCGTTACAATTTATTTATTTCTATTTATAAAGGTTCAAATGGTATTAATATGGGGGTAGGAACGCGTAAAATGGAGTATCGGAAAATGCTTTTCATGAAGAGGCTTAAACTTCCCATGAAGAGGATTGCCAATGTGATGCCAGTGGGTTTTACTGACCAGCAGTTTTATGATGCCTACAAGAAGTATTACCCTTACATGATGGACGAAGCACAGAAGATGTGCAAAGACTATAAACGGCATAATTACCTGCGAAAACAAAAGGGATATAAGAACACGGTGTATTTCCCAGAGCCAGACGAACTATTGAAGCAAGCTAGTAAAAGCATCATAGGCAGAACGCGAAAGGCTCATAACAGCGGAGAGGTGGCAACGGACGAGGAACTGGCTCGAAACATCGCATCACTAGAGAAAGATAGCAAGGAAAAGATCGCGAAGAGAAAACAAAAAGAGGAGACCTTTCTGCAGCATGCGCAGGATGTCGCTCCCAAATACATCAATAGGTTGATAAGCTCGTATTTTAAGACGAGAAAGGAGAATACTCTAGATGTAAACAGTCGCTATCTGCTGTTGTTGGAAATTGCACAGTATAAGTGTAAGGAGTCGATAGCGTTTCTTCATCAGATAAATGCTTGTGATAATAATAACGACATGCGTTATCTGGCATTCAACTTGCTGCAGCAGATGGGGGAACATCCTTGGCTGGCAAGAAACAGAAAGGGGAAGAAACGGCTATCAGAGGTGAAACCAATTGATATTTCTGCGAACCCTACACAGCTAGTGGAGCATATTTATAAATATCAGGGGAACATCCATAGACGATATGACGTGTTCTTGTCGCATAGCTCTTATGATACCAAGCAATTGCTACGCCTGAAGCAGCAGTTGAATGGAAAGGGACTGGTGGTATATATCGACTGGGTGAACGACTGTGTGATGATGGATCGTAAAAACCAGAATGAGGATACGTGGAATGTGCTGAAGCTGAGAATGGATGAATCGGAAAAGATGCTATTTGTGATGACTGATAATAGCCTTAGGTCGGAATGGACACCAAAGGAGATAGATTACTTTATGTCGCTGAAGAAGGATGTAGTAGTGTATCAACCAGGGGAGATAACGGAGAAGCCTTTCGAGGCATTGGCGGGATGCAGGACATGCAAGGAGGATTCGCTTATTTATAAAACGATAACTAAAAATTGACGGTATGGAAAATAATTTTGAGAAATCGGAGGTGCAGCATTTTATTAGCTATTTGGAGGGTATTATAAATAGAATGGCCTCGAATAGTGCTAATTGTAAAAACTGGCTGTTGGCAATAATTGCGGGATGTTTGGCTGTGCAGCCATCGGTACAGGCTGTAGTGGATAAGATATGGCTGGCGTATCCAATAGTAGGATTGTTTTGCCTGCTGGACTCTTACTATCTGGGATGTGAGAAGTACTTCCGTGATGTGATGGGAGATTTCGTGAAGAAGGTTAGGATGAATGATGGTGAGTATGTGGCGAGCCTGTATAAGTTTGAGAAAAGAACGGTGGGCGATGATGTGGAGTCGGTGATTCGTGGATTTTTCTCGATTGCTACTTGGCCTTTCTATGGTACTATTATTGCGTTGGCAGTGCTTGTGGATAGAGGGGTGATTGGGTTGTAGATAGGGGACATTGTGGATATGAGGGCCGCGACGGTGTCGGGGCATACGAGGACAAATCCCTGTGGAGAAGCACAGGGCACAGGGAAAGGACGTTTTGACATAACGGGAAACGGGAGAAGAAGAGAGGTCTGCCGAGAACGGCAGGGAAATGGAAGGAAACAGAGAATAAAAATATAAGAAACTTAAAGATTTATAACAATGGCTGAAAACGAAAGAAACAACATCTACAATGATGACGACCGCCAATATCTGGAGATGATGCAAGGGAACATCGAGCGAATGGCGGCGAATAGTGCTAACTGCAAGACATGGATGGTGACAATAGTGGCTGCGGTTATGGCCTTGCAGTGTTCTATCAGTGCCTTGAACGGTTGGATATTGTTGAGTATATTGCCCGTGGTACTCTTCTGGTATCTGGATGTGTATTACTTGCATCTGGAGCGTGGAATGCGTAACAGGGAGAGCGAGTTTATGAATATTCTCAGGAGCGGAAAGAAGGACGAATACCAGGAGGCGCTCTTCAATCTCGCACCATATATGATTAAAAAGAAGGATTTGAAAGAGGAGATGAAAAAGCAGGGACTAGTAGCTACGGATGACAGATGGCTGACGAAATCAGTAGTGCCATTCTATGGTTTGACGCTTGCAGGGGTATTGATTATCTCGGCGGTACTTAATTGGGATGTGATTAAGGGATTGTGGAATTAAAGATTGGTGACTGATTATGATACTGACTGAGTCGAAACTTAGAGAACTGACTGCCGGTGCTACTATTCAGAATGAGGCACGGATACAGCGGAGATATTTCTCGGAGGGAAATAGGAAGTTGTCTGTATTCTTATCGCATAAGCATAGTGATTTGGAATATCTGGAACGCGTGAGGTATGTGTTGGAATCGCTGAATGCCTACGTTTATGTGGATTGGGCCGATCCGACCATGCAACATCCGACAAACAGGAGCACGGCAGAGAAACTGAAAGAGAAGATAAAACGATACGATAAGTTTGTATTCATAGCATCGGATGCAGCTCTTGACTCTAAATGGTGCAACTGGGAAATAGGATTCGGCGATGCTCACAAATATGAGCATGATAAGATTGCCATATTCCCGATAAAGCAGGACGACAGGCAGTGGAGTGGTAATGAGTATCTGCAATTGTATCCGTCGATAGAGTATTTTGACGGGACGACCACATACAACACTGGTGAGACTATTCCTAAGGGATATTATGTGTATTATCATTATGAGAATAGGATAACGTCCTTGGAAAGGTGGATTAGTAAATAGGGGAGGAGATAGAGGGATAGAGAATGTGGATATGAAGAAGTCAACCGAAGGGTTGGCTTCTTGTTGTATATGTGAGCAAATTTTTGATGAAAAGGTTATGATATCCTAAACAAAGGTTAAATACGTTAATTTTGCCTCCTTATTTCTGACATTGTCCAACCCTAAATCCACCTCTCTACCGTTTAATGTGTAAGTCATTGATTATCAATACTTAATATATTCTGGAATTGTAGCGGCCTGACATCTATAACCATCCCCAACGGCGTGACGACTATCGGCAGTTATGCGTTTTATGGCTGTAGCGGCCTGACTTCCATCACAATCCCCAACAGCGTGACGAGCATCGGCCAATCTGCGTTCAGGGATTGCGTTGGCCTGACATCAATCGCCATCCCCAACAGCGTGACAAGCATCGCTTCTGAAACGTTTTATAATACAAAACTTAAATCTGTCACTATAGGTACAGGAGTGCTTTCTATTTCTTATAATGCTTTTTCAGAAGTAAAGCCTGTAAAAGTGATTTGGCTAACTAATACTCCGCCGAGTGGATATGAATATGTAGGTGGAAAGGCTAACTATGTGGCAAATGATTTGTACAAAGGGCTTTCAAACATGACAGTCTACCCTTTTCTGAGTTCGATGTTTGAGGCTGGGGGCGTGAAGTATGTGCCGGTAAGTCCTTCGGAGCGTACTTGCGATGCGATAGACTGCACGTATGATGCGGCTGCGGAAAACATAAACATAGGCAAGACGGTATCGTATAAGGGTATAGCTATGACGGTGAACAATATAAAGCCATATACCTGCTATCAGAATCCTTTCATCAAGTCTGCTGATGTTAGCTGCAACGGCAGCATAGGTGATTTGGCTTTCAGCGGTAATACAAGTTTGGAAAAAGCAATCCTTGGCGGCAACGTGACAAGTTTAGACGACTATGCCTTCGACGGTTGCTCAAGCTTGCAAAGCATTGACATTCCAAATGGCATAACCCAGATGGGAAGCTATGCGTTCTATGGCTGTTCTAACATGACATCGGCAAAGATTGGAACAGGTGTGACAGCCATAAATGAATCTACGTTCTCAGGTTGCTCCGCATTGAAAGACGTGCAGATAGGCTCAAACGTCAAGACCATTGGCGACTATGTATTCAGCGGCTGCACCTCGCTGCCGGTAATCAATATCCCCAAAGCCGTGACAAGCATCGGCAATAACACTTTCCAGAATTGCACGGCATTGCGTGAAGTGGTCATGGAAGACCGCACAGACGACACTGTCCTGAGCCTTGGCAGCAATGGCTCTTCGCCGATGTTCGCATCGTGTCCCCTCGACAAGGTTTATATCGGACGGAATATCTCATACAACAAGACCAGCAACTATGGCTATTCGCCCTTCTACCGCAACACATCGCTGCGCTCGGTGACTATCACAGACCGCGAGACCGAGGTTTCGGAAAATGAGTTCTATGGTTGCACCAACCTCAAGGAGGTAAAGATTGGCGACGGAGTGACCACCATCGGCAGCTGGGCATTCTCTGGCTGCGCAGCAATAGACTACTTCGCCTTTGGCAGCAGCGTGAAGACCATCGGCCAGGAGGCGTTCTCCGACTGCACGGCCATGACGCGCCTTATCAGCCGTGCCGCCACGCCGCCCTCATGCGGCTCGCAGGCTCTTGACGACATCAACAAGTGGACCTGCACCCTGTCTGTGCCCGCCGGTTCAACGTCGGCATATCAGGCAGCAGCACAGTGGAAGGAGTTCTTCTTCATAGACAACGACGTGACCGGCATCGAGGTTGTCGCTGCCGAGAGCGTGAGCAATGCAGAAATCACAGCCATCTACGACCTCAACGGTCGCCGCCGCGATGCCTTGCAGCCCGGCATAAACATAGTGAAGATGAGCGACGGCACAACGAAGAAAGTCGTGGCGAAGTAAAACAACCATAAATAGAATACCGACCCAAGCCTTTCTGCCCCACGGCTGAAAGGTATGGGTTACATCAGAATACAAACATTAAAACAAACAAGATTATGAAAACAAACAAATATCTATACCGTGTTAGCCTAATGATGGGTTTTGCTGCGTTGTTTACTCTTTCTTCGTGCGGTGAGGACAACGACAGTAGATTGTTGATACGATTGTATGAGATAGGTCGGTAATAGTATAAAATTGTTTAATGAATTGGCAATTATTCTACCAGTTTTATTTAATCCATTAAACAAAACCCGCATTGTTTTAAGTAAAGGCAGCGCTTCGTATAATATTTGGCCGATTGGTTGGCCTTTGGACTATTTCCAAATTTAAGAAAGACTGGAGCGCAGGCTGGCTTAACGCCACACAGCACATAACTGCCGACCAAGTAATATGGGCCATATTAGTCAGTAATATGGGCCATATTGGTCGGTAATATGGGCCATATTACAAGCCCACCCCCAACCCCTCCCCAAGGGAGGGGAGCCTAAAGGCTCTCCATAAGGGCTATAATTCCTTATATTTCCCATAACACATATTAGCCATATAAGCCTTCCCCCCTTTGGGGGGATTGTGGGGGGCTACCAATATGAGTCATATTACTTTACAGGGAAAGCCTTTCCGTTCGGTTACATTTGTCAAGCCGTTTGGCTGTTTCAACATCACAAATTACAAAATTCGGCCCGAATTGCAGTAAATTGTAACCGATTTGCGCATTTATATAAGGTAGTAACACTCTAAAATGCAAAAACATTTTGCATTTTACTCGCTTAATCGTACCTTTGCAGCGTTATTCTGGAATCACAAAAAACACATTATGAATAAGATTGTCCGCAAGGAGCAATTCTCCGAGAAGGTATTTCTGCTCGAAGTAGAGGCTCCGCTGATTGCCAAGAGCCGCAAGGCCGGCAACTTTGTGATAGTGCGCGTTGACAAGCTTGGCGAGCGTATGCCGCTCACCATAGCCGAAGCCGACACCAGCAAGGGCACCATCACGCTTGTAGTACAGAAGGTGGGACTGAGTTCCACCAAACTTTGCAACCTCAACGAGGGCGACTATGTGGCCGACGTGGTAGGACCGCTCGGCAACCCCACCCACATTGAGAAGTTCGGAACCGTGATTTGTGCCGGTGGCGGCGTGGGCGTGGCTCCGATGCTGCCCATCATCCAGGCGCTGAAGGCAGCCGGCAACCGCGTGCTGTCGGTGCTGGCCGGTCGCAGCAAGGACCTGATAATCATGGAAGACAAGGTGCGCGAGAGTTCCGACGAGGTGATCATAATGACCGACGACGGCTCCTACGGCGAGAAAGGCGTAGTGACCGTGGGTATAGAGAAGTTCATCAAGCAGGAGGGACACATCGACCGCGCCTTCGCCATCGGCCCTCCAATAATGATGAAGTTCTCGTGTCTGCTCACTCAGAAGTACAACATCCCGACCGACGTGAGCCTGAACACCATCATGGTAGACGGCACCGGTATGTGCGGAGCTTGCCGACTGACTATCGGCGGCAAGACTAAGTTCGTGTGCATCGACGGTCCCGAGTTCGACGGAGCACTCGTCGACTGGGACGAAATGTTCAAGCGTATGGGCACATTCAAGCGTGCCGAGCAGGAAGAGATGGAGCATTTCCAGGAGCACGTATGCCCCACGTGCGACGAGAAGGCCGCCGAGGGCGAGAAAGGCAAGGTTGCCGGAGCCGGCGACAAGGCCGAAGCATCGCTCGAGGAGCTCACCGACCGCAACAGTGAGTGGCGCACGGCTCTGCGCAAGAGCCTCAAGCCCAAGGAGCGCACACAGATTGAGCGCGTGAAGATGCCCGAACTCGACCCTGTCTACCGTGCTACCACACGCACCGAAGAGGTGAACATCGGACTCACCGCCGAGATGGCACTCACCGAGGCCAAGCGTTGTCTGGACTGTGCAAAGCCTACCTGCGTGGAGGGATGCCCCGTGAACATCAACATTCCTTCGTTCATAAAGAACATAGAGCGCGGCGAGTTCCTCGCTGCCGCCAAGGTGCTGAAGTCCACCTCTGCCCTGCCTGCCGTGTGCGGACGCGTCTGCCCGCAGGAGAAGCAGTGCGAAAGCCGATGCATCCACCTGAAGATGAACGAACCTGCCGTGGCTATCGGCTATCTGGAACGCTTCGCAGCCGACTACGAACGCGAGAGCGGCAACATCTCTCTGCCCGAGGTTGAACCCTCAAACGGCAAGAAGATTGCCGTGGTTGGCAGCGGTCCTGCCGGACTTTCGTTTGCCGGCGACATGGTGAAGCACGGCTACGACGTCTACGTGTTCGAGGCTCTGCACGAGATTGGCGGCGTACTGAAATACGGTATCCCCGAGTTCCGTCTGCCAAACAAGATTGTTGACGTGGAAATAGACAACCTGCGCAAGATGGGCGTTCACTTCCAGACCGACGTTATCGTTGGAAAGACCATCAGCGTAGACGAGTTGGAGGCACAAGGCTTCAAGGGAATCTTCGTAGCTTCGGGCGCCGGACTGCCCAACTTCATGAATATCCCGGGCGAGAACGCCATCAACATCATGTCGTCTAACGAATATCTCACTCGCGTGAACCTCATGGATGCAGCCAACCCGAAGACCGACACGCCCATCAACGAGGCCAAGAAGGTGCTCGTAGTAGGCGGCGGCAACACGGCTATGGACTCGTGCCGCACTGCGAAGCGCCTTGGTGCCGAGGTGACACTGGTCTATCGTCGCTCCGAAGCCGAGATGCCTGCACGTCTGGAGGAGGTGAAGCACGCCAAGGAGGAGGGTATCAACTTCCTCACGCTGCACAACCCGATAGAATATCTGGCCGACGAGCAGGGCGCAGTGAAGGCTGCCGTGCTCCAGGTGATGGAACTGGGCGAGCCAGACCAGAGCGGACGCCGCTCGCCGGTGCCCGTTGAGGGGAAGACCGTCACGCTGGACGTTGACCAGGTGGTTGTGGCCATCGGCGTATCGCCCAACCCGCTCGTGCCGAAGAGCATCGAGGGACTGGAGCTGGGCCGCAAGAACACCATCGCCGTGGGTGACGATATGCAGAGTTCGCGCAAGGCCATCTTCGCCGGTGGTGACATCGTGCGCGGCGGTGCCACTGTGATCCTCGCCATGGGCGACGGTCGTCGTGCCGCAGCAAATATGCACCAGCAGCTCAGTGCCGAGTAACACCTTATTATATATATAAAGAACCCACTCACCAGGCGGCGAGTGGGTTCTTTTTTTATTCTGACAGTCGGCAATCATCAAAGTTCGAGCGGAAAGTATGGCAAGTCCCACACCTTGGCTACGGGCTCAAAGCAGCACTTGCCGTCGACGATGTTCACACCGCGGCACAATGCCGAGTCTTCCAAGCAGGCTTTTCGCCATCCCTTGTCGGCCAAAGCCACGGCATAGCGCAGCGTGGCATTGGTGAGAGCGGTGGTTGAAGTGTTTGGCACGGCACCGGGGATGTTAGCCACGGCATAGTGGACAATGCCGTCAACCTCATATACCGGAGAGCTGTGAGTGGTGGGATGCGACGTCTCGAAGCATCCACCTTGGTCGATAGCCACGTCTACGAGCACCGTTCCCGGTTCCATCAGCTTCAGCATATCTCGTGTGACAAGCTTCGGAGCAGCATCACCGGGTATGAGCACAGAGCCGATGACAACATCTACGTCGCGAAGCTCGCGGCGGATATTGTGCTCGGATGAATAGAGCGTATGCACATTGGCCGGCATCTCGGCAGCAAGCTGTTTCAGTCTGGGCAGCGAGATGTCGGTGATAGTGACATCGGCACCCATTCCGGCAGCTATGCGGGCAGCAGCTTCGCCCACCGTACCACCACCAAGAACCAGCACCTTTGCAGGCTTCACGCCCGGCACACCGGCCATGAGCTTGCCTTTGCCGCCCTTGGTCTTCTGAAGATAATAGGCTCCGTTCTGCACTGCCATGCGTCCGGCTACCTCGCTCATTGGGATAAGCAGCGGCAGCGAGTGGTTGGGCAGCTCAACAGTCTCATAGGCGATACACGTTGCGCCGCTGCGAAGCATGGCATCGGTAAGCGGTCGGTCGCAAGCGAAATGGAAATAGGTGAACACCACCTGCCCCTTTCGTATGAGAGCATACTCTGGAGAGATAGGTTCCTTGACCTTAACTATCATGTCGGCCTCGCGATAAACATCCTCAATGGAGGGCAGCATCTCAGCTCCGGCAGCAACATAGTCGGCATCTGGGAAGCCACTACCCTCGCCGGCACCACACTGAACGACAACCGTGTGACCATGCCTGACAAGCTCGGCAACGCCCGAAGGGGTCATGCCCACACGGTTCTCATTGTTTTTAATCTCTTTTGGAATACCTACTTTCATATATCTAAAAGCTTAAAGGTTAATTGATTATCACCTAACTGTTTGCCTCAAGGCATCGTTTCGCCTGTATTCAGTCAACTTTCAGCCACTGCTTGAGCTGCTGTTCATACTGAACAACGGGAGTCTGAGGCTCTACGTACATAGCGCGCTGAGCAGCTTCACCATCTGGTTCGGCTGGCACCTCGTTCATATACTGCATTATTTCCATAAACACGGTCACCAGGTCGACGCCAGAGTCTGCCTTCATCTCGGCAAGTTCCTCCATGGTGATGCCCATACTACCCAGAACTTGAACCAAAGTTGCCTGTATCACAGTGGGGTCGAAGTTGATTTCAGGCATCTCGCCACTCTGCTCCGACAGCTTCTGCATAACGGCATTGATAACGCTGCGGCAGTCGAAACCCATTGAATCCAAATAGCGCATCATCTCTACCGGGGAGCACTGGACGATGTTCTGGTAAGCCGGATTGAGCTGACCGTCGGTATACATCATAGGCCAAGCCTTGAGAGCAGCGACAGTCTGGATAAGATAAATAAGCGTAGCGGTGAGGTGTCCCATCTTTTTCACTACGAAATTAGTCTGGAGATTGGTTGCACCGGGGATGATGCTGGGCTTGAAACCGTTGTCTTTCAGGAAGCCAATAACGGGTCGGGCCGACTGAACAGGCACATAGTCGTCGTCACGAGAGTGGAAAATATACATACGCTGCGAAGGATCGGGCCTCCAGTCAGTAGTGATGCTCATCTTCTGGAACAAGTCCTGGATGAACATACTCTCCTCTGAGTTCAGGTCGCAGTACTTTTCACTCAGTATCTCATGTATCTTCTTTTCGCGTCCTATGCTGTCGCACACAGGCCATGAAGAGTAGTTCTTTGAGATAACCAGCCTGTCGACGCGGCTTGCCACGTAGGGCTGGAACACGCTTTCGTAGTCGACATCCAGGTTCTGGGTCTCTTTTGTAGACACCATCAGCAGCAGAGGAACTGCATTATAGGCGGTAGAGTCAATCGTTACGTACTGGCGATAGCACTCCTTGAGGTCTGAAGGTGAGCCTCCGGCAAAGGTCTTGTCGAAGCTGATACGGTCGCTGTACTCCATGTCGCGCAGCTTCTGTGTAGACAACGCATCGAAACCGCCACTTGAGTAGCCAATGTTGAAAGTCAGCGGACCATAGTCGACACCCATATCAGTCAGCAGGTCGCGTGCTGCGAGCAGTGCGTCGAGGCTGGCACGGGCATTGTGTGTGCCCTGAACGAAAGCCTGCGGGAAGCGCTCGGTTACACCGAAGCCATAGAAATCGCTCTCAACGACAATATAATTGGGGTTAAGCGGATTGGCAAGAATCATGTGCTCGAGCGTGGCAAAGCCGTAGGTCGGTGCCTCGATGCGGTTGAAGATGGTGTAATGGTTGTAGAGGATGATGCCTTCGCTTGCTGCCTCGCCCTCCCAGATATTCTCCGGGATAAGGATAGAGCCGCTCATGGTAATGGGCTGGCCGAAGGGGTCGGTAGAAGGATAGACATAGTTGATCTTTTTCATAGGACGATCCTGGTGCAAATCAAGGGGAATACCGTCCATATCGGCTGAGAAGTGCAGCTTATCGTTGCGCATCTCATAGACCGTAGCCTCTTCATTGATGGTCAGATTGTCGAACTCGGCACCGAGGGCTTCCATAACTTCACCGTTGTAGGCCGTCACTGTCAGCGTACCGTCGTCATTGAAGTCAATGGAACTGAGCTGCGAGGTGGTGAAAACCTTGGTAGTGTTGTCGGCGAGGGTAATCTTGACAACCTTGGCATTGGCTGTCACCAATGCTGCGAGGGCGAAAAGCAAAGTAAAAATCTTTCTCATAGCAGCTTACTTTTTAATGGTTTTACGCACTTTGTTTCCTTCTTTTCTCACATAGATGCCTTTTCGGGCAGGCTCTTTCTGCAATTTGCGGCCATCAACAGTATACCAACTGCGCACGCCAGAGGTCTTTGCAGACTTCTTCACATTGCTAATGCCACTGGGGACAGTGCGGTTGATTGTCGCCTGCTCTACCGGCTCCTGCGTGTTGTCCTCATAGATGAGGGTCACTTGCTCACGGTCGAACGTTATTCGCTTCACTACCTTATCTCCGGCAGTGGCTACTTGTCCTTGAGCTTGAGCCATAGTTCCAATGGCACAAGCCACAAATAAAAACATAATTTTCCTAAACATAATTTATTAAATTTAAAGTTACCTTGTTATATCGTATAGAGCATTTATCATTGCAGGCGTTCAAGACAGCCATCATGCAACGCTCAGCTTATTATACAAAGTCTTCAAATATGTTGTTGCCACCTTCGCCCAAAGGCGTTTGAATACATCGCAAAGTGCGGTAACAGCGGAGAAGCCACTCTTCCTGAGCTAACACAGCCGTGCGGTATAACGCTATAAACTATAGAGTTACGTTGCAAATATACGTAATCTCCGGGAATAATTTGCATTTCGCACTCTTTTTTTAAAAATTTATTGCGTAATAAAAACACTTGGAAGCAACTCCGCAGTAGCCTGAGTTGAGGAAAAACGAGCATGAAGCAATGCAGATACACAGTTTTTTGCTACATTTGCAACCACATTCGACAGTAAAAATGACACTTCCCACAGACTTCATAAGGCAGACGGGCGATATGCTGGGCCGCGAAACAAGCGAAAAACTGTTCAGCGCACTGCAGGAAGAAGCTACCGTGAGCCTGCGGCTGAACCCGTGGGCAAGGGCAGTGGCCGACGAGCAGGTGCTCAGCAGCTACGAGCGGGTGGCTTGGTGCCCAGACGGATACTACCTGAAGAGCCGTCCGCCCTTCACCTTCGACCCTCTGCTACACTGCGGAGCCTATTACGTTCAGGAGGCATCATCTATGTTTCTGAGCCATGTGCTGCGCTCGCTCGTACCTGACCCGGTGATGATGCTCGACCTCTGCGCTGCGCCCGGGGGCAAGTCCACGTGCGCTTTGTCGGCACTGGCAGAGGGAAGTGTGCTCTTCTGCAACGAGCCGGTGGCTCCGCGCGCGCAGGTTCTGGCCGAGAACATCCAGAAATGGCACCTGCCCCAGCTCGCAAACCACCAATCACCTATCACCACCCACCACTCACAACTCATAACCAACGCCACAGCAGCCGACTATGCGCGCTCGGGGCTTATGTTCGACGTGATACTCACCGACGTACCGTGCTCTGGCGAGGGAATGTTCCGCAAGGACGAGGGCGCAGCAGCCGAGTGGAGCCTTGCCAACGTGGACCGTTGCCAGAGCCTGCAACGCGACATCGTGGGCACTGTGTGGCCATGCCTGAAGCCGGGCGGACTGCTCATCTACTCCACCTGCACCTTCAACACCCTTGAAAACGAGACCAACACAGCATGGATAGCATCTGAGCTGGGAGCCACAACTGTGGAAGTGAGCACCGACAGCAGCTGGAACATCACAGGCTGGATGCTCCCCGGCCAGCCACTTGCGGCATACCGCTTCCTGCCTGGCTTCACACGGGGCGAAGGACTCTACATGACAGTGCTGCGAAAGAACGGCACCAGCACCGACACCACCTCGCCGGCAGAGCGCCTCGGCTCCTTCCTGCGCCAGCACAAGCGGCTCCTGGCAAAGGGCAAGGCACCGAACATGATGCCCACCGACTTCCTCGATGCCATGCGCGAAGCTGCCGATGCACCGCGCGCCGAGCTGTCGTGGCAGCAGGCAGTGGCATACCTGCGGCGCGAAGCTATCACCCTGCCACCCGACACGCCGCGAGGCACGGTGTGCCTGACCTACAAGCACCTGCCCTTAGGACTGGCTAAGAACCTCGGCACGCGCGCCAACAACCTCTACCCGAAGCCATGGCGCATCAAATCAACCTATATTCCAGAACAAGAAACACTACACATAATAGCATGAAACAATATCTTTCGCTACTCCAACGCATACTCGACGAGGGCACAGTGAAGACCGACCGCACCGGCACCGGCACCAAAAGCATCTTCGGACACCAGATGCGCTTCGACCTGAACGAGGGCTTTCCGCTGCTCACTACCAAGAAGCTGCACCTGAAATCCATCATCCACGAACTGCTGTGGTTCCTCCGCGGCGACACAAACATAGCCTATCTGAAGGCCAACGGGGTGAGCATCTGGGACGAATGGGCCGACGAGAACGGCGACCTTGGTCCCGTCTACGGCCAGCAGTGGCGCTCGTGGCCCGACTACAAGGGCGGCACCATCGACCAGATTAGCAACGTGGTAGAGATGATTCGCCACAACCCCGACTCGCGGCGCATGATTGTCACGGCATGGAACCCTGCCGAGATAGAGCAGATGGCACTGCCGCCGTGTCACTGTCTGTTCCAGTTCTACGTGGCCGACGGTCGTCTGTCGCTGCAACTATACCAGCGCTCAGCCGACACTTTCCTCGGAGTGCCGTTCAACATTGCGTCCTACGCCCTGCTGCTGATGATGATGGCGCAGGTGACGGGGCTCAAGGCTGGCGAGTTCATACACACCACGGGCGACACCCACCTCTACCTGAACCACCTGGAGCAGGCCCGCCTACAGCTCACACGAGAGCCGCGACCACTGCCAAAGATGCTGATAAACCCGGAAGTGAGCAGCATCTTCGACTTCAAATACGAAGACTTCCAGCTCACCGACTACAATCCGCATCCCCACATCAAGGCTGCCGTCAGTGTGTAGCGAGTCTGCCTAAAGCTATTTCATTTATTCAGATACTGTCAACAATATCGTTAGCCTCCCAGACAACAAGTTCGCGAGGCAGCGTGACTATCTTCAAACGTTCGTACCACGTCTTGGCTGAACCAACAACGTGCTTCTTGGTATGTCCACTGACAATATAGAAGCTTGCTTTATACTGATCCATTATGCTGAGAAATGCACTCTTGATGCGCGAGCACTTCTCATTAATGGAATTATTAAGTGGATTGACAAGCATATCAACGCTCGTTTCTATAGCAATACGGTCCATTAGACGTGATGTAGACATATAGTATCTGAGAAGTTCTTTGCGGTAATTGCCCAACTGCTTGAACTCAATGCCTTCAGGATGGTTGAGAAACAGCATATATACAGCTTTATGAACAGGGGTCAACTCAACCTCACTATAACCATAATCTATTAATATGAAACGATAGTCTTTGGTTATCAGTAGCCTGCTGAGCCGCTGTTTAGCAGCCTCTATACGCAGTTCTTCGAGCAAAGACAGACCTACAGACCGCAACAACAAATCGTTGCGCCCAGCTGCCGACAGTTCTCCAATAAGCCGTGACAGCTCTCTGGCTATCTCTTCGGGAGTTCTCTCTGCCATAGTAGGACTATTCGTCTGTGTTCTGCATTAAACTTTTCAGCCAACTACTCATCCTATCGGCAAATGTAGTCTCCGCTTTTGGCATTGTCACCGGCTCTGCAGGTTCTGGTTGAGGAGCCGGTTCTACTACGAACAGTGGGTCATCAGCAGGCTCCTCCACAGCCTTCTTCATTGGTTTATATAGCAAAGGTATCAGGCTTTCGTAATAGCTGTCGTCCCTCAACTCCATATCCACCTCTTGTTCATCCTCCATTCCGGTGGCAAGGATTGTCACTTTGGCATCTTCCCCTATTGTATTGTCGGTCGAAATACCCCATATAACCTCAATACTTGGATTGAGACTGTCGAAGAATTCGTCAATCTCCTGCATCTCGGGAACCATGATTGGTGCTTCGTCGCTCGAATAAATATTGAACAATATTCTTTTTGCCTTGCTGACATCACTACCATATATAAGCGGTGAATGTAGTGCGTTTTGAATGGCTCGCTCTACACGGCGTTCGCCATTGGCACGCCCCATTGCCATGATAGCGCCACCACCGTCGCGCATCGTGGTCTCCACATCACGAAAGTCAAGGTCTATGCCTCCATTGCTGTTTACGGTTATCAGCTCAGAAATACCCATTACCGCATCCTTTAGAATGTTGTCTGCACGCGCAAAAGACTCTTTCACCGATATGGGTGTGTCTGCATAGACATCACAAAGCCTCTCGTTGTTGATTATAAGCAACGCATCAACGTTCATACGCATCTCATCAACACCTTTCAGAGCACGGATTATCTTCTGTTTTTTCTCAAAATAAAAAGGAATAGTCACAATGCCAATTGTCAGCATACCCATCTTTTTAGCCACGCTTGCAACGACAGGAGCCGATCCCGTGCCTGTTCCACCGCCCATGCTTGCCGTGACGAACACCATCTTTGTGCCGTCGCTGAGCAGCTTTTCAATATCTGATATGTTCTTTTCAGCTTCCAACCTCCCTACCTCTGGCTTACCACCAGCTCCCAATCCCTCACCCAACAGAATTTTGACTGGCACAGGTGATGGTGCCAATGACTTGCTATCAGTGTTGCACACAGCCAGTGAAACACCGTTGATGTTCTGGTCAAGCATATTGCGAACGGCATTGCAGCCGCCACCTCCTACTCCGATAACTTTGATTATTCCCGCCATCTTGTCCTCAACGGGACCGAAATCTAATATTGGATGATCCATACAGCACTTGTTATTTTGCACAAAGGTATCACTTTTCTCCAGGCTTGTGAAATTATTGCAAGCCTTGCAGCCTTTTTTGTGCTATAATTCAATGCTTGCAGCGGAATTTCCACACCCCGAGTCGCAACGAGTTACCACTGCCAAAGATGCTGATAAACCCGGAAGTGAGCAGCATCTTCGACTTCAAATACGAAGACTTCCAGCTCACCGACTACAATCCTCATCCCCACATCAAGGCTGCCGTCAGTGTGTAGGTAAGTTGGAGGATGACAGTCAACGGCTAACTGCCAGAGAGCAGACGGTCAGTGAAAACAAAACAGCAAGGCTTGCGCAAACACTGCGGCAAGCCTTGCTGTATTATTGTTGTCGGGCAATCGGTCAGTTGTCGTCAAAGCGCTCTTCAATGCTCTCCATCTCGCCGATATTCCACTCAACTACCTTGCCCTCCGGGTCTATCAGCACGTATGTTGGAGCAGCCACAATGCCGTATGTCTCTGCCACGCTGCCCGTGCCCTCGGTGTCGAGCACGAGCTTCCACGGCAGTTCATGCTCCTGTGCGGCAGCTTTCCACTTGTCTTTCTTGTCGTGGATAGCCACTCCCAACACCTCCACCTTGTCGCGGTGACTGGCATAGAACGCTTTGATGTGGGGAAAAGCCTGGATGCAACCACCACACCACGAGCCCCAGAAGTCGAGCAACACATACTTGCCCCGAAGCGACGACAGCGACAGCATCTTGCCACTGAGATCCTCAAGGGTGAAATCCTTGGCCTCCTTGCCAATGACTATCGCCTCACGAGTCTTTGCCGCCATCGTGTCGAACTCCTTGATGCCATCGCTGAAAGCATCATACAGTGGCTTCATCAATCCGCTCCTTGCCTGTTCGGATATAGCAGAAAGACATTTCCGCCCATTTGAGAATCCTGCTAAATGATTGAGCAGAAGCACAGAGCCCTCGCTGTCGGGATGGCTCAGCACGTAGCTCATCACAGCACGGTTTTTGGCTTTCTGGTCGGTGAGCCCTTCCACCACTGCCTCCGCCTCCTTCACCTGCCTATAGGTGGAAGACGACTTGCTGACCGTGATATTGCCGACAGGCATAGGCCCATAGTTGAGAACGATGGTTGTGTCGGCTTCCTGCCCCGACACCGTAAGCACTGTCAAGGCAAGCATACAGAAGATTGAGAATAATGTCTTCATGGTTCAATATCAGTTAGTTATCATATTGTCTGCAAAATTAAAAATTAAAGCCGAAACCACCAAACCGTCAACCATTTTTCTATAGCAAGAGAGTAGCAGACACACTGTCTGCAAACCGAATAATGCCGGTAATTTTACTCCAGCTATCCTGTAACATTGCTACAGAGCAGCTGGAGCACTGTTACAACTATCCTGTAGTACTACTCCGGGGCTGCTGGAGAAAGTTTACGGAGCCCCTGGGAGAAGTGTTAAAAAACAATATTTTATGATACTTTAGCATATATCAAAATGAAATTGTAATTTTGCAGCAGCCGAGATGCAAGTGAAACAGTCATGTAAGACCTGTTGCCAATGCCTCCAAACGTCTTCGGCCAACATAACAAGCATGACAGAATATAGCAACTACATAGACAGACTGTTGACTCCCAATATCCAGGAAGATGCTGTTGTACTCGACTTATTTGCAGGTTGTGGTGGGTTATCACTTGGTTTTGAAGCAGCCGGTTTCAGAACCATTGGCTTTGAGATGGCCGAAGCTGCGTCAGAAACTTACAACCGCAACCTTAAAGGAGAGTGTTACAATCAATTCCTGACCGTAGGCTTTGAATATCCTGAGGCTGAAAACATAGACATTGTGATAGGCGGCCCCCCTTGTCAGCCATTCAGCAGATTTGGAAATCAGATGGGAATGGAAGATGCAAGGGATGGTTTCCCCGTCTTCATCGATGCAGTAAGAAGACTTCAGCCAAGGGTTTTCCTGTTTGAGAATGTTGCTAACATCATTGGACGGCACAAATGGTACCTTGATTTAATCGTAAGAGAGTTGCAAGACCTTGGTTACATCGTCGAATACCGAGTGCTCAATGCGGTAAACTATGGTGTGCCACAAAACCGCGAGCGCCTAATATGCGTAGGACACAGAGCATCTTTCCGTTTTCCTGTGACAGATTTACGCAAAACTACGGTTGCGGAAGCTATAGGCGACACGATGCTAAGTGCTGAACCCAAAGATAAAATACTGACACCCCGGCAAGACGAGTATATTGCGGTATATGAAAAAAAGTCTCATTGCATAAATCCAAGAGACCTATATCCAAACAAGCCGGCCCGAACAATCACATGTCGGAACCTTGCAGGTGCGACGAGCGATATGCAAAGGGTTCGGCTGGAAGACGGTCGCAGAAGGAGGATTACCGACCGGGAAGCAGCACGGCTACAGAGTTTCCCCGATTGGTTTGACTTCGCTGGCAACGAAACAAGACGCTTCTACCAGATAGGGAACGCCGTTCCGCCATTGCTGGCTTACAAACTGGCCCTTCAGGTGCGGCAGACATATCACATGAAGCAGAGAACCGCAGAAGAAATTATCAACAATTTGATACCACAAGATTTGTTTGCGTATGCAGATTAAGCTATTAAAAACCACCCCAAAGTCAGTTGGAAAACTGGTATTTGCCATGCTTGACATCTTGAAAGCTGTAGGCGTACCCGTTGACGGCACTGACCGAAAGCTTGAAAGAATGGCTAAAGCCTGTCTGGCGGTGGGAAAGGTAAAACACTCATTTAAGGAAGCGGTTTCTTCTGAGAATGGAGGGTTCTCTCGTTCGAGGGACATACTCAGCTTTGAGAATGACAATTATGGCGAGACTATTGCGGACTCTTCTTACGACAACATACGTAGACAGGATCTCATACTGCCCATTGAGGCTGGAATTGTCCTCAGTTCCTCTTCCAAAGAAAAGCAAGCTACAAACAATCCATCAAGAGGCTATGCTCTGAGTCCTGCTTTTGCGAATTTGTTACATCATTATAATATGCCGGATTGGGCTGATGCATTGAAAACTTACATTCAAGAAACAATCTCCTTGAAAAAAGAACTTGAGAGGAAACGTAGCTTGACAAAAGTTCCAGTCACCCTGCCCGGCGGCAAGATGATTGACCTCTCCTTTGGCGAACACAATGACCTGCAAAAGGCTATCATCGAAGTGTTCCTCCCTTTGTATGGTTTCGGCGCAGAGGTATTATATGTTGGCGACACTAAAGATAAATTTCTTCACCTTGAAAAAGAAGCACTTGAAGCCTTGAATTTCTTCCCCTTAGAGCACGAAGAGCTGCCAGACATAGTAGCCTACAGCAAAGAAAAGAACCTTCTCTACCTCATTGAGGCATATCATTCAACAGGTGAATGGAACGAAATACGTGTACGAAAGGTAAAAAGAAAGTTGGAGCAGTCTCAGTGTTCTGCCCAAATAGTCTTTTTTACAGCTTTTGAGAACAAAAATGTCTTTAAGCAGAAAGCAAAAGACATTGCTTGGGAAACCGAAGTCTGGATAGCTGATGCACCGGAACATCTTGTACACTTCAATGGATACAAGTTTCTGGAAGTTTACAAATAATTTATGTTGCCTGATTACATCGGGGGAGAGATTGAGTTTATGGCAAAATGAAAATTAAAACTTGCTTTTTAACTTTTATAATCTTTATTTCCGCAACTCTGGCTTAGCCGAAGTTACTTACACTCGGCAATGAACGCAAAAAAAGCAAGCGCTTTTGCATTGCGTTGCAGTCGTTTTTTCGTATCTTTGCCCCGTTGTGAACAATGCCTTGGAAAAGGCTTGAACCGTTACAGCCCACGATTACATGGAAATAACACTCATTGCTGCGGTAGCCCAGAACAGAGCTATCGGCTATCAGAACAAGCTGCTCTACTGGCTTCCCAACGACCTCAAGAGGTTCAAGGCGCTCACCACCGGCCACACCATAGTCATGGGACGGCGCACATTTGAGTCGCTGCCCAAGGGTGCGCTGCCCAACCGGCGCAACATAGTGCTGTCGCATACCGCAGGCGAGCTGCCGGGCTGCGAGGTGTTTCGTTCATTCGACGAAGCTCTTGCCCACTGCGCTACCGATGAGCATATATATATAATAGGTGGGGCGAGCGTCTACCGCCAGACCATCGACAAGGCCGACAGGCTTGCGCTGACCCTTATCGAAGACACTCCGGCCCAGGCCGATGCCTTCTTTCCCGAATATTCGGACTGGAAAGTGGTGCATCAAGAGAGCCACGAAGCCGACGAGCGCCACGCTCATGCCTACAAATTTGTAGACCTGGAACGGGTGAAGAAGTGACACTTCCACATTTCGGAGAAACCTAAACCACGTCGACGACCATCATTTCACATAACTACGGAAAAGAACTATAAAACATAACAACAAATGAAAAAAACATTTTTGCTATCAATCACACTCCTGTCTGGCTTGCTGCTGACATCGTGCATCAAGGAGGAGGCACTCGACCAAGAGTGCGACATAGAGGGAGCCTGGGTGGAAGGCGACCAATATGCCAGTATGTTCTACGACCCTTCGCAGATGAAACTGAACAATATCTCTACTGCGGAGAAGGAAATCAACTTCTCGGTAAAGTCGCTTATGCTGCTGCCCGACCGCATACCTGTGTTCTTCACGCTCTCAAAGGGAGCAACCATAGAGCCTGCCAATGGCTCGGAACAGGACTTCACGTCCGGCCCCGTGACCTATACCGTCACCTCACAGGACGGAGCATGGAAGCGGCAGTACTCCGTGGCCTTCAAGGAAGCAACCATGCCGACCTACAAATACAGCTTCGAGAACTATGAAACCGTAGAGGGCTTGAACCATAACCATTACCACGACTTCTTTGAACTTGACAGCGAGGGCAACCGCGTTAACATCTGGGCATCAGGAAACCCCGGAGCCATAATGACCAAGATTAATTCTCAGCCCGAGCAGCAGCCCACCTTCTCCACCGAAGACGGCTACCAAGGGCGCGGAGTGTGCCTCAACACTCAGAGTGCAGGTCCATTAGGTGAATGGATGCATAAGCCCATCGCCGCAGGCAACCTGTTCATGGGCCGCTTCATCGTGGAGAAAGTGTTGACAGATGCCCTGCAAGCTACCCAGTTTGGCCGACCCATCGACCGCGAGCCGGTGCGCATCACAGGCTATTACAAGTACAAGCCCGGTCCGAAGTTCACTAATGCCGAGATGAAAGAAGTGCCGGGACGTGTCGACGAGGCCAGCATCTACGCCGTTTTCTACCGCAACAAGGATGAGAATGGCAATGACATCTTCCTCTACGGCGACAATGTGCTGTCGAGTCCCTATATAGTTAAGAAGGCTATAGTGGCCCAGCTGCCTCCCACCGACGAGTGGACGCGCTTCGAGGCGTTCTTCGACGGCGACGATGCCGACCCGGAAGTGCTTGCTGCACAGGGCTACAACATGACTCTTGTGTTCTCGTCGAGCAAGGACGGTGCCACTTTCGAGGGTGCCATAGGCAGTACGCTCTACATCGACGAGGTGGAAGTGATATTCGATGACGATAACGATAACGAATAAAGGAGGTAACTATTATGAAAAAGATAATCACACTTATCATACTTTGCACCGCACTGACAGCTACCGTCAGTGCCCAGACCGACGACACACAGGCTAAGAAGATTGC
>Ga0310695_10003494_pt1 | contig 30651 bp, 11 predicted proteins | sample RumenRJG_04DNA_FD_203882 | JGI IMG/M metagenome (GOLD analysis project Ga0310695, IMG submission 203882) | Bovine rumen microbial communities from Lethbridge, Alberta, Canada - RJG_04 (v2) (version 2) | ecosystem: Host-associated > Mammals > Digestive system > Stomach > Rumen | place: Canada...
AATTTGTGTTGTTAATATTCAGTTCTTTCGCTGAAAGTCAACACAAAATGCGCCGGAGGAAGTATACATAGTACGTGCTCCCGGCAGACGAACAGAAAGGACTTGTCTCAAGCCGTTCCTGACCGCGGAAAACAATAAAAACAGGTTGGTAATGATGAATCATTTTGCGCAAGAAAGCCGTTCGGGTTCTGTTCTTGCCGAAAGGCGTGCGCTGGGTATTTGCACTGAAATGGGTGGGTACAGAGGCGGTTATGTTCGAACCATTGTTGGCAAGGGTCAAGGGTTCGCCTTGTATCCCCACAAGCGTGTGATGGTCGGTTTGTCGCACTGCGCAACCGGACGTTTGCACCGGCTTCGCAGTGGGCTTATCCATCGGCTCAAACCACTGAACGCCGATGCTCACCAAGATCAACAATATGTACCAAAATCGTTTCATTTCAAAAGCGAGTGCAAAATTACTACTTTTTTACGACATACGCAAGTTTTTCGCCATTTTATTTTTGCTCGCAGGTCGGTTTAGCCTATTTCGCCCTTTTGTTGCTTTTGTGCGGATTTGGTGATGGTCTCGTGGTAGAAATGAAAAGTCCATCCAGCCACATCTGGTGCGCATACACTTGTTTGTGCCAGAATCCCTTCTCAATGAAGGTATCAGCGAATCGCTGTGCGTGTCTCGAACCAGTCCACATCCAGCCATCCGGCGTCGTTGTGTGTGCGGCTGTCTCGGGTGCAGAAGAAACCGACCTGTGCACCTATCCAATGTCCTTCCACGGCTTGGAACGGCTCACCGGCTTTGGTCCAATGCTTGCCGTCCGGGCTGGTGTAGAACTGTCCCCGTTGGGTGTCCGTCATCTCCAATCGCAGAAAGCACCACTCGTCCGTTACCGGCACTTCCAGTCTGAACGACGCTTTGCGTCCCGTAACAATCATTCCGGCTTGTTCGGCACCAACCATTTTCTTGTGTTTGTTGGGTGCGAACCGCACGCGCGCTGTAGCAGTGAAAGCAACAGCAGGGATCTTCTGCAGCAATAGGTTCGGCATCCATTCGTCCGCTTCGCGTGGGGCGGAGTAGAGGCGGAGACGGCTGTTGGCGGCATCGCAGAAATACCATCTCGGTTCCACTTTGCCGCCTGACCACTGCCAATCCAGTGCCAGCTCCGTGCTGTCGAACTCATCACGCCTGAGGAAATTCGCCCAAGTAGGCTCCCTTTGTACATCGTCCTTCGTCCCTTTGTACTTCTCAACGGGTTCTCCGTTGTTGCCCATTACGGGCCAGTCGTTCTCCCATTTCAAGGGTTGCAGATGCACGATGCGTCCGGCCACGCCCACATCTTGGAAATGCATGAAGAAACCCTCTCCTTCGGGCGTCTCTACCCATCCGCCCTGATGGGGCGCATTGACGGCGGTTTTGCCCTGCGCGAGCGTCACTTTCAGTTCGTAAGGGCCGTAGATATTCTTGCTCCGTTGCACCACCTGCCAACCGGTAGCGACACCTCCGGCAGGGTGCATTATATAGTAATACCCGTTGCGTTTGTAGAGTTTCGTTCCTTCGCTGGTGGGGTGTTCTTCATGGCCGTCGAAGATGATCCGGCTGGGTGTCTTGACGGAGAGCCCGTCCGCCGTCAACTCTGCCATCATCAGCACGGATTTCAGCCCGAAGCGGCTACCAGCTACGCCGTGACTCAACCATACGCGTCCGTCTTCGTCCCATAACGGACAGGGGTCGATATAGCCCTTTGCCGGCATAACCAACACCGGCTCCTCCCATTCCATTGGAAATTGTACTTTGTACTTTGTACTTTGTCCCTTTGTCCCTTGTCCTTTGCTCCTCACGCAGTAGATTCCCCTGTCCGGGTCGCCGTAGTAAATCCAGATGCGCCCCTCATGCTCGCGGATAGCCGGAGCCCAAACGAAATTACCCGCTACCTTGTCGCCCTCTTCATAGCCCGGCAGACGGTACCGGATGGCGGCATCCACAATCTCCCAGTGTACTAAGTCTTTGGATGCCAGAATCTGCAATCCCGGCACATTGTTGAACGATGAGGAGGTCATCAGATACGTCTCACCCACGCGGATCACATCCGGATCCGAGTAGTCGTACGGCAGGATAGGGTTCGTGTAACTCGGTACGGCTCCGTGAACCGCCAAATTAAGTGTGATACTTGCGAACAAAAATAAAAACAATCGTTTCATGGTTTGATATGTTAATATTCAAATGCGCTGCAAAATTACATATTTTTTTGCATATACGCAAGTCTTGCGCACTCATTTCCACGTAATTACACCTCTTTGGAGAAAAAATCCCCTTTCTCTCTAAATAATATGACCATTTTTGTATGCGTCAATACAGCTGAAGCACAGCTTATGACCTTTTGTTAAACTTAAATACAATACAATGGCACAGCCAAGCCATCTGTATGAGATGATGAATTTGCAGCAGTAGGGTACTTGCATAATTACATTACCAACAATAATGAAAGAACGCGTGTTCATGTGTACGCGCGTTCTTTTGTTTTGCTTTGTATGTATCCAAGTGTTAAGATTCGGACATTAAATCGTAGCAGTCAATCAGCATTTCTCAAGCCGGTTGATATTACTCCATATGTAGTACAAAAAACGAATAAATATAGCACTGATTGAAGAATTTTACATAAAAAATGACACTCGGACTGAAGATTTTTACGTTTTTTCTTGTTCGTCTCAGAAAAAAGTAGTACCTTTGCAGCGGATTTTCAAACAGATAAACGATATGCAACCTATCAAACGGACACTTCAGGATTTGATTACAGAGCGAATGCAGCCTCAGAAAGTGATGCTACTATTTGGCGCAAGGCGTGTCGGGAAGACGATTCTCATGCGTCAGATAGTTGATTCATTTACAGGAAAAACATTAGTCCTGAATGGTGAAGATATAGACACGCAGACACTATTGGAAAAAGCATCAGTCTCCAATTACCGGCATCTGTTTGAAGGTGTCGAGCTACTGGCAATAGATGAGGCTCAGCATATTCCGCAAATAGGTTCGAAACTAAAACTAATCGTGGATGAGTTACCCGGAATCCGTGTGATAGCTACCGGTTCATCGTCCTTTAATCTTCAAAGCGAGGCAGGCGAACCGTTAGTTGGCAGGAGTTCCCAATTTCTGCTGACACCATTTTCGCAGCAGGAGCTATCCGCAGGCGAGACACCTATAGAGACGTATCGGAAATTAGAGGAGCGACTTATTTACGGCTCGTATCCGGATGTGACTTTGTTTGATACGTACGCACAAAAACGCGAGTACTTGCAGGATATTGTAGATGCTTATCTGCTGAAAGATATATTGGCAGTGGATGGTATCAAAAACTCACAGAAGATGTATGACTTGCTGCGTTTGATTGCATATCAGACAGGCAGCGAGGTCTCTTATGAGGAATTGGGCAAACAACTATCCATGAGCCGCAATACAGTGGAACGGTATTTGGACTTATTACAAAAAGTGTTTGTTATCTATCGTCTGGGCGGTTTCTCCCGTAACTTGCGGAAGGAAGTAGCAAAAGCCAGCAAATGGTATTTCTATGACAATGGTATCCGAAATGCCATCATTCGCAATTTCCAACCTTTGGACGTACGTTCTGAAACAGACCGGGGAGCACTTTGGGAGAACTATATCATTTCCGAAAGACGCAAATTAAGTCTTAATCAGCGTTTGGACACCCAGTTCTATTTTTGGAGGACTTACGACAATCAGGAGATAGATCTGATAGAAGAAAAAGACGGTGTTTTGACAGCATACGAGATGAAAGCGGGCAAGAAACAAGCACGTGTTCCTATCGGTTTCAAGAATGCATACCCGGATACAGAGTTCTACTGCGTTAACCGCGATAACTATTTGGATTTTATCTAAAATAGAATTTTCTCTAAATGTTTCAGCCGGTTATATCGATTGTCGTTTATACCTTCGCTCTGCACTGCTTGGTAATCCGTGCGCGTATGCGTAATAGTAAGGAGAGGCATCCATTCGGGTGCCTCTCCTTATTATAAGGTGCTTTTTACCAGAAGATGTATTCAGAACTATTTTAAACCTTTAATCGTCAATGCGGACGAATTCGTATTGGCGGTTAAACTTCAGATCGAGACCGGAATTGAGTTCTGCTTTGTAGCCGCGGTCGTCTTTGCCCCACTCGGTAATGAAAGCGTTCGGGAAGCTGGCTTTAACGTAGGCCTGTACGGGTTCCGGAACAAGCGCAGAGGGCACTTCCGTCAGTTTGCAATTCACTTTCTGTAACTCACCCGCCTTGTTGAACTCGATGGTGCGACCATCATTGAAACGAACTTCGTATTCATCGTCAAACAGCCCTTTATCTAATAGGACATACGCAATCTGCGCAGCATCGAAATGGGCAGCCACGATGGCTTTTGCCGGTTCTGGAATTTGGTCAAAAGTGATCACTTGCTCATTAGCACAAGCTGTGAAGGAGCATGTCAGCGCAAGCAGCGCTACGAATAAATTCTTCTTCATAACTGTTTATTTTTAAAGGTTAATAGATATACACAGAAAACATAACAAAAATTGTGCCATACGGCAATTTGCGCAAAATGCCCTCAATTCTTGTGTATGTCAAAAATTTGTAGTACTTTTGCACTCGAAATGGCTTAGAAAGGGTATCCTTATGAACAAAAATGTAGTTCTTATTATCGCTTTTGTGGGCTTGCTTTGCGGGTGTACAGTGAAGCAACCGGCGAAGGAGTATTTTCCTTCTTGGAATGATTGTGACGCGTTGAATGCGTTGCAAGAGTATGTGAATGATGTGACGAACCCGCAGTCGGCGCATTTTATTCCGGTGGAGGATCGCATTGCCACGTTCGATATGGACGGAACGTTTTTAGGAGAACTGGGTCCTACTTATTTTGAGTATAGTATGCTTGCGTATCGGGCTTTAGATGATTTGACTTATACGGCGCCGACGGATGTACAAGAGGCGGCTTTGGCTATCCGTGATTTTGTAGGCAATGGTACCCCTCCTCCCAATTGCTTTTTCTCGGAAGATGGTCCCGTGATGGTCAGATTGTAATAAGGTGATTGGAGCTATATTGGAATGTCCTCGGAATCACTGGAGCATCACGGGATCATGTTCCGAGAACGACCTAATAACAATATTTAGTCTGTCCGACCGCGCCTTGCGCGCGGGACTCACAGCTTTGCTGTGGACTGGACTTTTTCTTTATTAATTTTCTTTTGGTTCTTTTCTTTTATAAACTTTCTTTTTCAAAGCAAGCTTCTAACTTCTAACGATCTGCTGCGCTGTATGCTTTTATCAGCTTTCTTTTTCAGAAAATCCCAATTGTTTGCCATAAATCAATAGATTTATTTGTATATGTCAAAAAAAAGTAGTAATTTTGCAGCCCAATTTGAAATTTATGAACCATTTAAAGATAAACGCATTATGAAAAAAGTATTTATTTCGCTGCTGGCGTTGAGCCTGGTATGTATTGGTTTCTCCTCTTGTGACAACGGATTAGAGTCCTCTGCTGATCCGACCACTCAACCGATTGCCGGTAAGACTTACCGTGCTAACGATGTAGGAGACGGTTATGTCAAATTTACCTTCCACATGAATCTCAAATGTACAATGGAAGCCAAAGAAGACGGCAAAGCGCCGGTTTCCGGTTCGTACTATGAGTGGTGGATGTCTCCGAACGATCCGGATGTGGTGATACGTTATGCACAAGGCGCTTACGACAAGAGAACGGGTGCATCGCTTTCCGGCAAAGAATTCCTGTCCGGTTCGTATGACGCAAGTGCCAAGACGGTGACCCTGAGCGGAGATGTTGAGGGTACGCATGTTAACTTTATTCTGAACGAGGTACAATAAAAGTGGTCGAGCTCGCAGCCTACGACCAAACCCACAACGGCTAAGCGTAGCAGGGAAAGCGTCCTTCGGGGCGCTTTTTTTTGAGTACCGTTGTGACAATTCGTAAATTTATTGCGACATTATATAAAAAAAATGCACGCGCTTATTGCATATATGAAATTTTATTTGTAATTTTGTGCCCGATATGAAATGTTGAAAAATCAATTTACTAAATAATGATATGATGAAGAACAGATTTTTTGTAGCTCTCGTACTAGGTATGATGGCTTTGTGTACGATGAGTGTACACGCCAACAACGACTTCCTGGAGCAAATCAACAACTACAGCGCGATGTCTATGGGCAACGGCGTAGTGCGCTTCAAGATCCCTATCTGGTCGTACGGTTGGCAGAACAACTACCGATTAGGTATTGGCAGTCATGTATGGTACTCCATGAACCAGTCCGGGAGCGGCTCTTCACAGATTATGTACTTCCGCAGTACGGATCGGCAGAACTGCAGTGACCCGAAGGTGAACAGTTCCGCCGATGTCGATCTGCGTGCGGGAATGGGTACCGTTAAGATCACCCGCACCACCAGCGGCACCGTGCAGATTGATGCCGGATCGGGTAACCACTCCATATCCCTGCCTGCCCAGAGATCGCTGGACGGCAGTTTTGACCGCGTGGTATATCTGGAGTTCGACTGGTATCTGCCGGAGAACTTGACCAACCAGCAGTTCTATGTAGGTATAGATGTATATATCTTTAAGTACAAAGCCGACGATACCCAAACAGAGAATGCATATAAGAATATCCGGCATAAATTCCCCGACCGTCTGGACGGTTCGGATCAACTGATGGCGCCTGAGCTGCAGTCACCGTACTTGTATCTGCTGGACGAGAGCGGTTCGCCCATGAAAGATGGCAAAGTGGCTATTCCGTATGTCGTATATCAGACGCCCAAGTCCTATACCACTACGCTCAATTCGACACCGGTGAACATATCCAACCGCGCCGGCGCGATCATCGTGCCGGCTACTGACAGTGTTCAGAGCGGCTTCAAGGCTACCTTTACCGTGCAGCCCAATACCGATGTGACTACCACCACCACGCGTAGCACCAACCGCATCGATGTCCCGGCATTCCACCGCATCTATAGTTTCAGCGCGACGGAGCAGAAAGACGAGATGGAGAGTTATAACGGTCTGAACCAACTGTCGTGGACGATCCGTAACCCGCAGGCCACCGATCTGATGACTACGGATTACTTTGAGATCCAGCGCGCCATGAAGGCGGACTACAGCGATGCGACGAGCATCGGTCTGGAGCCTATGGCAGCCGGCAAAGGCACTTATCTGTTTACGGATGATACGCGCAACACCGATTCGGGTATTCCTCTCGACACCACAACGGTATGCCGCGAAATGGTGTGGAACGACTATATGCTCTCCGCGGAGGACAGCGACCCGCTCTGCGATATGGACCTGAAACTGGTTGCCAAATCGCAGGTATTGCCGGCCGCACCGGTCTATTACCGTGTACGCCGTGCCTCGACCGGCGCCTGGGAATGGGACCACCCGTTCGCGCAGGCTACCACCTTGCATCGCCACAATTTCCTGGCTCCGTTGGCAGCTACGCAGGCGAACTACACCAAGGATCCGGAGTTTGCCACCAACCATAAGGTACATTTCAATGTCAAGATCGACAATGCGCTGATCCCGGATCAAGGTACGGTGTTGCCGCAGGATTGCGAACTGGTGCCTACCTTCAAGACCCTCAGAGGTTCCTCGGACTCCATCACGTTCACGATCGACATCGAGCAAGAATCCTATGACCAGACCGTCGGTATGAGTATCCGTCCTTCCGGAACTTCTTTAATCCGTTATTTGCATGCGGGAAAGAACGTGTATACTTTTCCTGTGACATTAGGTCGTTTAGAGGTCTGGATACACATCGGACAAAATGTGATATACAACGACCACTGGGAGTCTTTCGCCTTGTGCTCCATTGACTGCGATCAGGATCACGTCGACGAACTGGACGGCAGCGTGATACAGATATACAGCACACTTCATGAAGTACGTGGAGGTACGCAACATATCTATAAATCGGCTTATCGTACGCTCAAGAACCAAGGTCCGGCCAGCCGGATGAAAAAGGTACAGGAGCGTTGGGCGGCAGTGCGCGACTCGGTATTCCGGCAGATGGTGGACAGCATGCAGCGCAGCGTCCTTCCCTCCGCTGCAGGCGGGCGTTGTATGTGGGACAGAGGCGCACAGCTCATCCTGATGCGCACTCTGCAGGAGACCGGCACAACCATCGAACTCGTTGTGCCGCAGGATAGTATCCGCCGCAATGACGATGGCTCGTGGACTGCCCATATCACCGATGTAGCCAATATGGCATGCACCAACTACAGCTATAAGGTTCGTATTGACCCGAGTGCCGCATCCATTCGCTTCCAGAACCCGGCTTCGCTGCAACCGGTAACGATCAACGGCCCGTCGCTCTACTTCAACGAGGCGGCGCGCATCGCCTCGTTCACCGCGAGCAAAGGCGATGCCGCACGCGACAGGAAGAGCGGCGTGCTGCTGCAATGGATACCCACCTCCGCTGCGGTGGATCAGTATATTCTGATGCGCTTGCCGGTAGGCAGCACCAACTCGCCGGACACGATCTATCGCGGCATGGACAACAGTTACTTCGACACCTCCGCCGTGCCGGGACAGCACTACGAATATACGGTAGTCACGCACTATGATTGCAAGAGCGTACATACCGACCACTCGGCTACCGCCGAAGGTTGGCGTACGCCTTACGGCGAGATCAGCGGCTCTATCCACCAGACCGATAACAGCGGTATGGCCGGCGTGACCGTCAGCCTCTCCGCCAACGGACAGACCCTGAAGACGCTCGTCACAGGTGCCGACGGTGCGTTCCTATTCGACAGTTTGACTTATGGCAACGGCACGCAATATACCGTCACGCCTACCTCGCAGTACGGCACCTTCAGTTATAACAGCACCTCCTCCGGCATGGCTACCGTCACGCTGGCTGCCAACGGCTGTGTACAGCAAGGCATTGACTTTGTCAACACGAGCTGTGCGCGTCTGAGCGGCCGCGTGCTATACCATATGAGTACGATTCCCGTGAGCGGCGTATGCTTTATCCTCAACGGCGATACGATCCGCCGTGGCGGGGGTATCTATACCAGCGGTATTGACGGCAATTTTGAGCTTACGCTGCCCAAGTCCATGCCCTGCCGCCTGCAGGTGGCCAAAGCGGGACACACCTTCACCAACGACGGATGGCTGTTCGTCACAGAGGGCGATACGACTTTCTCGCTCGTCAAAGCGCTCGACGGCGTACGCTTCTATGACCGCACCAAGGTGCGCCTCGTAGGTCGCGTAGCCGGTGGCCTGGACCAGCAAGCCCTGCCACCTGCTCTGGGATTTGGTACGAACAACCTCGGTGATAACCTGCAACTCGTGCTCCAACTCGAAGGCGACAACACCGCCCATATCGTGCATAACCCTGATGACCTGACGCAAGACACGCTGCATTTCACCGTAGATAGCACGCAGATCATCTACGAGCAGAAACGCATCATTATCCGTCCGAACATACGCAGTGGTGAATACGCGGTGGATCTCTTCCCCGTGAAGTACAAAGTGACGCAAGCCACCGCTACGGGATATGCCACGCTGCTGGATGTGCAGGCGGGCGTGCCGACATTCGACCTGACGAATGCGCCGCTGACCGTGCTCACCTCCGACTCGATGGGGCGCCATGCTACCTATAATGCACGCTTCGACCGCATCTACCGCAATCCGATGCAGGTAGGTATGATACAGCTGATGTACGGAATGGCGCAAGACGGAATGGGCGAAGAGAAACTGGGTGTATCCAGTATCGTTGACCAGAGCCATACCGTCCGCTTGTACAGCAAGGACTCGACCGGCACCGTCCAATACCTGTTCGGTCATCCTATCTTCCAGCAGGGACGCACCTACCAGTTCCGCGTGAGCGCGTACGAGGACTATTTCTATAACAATAATAAGTTGAACGCGCGCGACCGCGTACGCCTTAGTGGCGGAACGCTGAAGGTATTCAACGGCTTCAAGTCCGGCAAAAATACGGCAACCGAAACCTATCCCCTGGATGATAAGGGCGAAGCGCTGATTAATGTGGAGGTGGATAACCTCAACCTCATGGCTACCGGCGATAACGCCCTGCGTGCACTCGACCTGTCGGTGGAACGAGAAGGGAGCAACACCGATTATTGCGCCCTGCGCGGTTTTGTGACCGGTAACAATGTCGAGAACGGCGACATACGCGCCATACAATCTGACATCCAAGTCCTGGATATCCTGCGCGACCCGCCGGGAAGCGGCAGTAGCTGCTATCTGGAGAAAGGCGCTACCTATAAGTCCTCCGCTACATTCTCCATTGCCTATAAGATAGGTACGAGCTGCGATGCTACCATCGGTACCTCTTACGACCAGTCAGTAGGTGTCATAGCGGTTACCACCTATTCCGGTCTCATCAGCTCTGTGGGCAAATCCTATAAGTTCACCCTGCCGCTTGTGCTGTCCGGAAAATACAGCCGAACCAACACCTGTACGTATACCACGACCGAGAAGATTTCCACCAGTTCCTCCCCATCCTTCGTGGGTGCATCGGGCGATGTGTTCATCGGCCATACCAACGAGGCGCTGTACGGTACCGTGCGTGCTGTGCGCATCATTGACGACAGCACCTACCTGCTGCGCCAACCCGCCTTCACAGCCGGGTATTGCAAGGAGGTAGCCTCTGCCATCGGTACCGACGGACGAATATACCACTTCGTTATCGCCAAGGAGACCGTACTCGGCGGAAAGATGGGTACACAGTTCGCCTATACGCAGGACTATATTGCCAACACCTTGATTCCCAAGCTCATCCGCGAACGGAATTCCTTGCTCATTGATGCGCCTGACTCAATTACCGCTCAGAGCATCGCTAACCAACAAGGCAAAGCCGTCTATTGGAACCGTGCTACCAAGGACGACGAGATAGGCACCAAGTATCGCTTTATCACCCCGACGAACAAACCCGACTACAACGAACCCGACCGCATTAGTGCCATCAATGCCGTACTCGTCAAATGGGTGGCTATCCTCGCTACCAATGAGAAGGATAAAGTCACCGCCATCCAGTCCGGCAAGAAAGTGGGCACCTATTCCGTCAGCGGAGGTACCAGCCGCGAATATAGCGAGACCTTCTCCGGCGAGTTCTCCGCGTCCGGTAATGTCTCCTTCGGTATGGATATAGCCAATCTCGGAGGCTTCTTTAACAATGCCGGTAATGCGCTTGTCAATAAAGCAAATGGCGCTACAAATGAATATTTCAAGGCTTTGTCAAAACTTATTGAGAAATATGCCGCAGGCAATACATACACCGAAGACCAGAATAATAGTACCACCATTGAAGGCAAAGCGGCCGGCACACAATGGAAGACCAAATGGAGTCCGGTGTTAGATTTTTCGTTGGACGGTTCCGGCTCATGGGACAACGAAAGCGCATCCCGCAAGATAGGCTTTACCATCGCGCCCGATGGTTTTGCCAATACGACCGTCAGCGTCTATCGCTCCGAGCAGGATTCCCTCTTCCGGAAGAAACTGGCAGAACTCACCAACTTCATTACCCGTCCTACACAGAAAGAGAAATACGGTAGCTTCATCTTCTTCCAGGAGGGTGGAACCAGCCATTGTCCCTACGAAGGCGAAGCACGCACGCAGTGGTATTATCCCGGTCAGTTTGTGCTGGGTAATGCCACCCTGCCGATGGAGAACCCGAAGATTACGCTCGACCAGTACTCTATCAGCAATGTGCCGGCCGACCAATCGGCAGTCTTCCGCCTCACGCTCGTCAACGACAACCTCAATACCGACGGACGACCCGCACGCGGACAGGTGTTTTCGCTCTCGGTGGAACCCCAATCCAACCCCAACGGTGCAATCCTGCTCATCGACGGCGAACCCCTCACTTCCGCTTCGATGCTCACCCTGTACTGCGAACCGGGAGTGCCCATCGTCAAGACTCTGCAGATACAACGGGGTATAGTGGATGACTACGAGGACCTGACGCTGAAGTTGGCCTCCACTACCTGTACCTCTATCAGTGCCTATGCGAAACTATCCGTCCACTATATGCCGGAGTCCTCGCCCGTCAGCATCGCCTATCCGCGCGATAAATGGGTGATGAATACCCTGTCGGCACGCGACTCGGTAGGCTACTACCTGCCCGTTACCATCGATGGCTTCAATATCCATCATAAGAACTTCGATCATATCGAGTTCCAGTACAAGCTCTCGACGGAGAATAACGACGCATGGGTAACCCAGTGCTCGTTCTATGCCGACGACAGCCTGTATAACAAGGCGACAGGCAACAAAGCCAAGATAGAGAACGGCCGCATCCAAGCTTTCCGCTTCTACGGCGAGCGCGATCCGAAAGAACTGAACTACGACCTGCGTGCCGTCTCCTACTGCCGCTACGGCTCGGGCTTCGTCAGCAAGGCTTCGCCTGTCATCAGCGGTACGAAAGACACCCGTCCGCCCGTACTGTTCGGCAAGGCAAGTCCCGCCAACGGTATCCTGACGCTCAAGGACAATATATCGATGCGCTTTAGCGAACCCATCGCCGGTAATTGGCTGGACGAGGACAATAACTTCCAGATCCTCGGCGTAACCAACAACACGGGTATCACGCAGACCACCTCGCTCTATTTCGATGGACAGAGCGGTCATTATGCCCGCACGAAAGCAGAGCGCGAACTGTCTTTCACCGACCTGAGTATAGACATGCTCATCAAGCCTTCCGTCAAGGGACGCGAGATGGCACTCTTCTCGCACGGAGACGAGGAGTATAACTTCTCCCTCAGTCTGACCGCCGACAACCGTCTCAAACTGACCGTGGTCGAAGATAACAAAGTGGCAGAGACCAAGCAGTCCAAACCCATGGGTCAGTTGTCTGCAACCGACTTCACACGCGTCATCATGGTGTACGATTCCGAGAAAAAGACGGTGCGCTTTTATGCTGGAACAATGGATATCACGGATAACCCGTCCACGCAATGGTCGCTCATGAACTTTGCCGCTCCCATCATGGTGGGTGCTACTATTGACAGCACCAGCCTCTACCAAGGCAATTTAATGGAATTGCGTGTATGGACCAAAGCCATGAGCCCGGAAGAGATCAGCACCACCCATCTGCGCCGCCTCACCGGATACGAGTACGGACTGCTCGATTATTATCCCATGAACGAGAACAAAGGCTCCGAGCTGTCTGACTTGGCTACCGGCGCAACCCTCTTTGCCCGGGGACTGAGTTGGACGCGTCCGCAAGGCCTGTCGTTGGCTACCAACGGTTCACCCGTGCTGCTGCAACCGACACTCTTCAGCCGTAGCGCAGCCGAAGACTATACGCTGCTGTTCTGGTTCCGCAGTAACAATAGCAAGCAAGACTCCGTCTCGCTCTTCGGTACGTCGATGAACGATTCGACCACGATGGAGATAGCGCTGCACGACGGCGAGATTTCGTTCCGGTTCGGCACCGAGCATAAGATGGCTACAGCTAACCTCACCGATGGCAACTGGCATCACTGCGCACTCGTCATCTCCCGTACCTTTAACAACGGTTCGATCGCTATCGACGGCAAGAAAGTGCTCCTCTTCCCCGCACTGGAGACCGGCGCACTCAGCGGTACCAAGATATGGCTCGCCAAAGGAATGAAAGGAAACCTCGACGACGTATGTCTGTTCGAGCAGGCATTGCCGTCCGAAGTGGTGAATGAATTCTATCTGCAGTCGCCCAATGGCGAGGAGATGGGATTGATCAACCTGCTTTGTTTCTCCCAGGTAAAGCGCAACTCATCCGGCGTGATGGAACTCGTGTTCACACCCAATAACCAGCGTGTCTTCAAGGACGCCAACGGCAATACGGTGAACAAAGTGCAACCGCTGCTGATGGACGATCTCAGCGCACAGGCGGACAAGAGCAACAGTGCGCCGGTACGTGACCGTGGTCAGCTCACCAAACTGCCCTTCACGTGGAACTACCAGTTGTCCGACCTCATGATCAATATCAAGTCGCAACCGCGCGAGATCAACAAACGTACGATGTACCTCACCGTGCGCGACGTGGAGGACCTCAACGGCAACCGTTTGCAATCGCCCGTGACATGGACGGTATATGTGGACCTCAACAGCGTCATCTGGAATGACCGGAACCACCGCGAGAAACTGACGGACGACGAGCAGACACATCAATTCACGATGGTCATCACCAATACCACCGGCATGACCCGCCAGTTCACCATCGAGAACCTGCCCAAATGGCTCACCGCATCGCCCGCACAAGGTACCCTCGAAGCGGAGGAGAAGAAGACCGTCACTTTCACCATCAAGGCTGCCGAACTCAAGATCGGTACGCACCAGCAGATGATCTACCTCACCGACGATCAGGGCTTGGCTGAACCGCTACTGCTCGAGATAGCCAAGGAGACCGAACCGCCTTACATCGACGTGGATCTGAATCGCTATCCGCTCAATATGTCGCTGTGCGGCAATGTGATCCTGAACAAGACCGACAAGACGATAGTCAACACCACACCCGAGGATTATGTCTTCGCTATATACAACAATGATTGTGTAGGCGCAGCCCATTGCACCGACAATGGCGAACTCTATCTCACGGTTCACGGCAGCGAAAAACTGACTAACAAGCCGATCCGCTTCCAACTGTGGAAAGCCGCTACGGGTAAGGTCTATAACCTCACACCGGATACGCTCGTCCTCTTTGCGCACGGCGCTGTCTATGGTTGCGGCAAGGATGATCCCGTACAACTGCAGGCCGGCGGTAGCGAGATGCAGACTATCTACCTCAATCCGGGATGGAACTGGATATCCACCTATCTGGATATATCTGCCTCCCTGAACACGGCTATCACGGCAGAGCAGCCATGGACGGAAGGCGACCTGATCAAGAATCCCGCTACACGCAAGTTCTGCACTTATAGCGAGACTGCAGATAAGTTCGTCGGATCGCTCAAGACCCTCGATTATAGGCAGATGTATATGGTCAATTCGTTCGAGGAGAACAGTATGCACCTGTTTGGCTTTACCCTGCCGGAAGACTCGATGCACATCACGCTGAAAGGTAACGGTCAGTGGAACGCACTGCCTTGTATGTTCAGCCAGGTGATGACGCTGCGCGACGCGATGTCTGACTACTACGACCATGCTTCGACGGGTGACCTGATCAAAGCGCACAACCGCTTTGCCGTCTTCTCGGATGACGATCGTTGGGTAGGTGACCTCACGGCCCTCACACCGGGCGAAGGATATCTCATGCGCCGCATGGAAGAGGGCACCGTAACGGTGAACTTCTATCCGCATAAAGCATCGGCATCGAAGAAGATAACAGACCGCTTCCAGGATGACCTCGGAGCACAGAACACAGACCTGTTCACCAACCCGAAGGCTTCGACCAACATGACGATGATCGCGAAGGTGGATAATGAACAATGGACAATGGACAATAGACCAAATGGAGCTATTCGGGTTTATGTCGGTGACGAACTCGCTGGAGTGGCAACCCCGATCGACTCGCTCTACTTCATCACGATTCAGAGTGATCGGGTAGGTGAGCTCCGCTTCGAAACAGAAAATGGTGTGGTGCTTTCTACTTTGAGCGAAAGCGGTCTTTCTACTTTCTACTATCAACCTGACTCCCACCACGGTTCGCTCAAAGCCCCGATCATCCTCAAACCGGCAGACGATGAGACCGGCGTTTACAAGCTTATCGAAAACGATCACGTAATAATAATTCGAAACAATGAAAAGTATAGCATCACTGGTACTAAATTATAGTACCTGTAAAACCCTTGCTCTTTGCGCCCTGCTGCTTTTTGCAGTGAGCTGCAAAAAGGACAGCAAAGACGAGCCGTCGCCGGCTCCGGGTACGCAGCCTATTACCGGCAATGTGTCAACCCCTTCATGGGCAGTATCGGACGACTATGACATGACCTCGTCCATGACGGTCATTGCGAGCGTGGACTTGTCGCTCACCTACGCCGATCAGGTGCAATCAACCGGTTGGACCGTAGAGGAAGACGATCTGTTAGCAGCTTTTGACGGCAATCAATGTATAGGTATGGCAAAGCCCTCCGAAGGCTTGTTCTACCTCTACGTGACGGCTCCGTCCAACGGTTCGGAAGTGACGCTCAAGTATTACTCGGCGAAGCTCAAGAACCTCTTCACGGCGAGTACGACGCTCACCTACGGCAACGATGCCATCATCGGCTCCGTCTCTGCGCCTTATGCCCCCCAATGGAAGGTGGCTAACTAACCTAATGAAAGGTGAATAACCCATTTATTTTAACGAATGACATTGGATTATTAAACACATGAAAAGAACATTTGTGTTTATCATGCCGGTGATGGTATTGCTGTTCGGCATGAATGCTTGTAAGAAGAGCAACAACGAGCCTGCCGGTCCGGCCGATCCGACCGAAAAGGCCAAGTACACCGTTCTCATTTATGCGAACGGCGGTGAGAACCTGGAAGACTCCGAGGAGCGGGATATAGCAGGTGCTGCCGAGTTCCTCGCGACGAAGAAAGAAGACCTCTCCGTTCGGTGCGCCGTGTATATGAAATACTCGTCGCAGGAAGGTTTGATCAAGCAGAGTCAGGAAATGACCGAAAAGGAAGGCAAGCCGTTTGTAGCGGGTGGCAAAGCCGGCGAGGTGTATTTCTATGAAGTGGGACCGGATTGCATCAATTTCGAGAACAAGGAAGCCATTCAATACCTCTCCTTGCCCGACAAATGGATCGTGGATCATTCGGATGCTGCGATGTATGATCCGGCGTATATGGCCTCGGTGCTGAAGGACGTAGCCAAAAACATGCCGGCGGAGAACTACATCCTCGTTCTCGCAGGTCACGCTTCCGGATGGGAACCGGACGAGGACGGTGATTACCCCGCTCCCAGAAAGGCTCCTAAATCGACCGTTACCGATGCCTTCCTCGACGAACGGGCTATCACAGCCAAAGAGCTGCATGACGGTATCAAGCAGTCCGGTATCCCTGTATGCGCGGTTGTTTTCGACTGCTGTTTGCAGAACAGTATCGAGTACCTGTCCGAGTTGACCGACGTCACGACTTATACCCTCGGTTCCGGCCATACGACCCACGGAGGCGACTACGCTTCGCTGCTCAAAGAGCTCTATGACGCTCCTGCCGGACAAGCCGGATTGAAAACAGCGCTCAGCAACTACGCGGACGTGTATGCCATCAACCATAAGAACGACTGGGAAGACAATGAGAATGACAAAGTGCTGATGAACGTCGATTTTGCAGTGGTGGAGATGGCGAAGATACCGGCGGTATGGACGGCGCTGAAAAACATCGTCGATTATATGTGCGCGAACGTTAAGGACAGCGCTGCATACGCGATCCCGTCGCGTCAGTGCTACCAGTATTTCAACGGATCGTCCAAATATGACCTGTCCGACTACCTGTTCAAGATGACGAAGGAAGGTGCGCCGTATGCAGGCAATCAAGCGTACCAGGAGTTGTACAATAACGTCTATTATGCGCTGGAAGGCGCCATCGTTCACCATGCCTACGCCCTTCATTATGCGTCTGACCTGCCGGATGATGCGCAAGCACCCAAACTGAGTATGAGCATCAATCTGGGCGCCAAGGGACGCATGCAGGATACCTATGAGGAATCGGAAGACGGGTATTTATGTTTCGATTATACCGGCAAACAATGGTTCTTCACTCCCACTGATACACCGGAATGGACGGAAGGCGACAAGACCAGCGTGTACTACGATTGGCGGTACAGTTATGATCTCTCGGTTTTCGATGCCAAAACAGGCTGGACCCGCTGGATCAAACTCAATCCCGTCATGCCGTACAACAACCCGCCGATCGGCGATGAAGGGGACACCAACGAATAAAAGCAAACGGGAATCGAATCGCATATGAAACATCTTCTTTTTTCCGACAGCGAAATCAACACCGGTCGTCAGATAGGGGTCGATATGGCGAAAATGTTTGCCATCTTTTTCATGGTCATTATCCATACATTCGAAGGCGGCGATGCCGACATGGAGACGGGCTTGGGTTATTTCTTCGACTCGATAGCCGGCGCGCAGTTCGGTGCTCCGGTCTTCATGCTCTGTATGGGTATCGGTCTGACCTTCAGTCGCAAGAACGATGCCGCCACGATGATGAGACGCGGCGTCATGCTCTTTGTTGCCGGCTATGTACTCAATATCATCCGTGCATTGCCGTTCTTCATTCTGTGGTTGATCAACAGCGATGAGGAGTACATCACCGATACCGTACATGCCCTGACGGACGTGGATATCTTCCAGTTCGCCGGCACGGCCTTTCTGCTGCTCGCTCTTTTCAAACGGCTCAGACTGTCGATGGGCTGGGCGGCTGTTGCTGCGGCACTGATGTCGGTGGCGGGCTGCTTCATACGTCAACTGGATCTGGGTTCTTTCTGGCTCAATCTCATTGCCAGCCCCTTTGTCGGGATCAATACTGAGTTGGTACAGACGGATTTTCCGCTGCTCAACTGGTTCGGCTTCGTCATCGTCGGTTATGGAGTAGGTAAGATGCTTCGTCGCTGTGCGGACGTGGACAAGTTGTGCCTGATCATTCTGCCCGTATCGGCAGTGGTGTACGGTGCGTATGCCGCCTATGCCATCCCGCGCGGGATAGGTATGTTCGGCACGGACTGCACGGAATTCTATCATATGAATACCTTCGATTTTGCGATCTGCGTCGTTGCCTCTCTATTGGCTATGAGTCTGTGCCATTTCATCGCCAAGTACATGCCGGACGGTCTGATGCATGTGGTGACACGCATATGCAGTGACCTGACGAAGATATACATTGCCCAATGGATCATCATCATGTGGGTGGTCTATGCGTTCATGACGGACTATATGGACTGGCAGCTGCCTGTCGGATGGCTGTTCGTCGTAGGTGTCGTCGTGCTGCTCCTTTCCATCGGTTGGGCACGGCTCAAACCGCTCTCCAAACTGAAAATGTAAACCAATACAGTATATGAAAAAGATCACGTTTTTATTACTTTTAGCTCTCGTAGCGGTGTTGATGCCGCTACATGTACAGGCCAATGACTATCTGGAGGTGCAGCGTCACTACCAGGTCTATAGCAACGGCCGCAATTCGATTCACTTTAAGATCCCCGTATGGGCGTACGGACGAATCAATGATTATCATTTGGACTCCGCCTTCACGACGATCCGTTGGCAAGTCAAAGGACAGTCTGTGGAGCCGTTTATGTACGTGGGCGGTCCTGCGTATGGCGTCAACCGTCAGGACAATGACCGTGGTAATGCGTCCGTTAAGATGTATAAGAAAGCCAATAGTTCTGAGTCCAAAGGCGGCGTGATTGTAGTTACCAACGAGTACAACGGTAATCGTTTGCAGATAGACCGTACCGATGATTATACTATGATCGACCTCAAGCAGGTGGCGGATGACGACTGCAAGCGCGTGACAATCCTGGAGTTCGATTGGTATCCGCCTGTTGAGCTCAATAATAAGAAATTCACGATCTCTATTCAAACCGATATTCGTACCAAGAGTGCCTCAAGTGCGGACTACAATCCGCTCTTCACTTTCTCCACCACCTTCACCGGTGGTGATAACACGGCGGCGCCGCAACTCTATACGCCGTATCTGTATATGGTCAATGAGTCGGGCGTTACCGGACGCGGATTGGCGGCTATTCCCTATTATTCGCAGGCCAAACCGATATCCTATACCCATCCGCTTTCCAGTGAAACGGTGCAAATCCAGGAGAACAGCGGTACGATGTATGTACCTACTTCCGACTCGGGGTACTACGCGTTTGATGCCACCTTCAATGTCTATCGCAACGAGGAAACCGGAGACATGGAGACCATTCATTCTAATGCCGTACATGTTCCGGCCTACCACCGTATCTATGATTTTCAGGCAACGGCGCAGCAGGATGAATACGGCAGCTATACCGGCGCAAGTGTAATCACCTGGAGTACCAAATATCCGGCGGCCAAGGATCTGATTCAGGGTGACTATTTCGAGATACAGCGTGCGTTCCAGAGTGATTTCTCGGATGCCCAAACCGTTCGACTGCTGCCGATGAAAACCACCGACAGCCTCTATCAGTTTGTGGACGACAACCGCGTCGCGTGGAACGGCACAGAGCTGCGAACCGATACGATAGATACCCGGCTATATGCTACCTTAGAAGACTATACGGTGTACGATGCAGAGAATAACCCCGTGGCATCGGTTGATCTGAAGCTGACGGCCTTGAAACTGAAGAAACCGTCCGCTCCTGTGTACTATCGTGTACGTCGTACCTCGTCCGCTATCTGGGAGTGGAACCATGATTTCGCCAAGTCCTACGAGCTCTACAAAACGACCTATCTCGCGCCTCTCAAGCAAAAGCAGCCGAACTATACCATTGACCCCGATTTTGCGAAAAACAAAAAGCTGCATTTCTCCATTGCTATCGATAATCTGCAAATAGGTCCGCGTCCCCTCTCGCTGGATGAATGCGAACTGACCTACCAGAATGCGCACAGCTACGTCGATGACGGCTGTCGCAACTATATCCTCGAATATAATGACAAGGTGATAGATAAGAATGGTAATCTTGTACCACACGGGTGCCAGGTATATATCTACATCAAGTATCCGAATGGTCAGGAGCCGTACGGTCCGTATCCGGGTAAGCCTGCATCACCCGGCAAAACCAAACACCGCGTTCCTTGCCGTGGTGAAGTGAAATATTTCATCGCGGACGACGATGCAGTCTTTCCCACAATATTCTATAATTGTTACCATACTTCCACGACCTACTTCAGCGCGTACGATAACCGCGACAACTGTGATAAAATAGAGTTCACTTACATTCCGACCGACCCTTCCAATGGGCCGCACGTGAGGATAACGAATAAATGGAAAACGATTTCTCCGGAGCTCTCTCCGGCACAGGATAGTCTTATTGCCGCTAAAGCCTCGGAGATCAAGGCACTTCTGTATCCTAAATTGAGTGCGCTCAACGGCGACTACGGCCGCTGTACCTGGGATCGTACCGCGCGTCTTATCCTGCGCCGCAATATGCAGGAGACCGGTCAGAGCGTGGATATCATCGTGCCGCAAGACAGCATCGTCCGCATGGAGGACGGTAGCTGGATGGCGCATATATCCGATGTAGCCGATGCGCCTTGTACCCATTATAGTTACCAAGTACTAATCGACCCGACCCATGCCACCCTCCGTCTCTCGGATTCGATCTATCTGCGGCCGGTAGCCATCAACGGTACGAAGTTCTACGTCTCGGAAGCGGCAAGAGTGACGTCCTTCACGGCTTCGCAGGGCAACGCCCGCGATAAACTCAAGTCCGGTGTACAACTTCAATGGACCGTCAACTCGACGGCAGTCGATTCGTTTGTGGTCAAGCGTGTGATCAAAGGCTCCACCGAGGCTCCCGAGATCATCTATACCGGAGAGGATAACTATTTCTTCGACGAGACCGCCGTGCCCGATCAGCACTACGAGTATACCGTCACGGCGTACTATACCTGTAATGGCAATGCTTCGACGAATTACAAGACTGCCGAAGGCTGGCGTTCGCCCTACGGACAGATCTCCGGTATGATCCAAATGCCGGATAATACCGGCATGGCAGGCGTACAGGTCATTCTCTCCTCGAATGGGCAGACCTTGGCGACCCTCACAACGGATGCCACCGGTGCGTATCTGTTCGACAGCCTGAGTTATGATCTCACAACGGGTACGATCTATACCGTCACACCTACCTCGCAGTACGGTACCTTCAGTTATAACAACACCTCCTCCGGCGTGGCTACCGTGGCGCTGGATGCGAGTCACCCTATCGCGGAGGCTATTCATTTTGTCAATACCAGTTCCGTCCGGTTGACCGGTCGCGTGCTCTACGACCTATCGACCATACCGGTAGCGGATGCGTATTTCCTGCTCAACGGCGATACCATCCGCCGGGGCAATATCATCTATCGCACAGGCACGGACGGTAATTTCGAACTGGTTGTTCCCAAGTCCATGCCCTGCCGTCTGCAAGTAGCCAAACCCGGACATACGTTTAAGAACGACGGATGGCTCTTTGTCACGGAGGGCGATACGACCTTCTCGCTCGTCAAACCGCTGGACGGCGTGCGTTTCTACGACACCACCAAAGTGCGTCTTGTAGGACGAGTAGCCGGAGGTAATGACCAGAAAGACCTCAAGCACGGCTTCGGGTTGGGTAAGAATAACTTGGGCGATGACCTTCAACTGGTGCTCATGCTCGAAGGCGATAACACCGCCCATATCGTCCATGATCCGGACGACCTGACGCATGATACGCTGCAGCAATCCCTCCAAGGTACGGATATCCTCTTCGAGCAGAAACGTATCATCATCCGTCCGGATGTCGCGACGGGTGAGTATGCGGCGGACCTCTTCCCGGTGAAGTACAAAGTGGTGCAGGCTACTGCCAACGGCTATGCCACTCTCTTCCCCACAGGTACGGGCAGCGAGACCTTCGATCTCACCAACGCACCGCTGAATCATATCTACGATACCTACAACGACAGCACGATCACCTATAACGCCGTTTACGACCGCATCTACCGTGCGCCTGTCCAGATCAAGATGACCCAACTCCTCTATGGTATGGAGAAAGCCGGATATGGAGAGCAAACGGGCGAATATACCGACATGGATGGTAAGACATACGACCTGTCGTTCTATACCGAGCAGAACGGCGAAGCCGTATATACCTTGGGTTATCCTGTCTTCATGTACAATCGCCAGTACCAGTTCATGGTATCGGCGTATGAAGAGTATTGCTATAATAACAACAAACAGACCGGTATTATCGACCGCGTGCCTATCCGTAGCGGTTCGGTCACCATTCGCAACGGTCTCCATTCGGCTACCGAGAGCCGTTCCTACGAGCTCGACAATGAGGGCAAGAATACGTCCATCATGCTCAAGAGCGACAATATCGACTTCTCCAACTCCGGTGAAGCTGCCCTGCGTAGCGTCAGCGCCGCACTCAATACCGAAGGCAACACCGTCGAGACCGACCTCTTCCAAGCCTTCGTCAGCGGAGATGTAGTACGCAACAAGACCCTTCGCTCTTCGTCAGCGGACATAGTACTGCTCGATATCGTTCGTGACCCGGGTGGAATGGGCAGTAGCTCTTGGCTCGAGCAGGGTAGTACCTATAAGTTCGGCTATAGTTCTCATACCCATTGGGAAGGAGGTGCGGAGATTGGTCTCAAATGGGGTGATGGTATCACCCAGAGTGTCGGTGTCGTATCGGCCCCGGCAGGCGCTGGTACGTATGCCGGATCGGATTTTGAGACCAATCGTGCTATCACCCTCTCTATCCCCTTCACTTGGGAATGGGATTGGACGAACAAGTACAGCTATGAGTTTACCACCTCTTCGCGTATAGCGACGAGTTCCTCCTATTCAGGAGTAGGCGCTAACGCAGATGTGTACCTTGGTGCGACACGTAGTATCGTTACCGGTCTGGCGAAATCCGTTACGGTCATCTCCGATAGCCTCTGGCAGGCTCGTCAGACTGCCTACAAAGGCGGAGCGATCAAACTCCTTGCGCAAGGTACCGATGCCGACGGACACAAGTTCTACCTCGTCACGGGTGAGAAATCCGTCATCGGGTCAGCGATAGACAATACCTTCATCTATTCGCAGAAATATATCCTCGAGTCGGTCATCCCGACGCTCGCACAGCAGCGTCTGAACTTGCTGGAGGACTTCCCCGACAAGCAAACAGCGCAGGCTGTAGCTACCCAGCGCGGCGTTCCGGTATATTGGTATAAAGGAGTACAGGAGACGATTGTAGCTGCCGATACACTTAGAAGCACGGACTACGAGATGATCACGCCCGAAAACACAGAGCAACCCTTCCCCGATGAGGTGGCGACAATCAACAAACGTGTCATACAATGGATCACCATCATCGCCAACAACGAGAAGGAGAAAGTCATGGCGCGTATGTCCGGACAGAGACTCGGCACGTTCTCCGTCAGCGGCAGTAATACCTACACACGCAATGACAACTACGCTTACGGCGCTTCTTACACCGTCATGCCGCAGGATGGATTGTGGTTGTACAATATAATACAGACCGGAACTGCTGTGGCAGAGCGCATAACACTCGCTAATCTGGAAAATATGAAAAGTTTCTGGAAAAGTTCAGGTAAGGCTATCGGTGAATCGGTAAGCGAGATCATTGATGAACAATTCTCCAAACAAGTGTTTGATCTGTTGGGTGATGAATTGGTCGATCAAGAAACTTTGGAACCGCGAGAACTGGAGGGAAAAACCTCTACTGCAAAATGGAAGATTGTCTTTGAGCCGGTACTGTCCTATACCAACGACGAGTATCGCTCCACCGAAGCAGTAGTAAGCCGCAAAGTGGGCTTTACCCTCTCGCCTGACCCGCACGGAGACATCTCCGTTTCCGTCTTCCGCGCCAATCTGGATAGCGTCTTCTACAACGGTTCGGCAGTATCCCGTGAGGAAACCAAAATGAAAAATGATTCCTTGTGCTACGGAAGTTATGTCTTCTTCACCGAAGGCGGTAGTTCCTATTGTCCGCACGAGGGCGAAGAGCGTACCAAGTTCTACAATGCCGGTACTTCCGTCATCAATAACGGTACCCTCTATGCAGCGAAACCCGAGATGGCCATCAATACCTACGAGCAGACCAATGTAGCATCCGACAAACCGGCTGTCTTCCGCCTCACGCTGATGAATAATGCGGATATGGAGAGTGCTTTCCAGTCCGGCGAATACATGCATCTCTCGCTCGCGGGAGGCAATGCTGATGGCGCGAAAGTGTTCATCGACGGAGTGCCTATCGCAGCAGGCTATCCGCTCTATCTCGTGGCCGGCAAACCCGTTGTCAAGACCATGGAGGTCTATCGCGGACAAGCCGATGACTACAACGATATGGAGCTCCAACTCAGCCTCGATGCATGTGAGAAGATATATAGTTCGCTCAAGTTTTCCGTACATTACCTGCCGCAGTCCTCGCCGGTAAACATCGCTTATCCGCGTGACAAATGGGTGATGAACACCCTCTCGGCGCGTGACTCGCTCGGCTACTACCTGCCCATTACCATCGACGGATTCGATATCCACCATAAGAACTTCGACCATATCGAATTCCAATACAAACTCTCCACGGAGAATAACGACGCCTGGGTAACGCAGTGCTCATTCTTCGCGGACGACAGCCTCTACAACAAGGCAACGGGTAACAAAGCCATGATCGAGAACGGCCGTATCACGCCGTTCCGCTTCTACGGCGAGCGCGATCCGAAGGAACTGAACTACGACTTGCGCGCTGTATCCTTCTGCCGCTACGGCTCGGGCTTCGTCACCAAGGAATCACCCGTCATCAGCGGTATCAAGGATACGCGCCCGCCGGTGCTCTTCGGCAAACCGCTGCCCGCCAACGGTATCCTCAAACTGGACGGAGATATCAAGTTGCGGTTCAGTGAACCGATTGCCGGCAACTGGCTCGACGAGGATAATAACTTCCAGATACTCGGCGTGACCAATGCCACCGGTATCACGCAGACCACGTCGCTCTATTTCGACGGCCAGGCCGACCACTACGCCGCCAGCCAGGCTTCGCGCGAGCTGGCCATCACCGATCTTACCATCGACATGCTCATCAAACCCGCGGAAAAGAACCGCGAGATGATCCTCTTTGCACATGGTAACGAGGAGGAGTCCTTCACGTTCAGCCTCACGGCTGACAACCGACTCAAACTCTCTACCGAGTCCGACGGTAAGCACAAAGAGTACCTCTCCAAGCAAATGGAAGAATTATCCGCCAATGACTTCACACGGCTGATTATGACCTACGAACTATTCGAGAATGAAATCCATTTCTATGCCGGAACGAAGGATGTCACCGACAATGACTTCATCGGCTGGATACTGCAGGACGAAGCAGCTCCGCTGCGTTTCGGTTGCGGACTGAAGGGCGAGAATCCTTTCCATGGAAACCTGATGGAGGTGCGCCTATGGACGAAAGCACTCAGTCCCGCAGAGATAGCCAACACCCACCTGCGTCGCCTCACCGGCTATGAGCACGGACTGCTGGCCTACTATCCGCTCTCGGAGAGCAAGGGTAACACGATGGACGATCTCGCCTCCGGTGCTACACTTACCGCCAAGGGACTCTCGTGGACCAATCCGCAAGGCATATCGCTTGCTACCAACGGTAACAAGGTGCGCCTGCAGCCGACGCTCTTCTCGCGCACCGAGGCCGAGGATTATACCTTCATGTACTGGTTCAGAAGCGATAACGCTTCGTCGGATAAGATATCCCTCTTCGGTACCGCGATGGGTGACTCTGTCACCATGCAGCTCGCGTTCAGCGACGGGGCTATCCGCTTTACGGCAGGCGATGTAGATCAGTTCGCTTCGGCGGATCTGACCGACGGCAAATGGCACCACTGCGTCCTCGTCATCAGCAAGACCTACAACAGTGGTACGCTTTATATCGACAACCGACTCATCCTCATGTTCCCCACTATCGGCATCGGCGCACTCGCCGGCACGTCCGTATGGATAGCCGACGGACTGGAGGGTAACATCGACGATGTATGTCTCTTCGAGCAAGCTCTGCCCGCTGAACTCATCGCCGAGTACGGCAAACAGACGCCTAACGGCGAGGAGATGGGACTGATTAACCTCCTCACTTTCTCGCGCGTCAAACGCAATTCCTCGGGTGTCATGGAGCAAGTCTTCAGCCCCGATAACCAGCGCGTCTTCCGCGATGCCAACGGCAATGTGGTGAACAAAGTACAACCGCTGCTCATCGACGATCTCACTACGCAGGCCGACAAGAGCAATTATGCGCCTGTACGCGACAGGGGACTGCTCACGAACCTGCCGTTCAACTGGACTTATCAGGAATCCGACCTGCTCATCAATATCAAGGCGCAACCGCGCGAGATCAACAAACGCACGATGTACCTCACGGTGCGCGACGTCGAAGACCTCAACGGCAACAAACTGCCCTCGCCGGTGATGTGGACCGTCTACGCGAACCTCAACAGTATCGTCTGGGGTGAACGCTCCTTGCAGATGGTGATGGACTATGAGCAGTCTTCCGCAGTGCGCAGTTCGATCACGATTGTCAACCAAACCGGTATGACACGTCAATACACGATTGACCACTTGCCGAAATGGCTCTCCGTTTCGCCCGCACAGGGAACGCTCGAAGCAGAGGACGAGAAAACGGTTACCTTCACCGTAACGGAAGTGCTCAAACCCGGTATCCACAACCATGTCGTCTATCTGACCGATGATCAGGGATTGTCCGAACCGCTACTCATCGAGGTGGAGGTCATTGCGGAGTGCCCGTACGAGGAACCCGAGACCGGCAAGTTCCCGTATAACATGTCGCTCTGCGGACAGGTCAAGATCGGAGATGTCTTCGATACCGACCCCGAAGACAAAGTGATCGCGCTCTATAATAATGAGTGCGTAGGCATGGCGAATGTGGACTTCGACAGGATCACCAATAAGTCCAGCGTTCACCTCACCGTCTTCGGCGATGATAAGATGAACCGCAAGCAGATTCATTTCCGCCTCTGGCAAGCCTCCACCGGTAAAATGTACAACCTCTCTGCCGACAGGAATATCCTCTTTGCCCACGGCTTTGTCTATGGTTGCGACGGTAATCGCGTCGTCTTCACTGCCGGAGGTAGCGAGACCCAGAATATATCCCTCCATTCCGGATGGAACTGGATCTCTACCAACCTCGACCTGTCGGCTACCAAGGGTGATCTCAACACTTGCGTCACTGCCGCCAAACCTTGGAGCGATGCGGACCTCATCAAGAACCCCAACTCGCGGCAGTTCAGCTCCTACGACGCCGCGTCCGATGCCTTCGTCGGCTCGCTCGCAGGACTCCATTTCTCGCAGATGTACATGATGTATGCCGCGCAGGAGAACACGCTCCAGATCGCCGGAGAAAAACTCTCCGCCGACTCCCTCTCTATTCGCGTACGAGGTGATGGACAATGGAGCCCGATGCCCTGTCTGTTCGACGAACCCGTCTCGGTCACCAAGGCCCTCACGTCCTATTACGACTATGCGTCACAAGGCGATATGATCAAGGCCCATAACCGCTTCGCTTACTTCTCTGAAGATAAGAAATGGGAAGGAGACCTTACCTCCCTCCGGCCGGGAGAAGGATACCTCTTCCGACGTCTGGGACTTGGCAGCAAGGAGATCAAGTTCTACCGCCAGTCTAACAGCGCAAGCGGTCCGGGTCACACCTGGAAGCGGTCTGTCAGTGCTAAGGGTTTGTCTGGCGAAGCAGGTCTGTTTACCAACCCCCACGCTGCGACCAACATGACGATGATAGCAAGAGTGGAAGGATTAGCGATTAGCGATTATCGATTAGAAGTATTCGTAGGCGATGAACTTGCGGGCGTAGCAGAGCCGATCGACTCGCTGTACTTCATTACGATCCAGAGCGATCAGGTAGGCGAACTGAGGTTTGAGTGTAACGGTGAACGGTTAGCGGTTAGAGGTGAGCGGATTAGTTATAAGGCTGATAGTCATCATGGAACGATCAAAGCTCCTGTTAAACTGGTTCCCGAAACCGGTAACCCGTCAACCGTAACCGCTCCTTATAAACTCATCGAAAATAACCATGTAGTAATAATCCGAAACAATGAGAAATATGATATCACAGGTAAGAAATTGTAATTTGCTAAGAGCATTATCAGTCTGTATTCTGTGCGCTGTATTCTGTACTCTAACAGGCTGCAAAGACAAGAACAACGAGCCCGTAGATCCTACCGTTCCCGGTACAACCGAGAACCCCAATTGGGCCGTAACAGTTGATAATGATATGACGTCGTCCATGACGGCCGTCGTCAAAGTGTCTTTCGCATCCCAATCCGGCACGCTCGCTGCTTTTATCGGCAACGACTGCTGCGCGATCGCTACATACGATGCGGACTTAAAACTCTATTGGCTCTACATCTCGCCTGCTTCGGAGCAAGGCGGCAACGTCCAATTGCGTTTCTATTCTCCGGACCAGAAGCGCATCTTCGACGCTACATCCACCTTCCCCTTCCGAAACGACATCCAACTCGGTACCGTTGCGAATCCTCACACGCTCTCTTGGACCGTAGCAAAATAGCTTCCTGCTTAGAGATTCTCCCGTTACCGATCAAGGAAAAAGTCCCGAATATATGACGTATTTGACGAAATATCAGTGAGTTACGGGCATAAAAAAGAGACAGATTCCGAAGAAACCACTTTTGGCATAGCGGCATTGGTTTGCCGCTATGCTACTTTTTATAAATTAACGATATCCTCTCTCTTTTCGTTTGCTAATACCGCCCTCACGAAGTTCGGGAACTGCTAGCAGGGTGCGTCGGTCGTGAGCTGGGCGCGCCAAAGATGGTAAAGTTCCATGAAACGGGGATGGGTCTTGTCGCGAACAATTGCTCCCGCTTCGCGGCGCTGATAATCAATCAGTTACAAAAAGCTATAAAAATCCTGTCGCTTTTTTCGTGTTTGTTATTACTTGTGAACAAAAATAAATACAATCGTTTCATGGTCTGATATGTTAATATTCAAATGCGCTGCAAAATTACATATTTTTTTGCATATACGCAAGTCTTGTGCACTCATTTCCACGTAATTACACCTTTTGGGAGAAAAAATCCCCTTTCTCTCTAAATAATATGACCATTTTTGTATGCGCCATGCGACAGAGTCCCCGTGTGACAAGTCCCAAGCCTGCCTCATAGGAGCGGGCGGTGTGCGCGGCGTTACAAATCCTACCTCCGCATGCTCGACACCGCTTGGTAATTCACGCGTGTACGCGTAACAGTAAGGAGAGGCATCCATTCGGGTGCCTCTCCTTATTATAAGGTGCTTTTTGCCAGAAGATGTATTCAGAACTAGCTTAAACCTTTAGTCGTCGATGCGGATGAACTCCAGTTTGCTGTTGAACTTCAGATCGAGACCGTTGTTGAGTTCTGCTTTGTAGCCGCGGTCATCTTTGTATCACGGCTACGCTTAACGGCGGTCAAAGCCAGTGGTAAAGCATTCCGCGTACATACTCCATCCCTGTAGATTCGTTCTGCAGGGGTGTTTTTTTATATTTACTGAACTTTCCCGCGTGGTCTTTGATATAAGAAAAATAACATAAAAAAAGTGCAAAATAGCTTTAAAAATTATTTTTTTTTGATTTTTCTTGCATATGTCAAAAATTTGTAGTAATTTTGCCGCGAATTTGGAATGGTGTATGTAGAAATACCCATCAAAATGGTATGATTGTAAATCGAATGTTCAATTTTACCCCCCCCATACTGCGAATGTCGTATATGGGAGCAGCAACGGAGAAGGCCTTCATAATGTAGGGCTGACGGGTAATTATAGCAACGCTAAGGGCGGTGCTCACGTTTTGTGAGCGCTGCCCTTTTTGCGTGCGTACAGGTGTGTACGCATGATCCTTAATTATATTGAATATATAGAGTTGTGTGAGTGGCAGAACACCTATGCCGCCACGTGACAAACGATTTGATCTTTGACATAGTGGATTACCGTAAAAAGAAAGAAAATATGGCAGGAAAGAATAAGAATAAAAGCAAGAGACATCGACTTCTTCTTAAGTGGGGACGGCTTGTTCTC
>Ga0310695_10003495_pt1 | contig 30647 bp, 24 predicted proteins | sample RumenRJG_04DNA_FD_203882 | JGI IMG/M metagenome (GOLD analysis project Ga0310695, IMG submission 203882) | Bovine rumen microbial communities from Lethbridge, Alberta, Canada - RJG_04 (v2) (version 2) | ecosystem: Host-associated > Mammals > Digestive system > Stomach > Rumen | place: Canada...
GAAAACGAAAGGAAGGAGTTTCTTGAGAACGAATGGCCCGCTATCGCCCGCAGGATCGCCCTGCTGGATATTGATAAATCAATGCTTAAAATCTAGAATCATGAGAGTAATTAATAATGTTATAGTAGCTGCTGTCCTCGTACTGTCGTTGAACTCTTGCTTTGTAAGGACTAACGGATTGAGCAGTAATGTAGTTTTCTACCACAGCGACAGTACGAAGGTGATCGACAGAGTGGAAGAACCGTTCACTTCTCTGGAAGTATCTTCCGGAATGGATGTGCAATTCATCCCGTCAACAGAATACAGGGTAGTTGCTGAAGTCCCGAAAAATACACAGTATTTATTCAGCACGGCCGTATATGAGGATGGAAAGCTTATGATCAAGACAGATGAGGCGTCAATTATCGATGTCAGGACCGAAAAGACAAGAATCGAGTTCCGCGATTTCCCTCCTATCAAGGTCTATTGTCCATACCTGACGGCCGTCAAGATCAATGGCTCGGGAGATTTCAGGGCGGATGATCTTACGGTAACAGGGGAATTCAAAGCCGAAATCTATGGATCCGGCGATATCGAGATAAAGAATCTTGTCAGCGATGACTGCAGTCTCTCTATCTTCGGCGCCGGAGACATCGAAGTGAAGAATATCGATGTACATGATCTGAAAGCGTCATTATTCGGTGCAGGCGATATCGATATTGCCGGAAAAGCCGAATCGGCTGACCTGGATATTCATGGGGCCGGGGATATCGATATCCGTAATCTCAATGTCTCCGGAAACATCAAGACCGACTGCAGAGGCGTTGGCTCAGTAAAGATGAAGAAATGACTACTGACTGATTATATAGTTTGCTTACCTTGCACTCCGCTAGCTATGGCTCTCACGCCACTGCTTCGGAGTGCAATTCTTGTATTTCTTGAACTGACGGTGGAAATTGGAGATATTGTTCATCCCGACTTCGGCGCAGATATCGGAAATCATCATGTCCGGCCTTTCGAGCAGAATTTCGGCAGCCCTCTCCAGTCTGAGTTCGCTTTTCCATACACGGAAATCCAGATGGAGATAGCTCTGGAAATATCGCTGCAGGTCGATCCTGGCGACATTGATTTCTCTGGCGAGATCGGCTATGGAAAAATCTGAGCAGAGATCCGGCCCTGAACTGATCCAGGCATCAAGCGACGCCGAAATTGTGTCAAGGGACAATCGCGGATAAGAAGAGGATTTCCTCCCTCGGGCGAGTTTTGCCAAGGGGGCAGTGGGGGACTCTTTGAATTTGATGCTTTGCTCGGACAGTGGTCTGTTGGCAAAACCGAAAAGAAAAATGTTCAGTGGTACCGGAAGGTGCAGGTGGGAAATCATCCTCCGGAGTCTTGTGGTCAGTTGCGGACGATTCATTTGTAAAAAGTTGCGTTTATACAAAAGTAAAGAAAAAATGTTGTAAATTTGCATCTCACTTGTAAATAAATATTCTATATATGTTTGAAAATCTGAGCGAAAGACTCGAAAGGTCATTCAAGATACTTAAGGGAGAAGGGAAAATCACCGAAATCAATGTCGCCGAGACCGTCAAGGATATCCGTAAGGCGCTTCTTGACGCCGACGTCAGCTACAAGGTCGCCAAGGAATTCTGTGATCGCGTAAAGACCAAAGCTCTCGGCCAGAATGTACTGACAGCAGTCAAGCCTCAGCAGATGATGGTCAAGATCGTCCACGACGAACTTGCCGATTTCATGGGCAGCAGCTCTCAGGATATCGATGTCAAAGGTAATCCGGGAATAGTCCTCGTAGCAGGTCTCAACGGTTCCGGTAAGACAACGTTCTCCGGCAAGCTCGCCCTCCATGTCAAGAGCAAGAAAGGCATGAAGGTCCTTCTTGCCGCCTGCGATACATTCAGGCCGGCAGCCATCGAGCAGCTCAAGGTACTCGGAGAGCAGGTAGGAGTTCCGGTATATACCGAAGAAGGGGAGAAAGATCCTGTACGCATTGCCGAGAACGCCATTAAGAAAGCCCGTAACGAAGGATATTCAGTAGTGATCATAGATACCGCCGGACGTCTCGCCGTCGACGAGGAACTCATGAATGAGATATCCGCCCTCCATAAAGCAGTCAAGCCTACCGAAACCCTCTTCGTGGTCGATGCCATGACTGGTCAGGATGCCGTTGCAACAGCAGAGGCCTTCAACGACAGGCTTAACTTCGACGGAGTCGTCCTCACCAAGATGGACGGTGATACCAGAGGCGGTGCCGCGCTCTCTATCAAGGCAGTTGTCGGCAAGCCGATCAAGTTCGTTTCCTCAGGCGAAAAGATGGAGGCCCTCGACGTCTTCCATCCTGAACGTATCGCTGACCGAATCCTCGGCATGGGTGACGTAGTTTCCCTCGTGGAGAAGGCCCAGGAGCAGTTTGACGAGAAACAGGCCCGTGAACTCAAGAAGAAACTCGCCAAGGACCAGTTTACGTTCATGGATTTCTACAACCAGATCCAGCAGATAAAGAAGATGGGTAACATCAAGGATCTCGCATCCATGATTCCTGGTGTCGGAAAGGCCCTCAAGGACGTCGATATGGACAACAGTTCATTCAAGGGCGTCGAGGCGATCATAATGTCCATGACTCCATACGAGCGCGAGCATCCGGAAGCAATCAACGGCAGCCGCCGCAAGAGAATCGCTGACGGTTCCGGAACTTCAGTCGTCGAAGTCAATCGATTGCTCAAGCAGTTCGAAAGCACCAGAAAGGTCATGAAGACTGCGATGACAGGCAACTTGATGCAGAAAATGAAAGGGTTCCGTCGCTAAGACGAAACCCTTTTTTATTGGACTTGTTGTCTGATTCTACTTGAAAAGCAGGGACATGTCCCTGTCCAGAGCCTTGTTCGCCAGGGCCTCCGGGATGAACTTCCACCTTCCGATCACAGATGCGTCTCCGATAGTCTCCGGATCGATGCTTCCGTTTTTCATGAGATAGTCATAAATGATGTTGCGGATCTCCGGATAGCGCTCGACCACGAGTTCGTCGATATGGTCAGTATCGATGCCGGCGCCTTCGCGCATCAGGTTACCGCCGCCGCTTGCCCTGTAAGAGGTCATGGCGACGTTGTATGCGCGTCCTTCGTCGAATGCCGAGCCGTCGGCCATGGACTTGATGAGAATCCTTTCTCCGGCCGGTTTCGTGACATCCACGTCATAGATGATTCCGGCGGCCGAGTCGAAGTTATATGACCTCGCGACGAATGACCAGCCTTTCTGCTGGGTACGCGGGTCGTCGGTATTGCGGATGTTGAGAATATGGTCCTGAGGTCCCTTGATCGTCTGTATCCAGTTGTCGTATGAATACTCAAGGTAGCTGCGTATCTGCGCTCCGGTCATCTTTACGACGAACAGCTGGTTCTCGAACGGATATATCGTGAAGAGGTCGTTATATCTGAGGATTCCGGCCTTTACCGTACCGTTATATGTCAGAGGGGCGGCGAAGCTTATCTCGGCCGGAGTGCAGCCAAGGGAGATGGTGTGTATAAGGTTCATGTAATCGCACATACCCCTGTAGGAGTCCCTGGTGCGGAGCTCGGCGTTGAGAACGCCCACTTCCTTGAGGGTGAAGGCTTTTACTGCCTCATAATCCTTCCTGAAATACTCCCTCATTACGGGATCGGCCTTCGCTGCAGCCACGGCGATAAGCCCGGTTTCGAATTTCTTTGAAGCGATCTTTCCCTTCTCTACATTGACTGTCACGATTCCGTGGCCGACAAATCGGCTGTGGCTGCCGGAATTGAGCAGGCAGATAGTGTCGCGGGATTCGGTGTATGGACGGTGGTCATGGCCGTTTACAAGTACGTCAACGCCCTTGACGCTGTTGAATATGTCCAGTGCCTCGTTTTCGAGGATGGTGCCGTCACCCAGGCCGCAGCCTGAGTGCATCGTGACCACCATGAGGTCCGGTTTTGTCTTTGCCCTGACCATGTCAACGTCGTCCTGGACGATGTCGGCGATCTTGACGAAATGCATCTCGCTCCAGAGGCTCTCGGTCAGCCAGGCCTTGATGTTGGCGTTGGTGTAGCCGAGGATGGCGATTTTGAGCCCGGCCTTCTTTACTACAGTATAGGAAGGGAAGTATGGACGTCCGTTGTCGTTGCGGATCGCGTTGGCGGCCAGGAATGGCGCTTTGTATTTCTCCAGGTCGGCGGTGACGCGGTCGTAGACATGATGCCCGGTCTCGATGTCATGGTTGCCGACGGCGATGGCGTCATATTTCATGTACCCCATCAGTCTCGGGAAGAGATGAGGGGTGACGGTATCGATGTAGTTGTAGTAGTATGCGGCGTTGTCGCCTTGGAGGCAGTCGCCGGCATCGACGAGAAGGACGTTTTCAGCCCCATTGGCGGCGCGGACGCTGTCGATGTAGTAGTTCATCGCAAAAAGCGACTTCTTTATGCCGTCACCGGTGTAAGTGCTGTCGAACCAGGTGCTGTGCACGTCGTTGGTCGTAAGTATGTGCAGCACATGCTCTCCGTCCTTGGGACCGGAGCAGGCGATGGCGGTGATAATCAGGGAAAATATTAAGAATCTGGTCTTCATATTCATTGTTTTAACACACAAATTTAGCGATTTTTTCTACTTTTGCATAACAAAGGAAATGCGTATGAAACTTCAGACAACGGTAGAGTGTAACAGATGCGGTTCGGGGATATCCTATAAGGACAAGATCATGGTGCTGGGCAGTTGTTTTGCCGACAATATAGGAGACAGGCTGCTGAAAGCCGGTTTCGATGTCTGCGTCAACCCGTTCGGAACCCTGTACAACCCGGTGTCAGTCTGCAATTCTGTGACCAGGCTCGCCTCGGGCATCCCGTTCTCGGAGAACGAATGTGTAGAGATGGGGGCGAAAGCCGGGCTGATATGCTCGTTCAGCCATCATACGCTAATGGCGCGTCCGACCGTCGCCGAATTCCTGAAAGTGGCCAACAGCTCGTTCGAGAAAGCCTCCGCCTTCTTCGGGGCATGCAACAAAGTCATAGTGACACTTGGCACGGCGTGGATATTCAGGCACAACGGGACAGGGGAGACCGTTTCGAACTGCCTGAAGAGAGATGCATCCGAGTTCACCAGAGAGAGGCTATCCGTCGGCTCGGTAGTGATGTTGCTCGAAAGGATGGTCTCTAGATTCCCTGAGAAAGAATTCATATTCACCGTCAGCCCGATCAGGCATCTGAAGGACGGGGCTCATGGCAACCAGATCAGCAAAAGCACGCTTCTGCTTGCGCTGGAGGACGTCTGCGGGCGTTTTGACAATGCCGGATACTTCCCTTCATACGAAATAATGATGGACGAACTGCGCGATTACCGGTTCTATGCTGCCGACATGGTCCATCCGTCAGACCAGGCAGTGGAGTATATCTGGGAGCGATTTACGGACGTCATGCTCCCGGAAGGAGAAAAAGAAAAGCTTCTCGAAAACGAGAAGCTTGAACGTCAGTCCAGACACCGTCCGCTGCATTAGCGGGAAGCCTTGTAGGCCGCGATTCCTGAATCAAGGAATGCCATATATCCGTCTATGTCGAGATCATATCCCCTTACCGGAACCAGCTGTTTTCCTTCAGGGGAGACTATAGTATAATTAGGCTGGGCATTGACTCCGAAACGGGTACGTACGATATAAGAATTCACTCGTCCTAAATCCTTGAGCACTTTACCTTTATCCGTTGTTATCCAATCTTTTTCTTCAAGTTTGGTCTTGTCGTCCGTATATAGGGCGACGACAACGAATTCGTTCCTCAGTTTCTCCAGGATTCGAGGATCGCTGAGGACTCTCTGCTCCATCTCCCTGCAGTTTACGCAGCCATGGCCGGTAATGTCCACGAAGACCGGTTTGCCGACTCTTGCGGCTTCAGCCTGGGCTTCTTCCATATTGAAGTACCCGGTCAGTCCGAGAGGAAGTTTAAGGCCATTCTCACTGGATTGTTCCTGCGGCTGCGCGTAGCCTCCGGTTATTATGAAATCCTGGGTCTCGATAGGAGGAAGATATCCCGAGAGGGCCTTGAGAGGCGCTCCCCACATGCCTGGAATAAGATATACCACAAAGGAGAATACAGCTATCACAAGTGCCAGTCTGAATACGGAAAGCGGTTTTGCCTCAGGGCTGTCGTTCTTGAAACGAATCTTGCCCAAAAGGTAAAGACCGAGCAATGAGAATACTACAATCCATATCGCAAGATATACTTCTCTGTCGAGAATTCCCCAGTGGTATGTCTGGTCGGCAACACTGAGGAATTTGAATCCGAGGGCAATCTCTATGAATCCGAGCACGACCTTGACTGAATTCATCCAGCTGCCGCTTTTCATCTTTTTCAGCAGTGACGGGAACATGGCCAGTACCGTAAAAGGAAGGGCAAATGCCGTGGAGAATGCCAGCATTGTCACCATCGGGGTCCAGAATTCGCCTTGGGTGGACTTGATCAGCACCGTGCCCACGATCGGGCCGGTGCATGAAAAAGACACCAGGACCAGGGTAAGGGCCATGAAGAACACACCTGCGAGACCGGCCCTGTTGGCGTTCTTGTCGCTCTTGTTGACGATCGAAGAGGGGAGAGTGATCTCAAATGCTCCGAAGAAAGATGCGGCGAAGATCATGAAGACGACAAAGAATATCAGATTAGGAATCCAGTGCGTCGCCAGCCAGTTAAAGATATCTGCCGTTACTGTCTCACCTCCGGCGATGCGCGTTATCAGGATTATCACCGATATCGGGACAGTATATAAAAGGACTATGAACAGCCCGTACATCAGAGCCTTGAATCTTCCAACGGCAGGATTCGAGGAGCCCTTCAGGAAGAAGGATATTGTCATCGGGACCATCGGAAAGACGCATGGAGTCAGCAACATAGCCAATCCCCAGAGAATTGCCTCTATTATAAGAGCCAATAAGGAAGAGTTTGACTCTTCCTTATCAACATCTTGTATCTCAGAGCTTAAAACAGCTTTGTTACCACTTAAAACATTTTTGTTATCGGGGGATATGGCCCCCATTTCGGGATTTTTAACGGTGACTTTCAGCTCGGTGTCGGTAGGAGAGGTGCAATAACGGTCGCAGGCAATCCATGTGACGACTACCGTGATGTTGGCAGAAGGGGCTTTGAGCCTGACCTTTTGGCCGAGCTGGAATTTGCCGAAGAACACGGGGTCGCCCTGGAAATCCTGAGGCTCCGTGATGTCATAGAGACCGCCTTCAAGCTCGCAGCCTTCCAGCACCGGATACTCGGCATAAATGGCAGATTCAGCGGCTGTCGTACTGTATGTATGCCAGTTGTCTGTCGTATTGCCTGTAAGTACTATTTCATATAGGTCTCCTTCGATCTGACGGGAAGACGCTCTCCAGCGTACGGCGTTATCCGTGTCGAGTTGAGCAAAAGCGGCAACACTCCACAGGAGTGCCGCCGCAGCAGATATAAGTCTATTTCTACTTAGCATAAGCTACAGAACGTGTTTCACGTATTACGGTAATCTTTACCTGACCAGGATATGTCATTTCATTCTGGATCTTGGTAGCGATATCCGAAGACAGGGTTGCTGCCTGCTCGTCAGTAACTTCCTCGGCACCTACGATAACTCGAAGCTCACGTCCGGCCTGGATAGCATAGCTCTTGGTAACGCCTGGATAAGAAGCTGCAAGGTCTTCCATACCTTTAAGACGCTTGATGTAGGACTCGATGACCTCACGGCGTGCACCAGGACGTGCACCTGAGATTGCGTCTCCGACCATAACGATAGGGGAGATTACGGAGGTCATCTCTATTTCTTCATGGTGGGCACCGATAGCGTTGCAGATCTCCGGACGCTCTTTATACTGCTCTGCGAGCTTCATACCGAGCAGTGCGTGAGGAAGTTCTGGATCGTCCTCAGATACCTTTCCGATATCGTGGAGGAGGCCGGCCCTCTTGGCGAGCTTGACGTTGAGACCGAGCTCAGAGGCCATTATGGCGCAGATGTTTGCAACCTCACGAGAGTGCTGCAGAAGGTTCTGTCCATAAGAAGAACGGTATTTCATTCGGCCGATAAGACGGACGAGCTCCATGCTCATTCCATGTATTCCAAGGTCGATACATGTCCTCTTTCCGGTCTCGAGGATTTCGTCCTCGAGCTGTTTCTGGACCTTGGCTACGACTTCCTCGATTCTTGCAGGATGGATACGGCCGTCGATTACGAGCTGGTGCAGGGCGAGTCTGGCGACCTCCCTGCGGACAGGATCGAAAGCTGAGAGAAGAATCGTGTCAGGAGTATCGTCAACCACGATCTCGACTCCGGTGGCGGCCTCGAGGGCACGTATGTTACGTCCTTCTCGTCCGATGATCCTACCCTTTATCTCGTCGTTCTCGATAGGGAAGGTAGTCACGGCGTTCTCGATCGCAGTCTCCGTCGCCGTCCTCTGGATAGTGTTGATGACTATTCTCTTGGCTTCTTTGGCGGCGTTGAGACGAGCCTCGTCAATCGTATCGTTGATATAGGCCTGGGCCTCTGTGCGGGCTTCAGCCTTCATGTTCTCCATAAGCAGGTTCTTGGCCTCGGCAGCGGACATCCCGGCGATGCTTTCGATCTGGCGGTTGGCCTCTGCGCGGAGCTTGTCATACTCTTCGGCTTTCTTTTCGACGGCCTCTTTCTGGGACATCAGACTTCCGCGGAGACTGTCGTTGTCGCGAATCTTCTTCTGAAGCTCTCCATTCTGCTGATTGAGAGTATTCTCTTTCTGTTTCAGGCGGTTTTCAGTCTCTCGTATCTGGTTGTTCTTATCATTGACATACTTGTCATGCTCGGACTTGAGCTGAAGGAATCGCTCCTTCGCCTGGAGCACCTTCTCTTTTTTGATGTTTTCGCCCTCGAGCTCGGCTTTTTCAAGTATATCCTCCCGCTTTCCTTTCAGGATTCTTTTGCGGATCAGGATGCTGGCTCCGGTTCCCACGGCAATACCGAGGACCAGACCAATGATCAGAAATAGTATATTCATATATAATAGTGTTATAATAGCCCAATAAAAAAATGCCAGCGGACATCAGTTCGCTGACATTAATAAGAAAAAGCCGTTGACTATCGGTCAGAAAAATCTCTATAAAAAAGATTTGAGCTCTGCGCCGGTTCAGTAATCCTCCGTCCCGCAATGCGGAATCCCCAAAGGGTAAAATAGGCCCGCCATCCCCGGCACAAGTTACTCTGTTCAAAAGAACCTGTTGTTTTCAGCCTCAAGGAGTCAACGGCTATTTGTCTTCATTCTTCAGATAGGCTTGGATGTCGTTCTGAAGAGATTCGATATCTGCATTCATTCCTTTCATCTTGCGCTGCAGGGTCACTTCGTTGATAGCCCCGTTAAGAGCGACGAATGAAAGAATATCGGTCAGACCTTTGGTAGGGAATTTCTGCGTATAAGCATCGACCTTGCGATTGACCGAATCTGCCGCAATACGTATGATCTCTTCGGATTCCGGTGTCTTTGCGGTAAGCGAAAAGGTCTTGTCTGCGATCCTGATCGTAATGCTCTGGTCCATGCGTGCGCTTCTATTGTTCGAGCTGGGCAATACACTTGTCCAACTGACGTATCATCTTCTCTATCTTCTCCTTGGCCTCGGAATCACCCTCGACCGGAGAATTGAAAGCCTGTTTCAACTTCAGATTGTCCACCTGTCTTTCAAGTTCAGCAATCTTATTCTTGTCAGCTTCCAGGTCGATTCTGCACTCTGCGAGTTCAGCCGCAAGTTTCTGTTTTGCATGCTTTTCGTTCTCGTAGAGGGCAATCAGCTGCCGGATTTCGTTTCTTAAATCTTCAAGCATAATCTTCCTGTCCACCAAATCTACGCAAATATAACAAAATTTACGATTCAAACCAAAAGATTGTAAATAATAACCTATTTATATTAAAAAACTGTCGGCCCGGCTCCAAACCGGCGATGGCCTGAAGATGTTGAAACGTTATAGATTACGGATTGAAACGTTATAGTAAAAAAATTCTGCAAAAACATGGTTTAAATGCATACAGAATACGAAAAAAGTATTACTTTTGTGTGAATTCGAACTAAACAAATGACGTTATGGACAATTTTACACAGAACTACATTGACCGCTTCATGGCCGATGTAACCGCCAAGAATCCGGGCGAGAAAGAATTTCTTCAGGCTGTACGCGAAGTCGTTGAAAGCGTAGCTCCTTACATCACCGAAAATCCTTATCTCATGGATCTCAAAATCATGGAAAGAATGGTCGAGCCTGAAAGGGTGATCATGTTCCGTGTGCCATGGATGGACGATGAGGGAGAAATCCACATCAACAGAGGTTTCCGCGTACAGATGAACAGCGCTCTCGGCCCATACAAGGGCGGTATCCGTTTCCACGCCAGCGTCAATCTCAGCATCATGAAGTTCCTCGCATTCGAGCAGACCTTCAAAAACAGCCTTACGACCCTCCCTATGGGCGGTGGCAAGGGTGGTTCAGACTTCAACCCAAGGGGCAAGTCCGACAATGAGGTCATGCGTTTCTGCCAGAGTTTCATGACTGAGCTCCAGAGACATATCGGTCAGGATACCGACGTCCCTGCAGGAGATATCGGCGTAGGAGGAAGAGAGATCGGTTTCCTCTTCGGACAGTACAAGAGACTCCGTGACGAGTTTACCGGAACCCTTACCGGCAAGGGGCAGGCTTGGGGCGGAAGCCGCCTCCGTCCTGAGGCCACAGGCTACGGACTCTGCTACTTTACTGAGCAGATGCTCGCCACCAGGGGCAAATCCTTCAAGGGACAGACCGTCCTGATCTCAGGTTCCGGAAACGTTGCCCAGTACGCAGCACAGAAAGCGATGAGACTCGGCGCAAAAGTCGTTACACTTTCAGATTCTAACGGATATGTATACGATCCGGAAGGTCTTGACGAGGAGAAACTGGCTTATGTATTCCAGCTCAAGAACGTACAGCGCGGCCGTATCAAAGAATATGTAAACAAATATCCTAAGGCAAAATACTTCCCTGACGAGCGTCCATGGGGTGTTCCGTGCGACATCGCCCTCCCATGCGCTACACAGAACGAGATCGAGGCCGCAGATGCCAAGAAGCTTGTCGAGAACGGTTGCTGGTGCGTGGCTGAAGGCGCAAACATGCCTACCACTCCTGAAGCAATCGCCATCTTCCAGGAAGCCAAGCTCCTTTACTCTCCGGGCAAGGCATCCAATGCCGGCGGCGTAGCTACCTCAGGTCTCGAGATGACCCAGAACTCGATCCGCCAGAAATGGACGGCAGAAGAGGTTGATGCCCAGCTCCACAGGATCATGTCTGACATCCACGCAGCCTGCCTGAAATATGGTACCGAGGCTGACGGTTATATCAACTATGTAAAGGGCGCCAACATCGCCGGCTTCATCAAGGTTGCCGATGCCATGGCAGACCAGGGACTCGTCTAAAAAATCCTGAACATCTCCGATAATCGGCAATATTTATTATATTTGTGCATATAATAAGTTAGCTGATGGAAAATTTCGGATTCATACGTGTCGCTGCCGCCTCCCCGAGAGTGAAGGTCGCAGACATAGAATTCAACATAAACGAGATAATCTCGATGATACAGAAAGCAAGGAGGGATTCCGTGTCCCTTCTTGCTTTTCCTGAATTGTCCGTTACCGGATACACCTGCGCAGACCTCTTCGGCCAGCAGTTCATGATCGAAGAAGCCGAGAGGGGAGTCAAGGCCGTAGCCCTTGCCACGAAAGGCACCGGAATGGCCGTGGCCATAGGCGTCCCAATCAGGATTACTGGAAGATTATATAATTGCGCCGCAGTCGTTTATGACGGCTCAATTAAAGGAATAGTTCCGAAAGTGTTCCTGCCGTCGTATGACGAGTTCTATGAGACCAGATGGTTCGCCAGCGGTGAAGATTTCATGAGAAATCCGGCCGAAATATGCTATGCCGGCGAAGAAGTCTCGGTCTCTCCAAGCCAGATATTCTATATCGGCAACGCACGGTTTGCCGTCGAGATCTGCGAGGACGTATGGACTCCTGTCCCGCCGTCTTCGTTCCATGCGCTGGCCGGCGCGAACATAATCCTGAACCTGTCCGCCAGCAACGAGGTCCTGATGAAACATTCATACAGGAAGAGCCTCGTCGACAACCAGAGCGCAAGGACCATCTCGGCTTATGTATACAGCTCCTGCGGCTTCGGAGAGTCCACCCAGGACCTCGTATATGCAGGCTCGTCCCTGATCTATGAGAACGGAACCCTGCTTGCCGAGAACGAGAGATTCAAGACTGAAAGCAGCATGATAGTGGCTGACGTCGACCTGGAGAAGCTCGACGTGCTCCGCCAGAAGGAGAACACCTTCGGCGCAGTCGCGCCGGACGGCACTCCTTCCACCGCCTACAGGTCTGACTACAAGATCGTAAAGCTCGGCAACGATGCCGGCACCGACTTCGAGAAGAAGCTGTACCGCCATGTCGAGGCCCATCCGTTCGTCCCGGGAGGCAACCCTGAGGAGATCGACCGCAGAGCCCGCGAAATCACTTCCATCCAGGTTCTCGGCCTTGCTTCAAGGCTGGAGCATATCGGCAGCAAGACTGCCGTTATCGGCATCTCAGGCGGTCTGGACAGCACTCTGGCCCTGCTTATCACCGTACTTGCCTTCGACAAGCTCGGACTCGACAGGAAGGGGATCATAGGTGTCACGATGCCTGGCTTCGGCACCACCGACAGGACTTATCACAATGCCGTCGACCTGATGACGGCCCTCGGCATCACCAACCGCGAGATATCGATCGTGCCGGCCGTCAAACAGCATTTCAGCGACATCGGCCAGGATATCGAGAATCACGACGTCACATACGAGAATTCACAGGCAAGGGAGCGCACCCAGCTGCTCATGGACATCGCCAACAAGGAGAACGGTATCGTAGTCGGCACTGGAGACCTCTCTGAGCTTGCCCTTGGCTGGGCTACGTATAACGGCGACCATATGAGCATGTACGGAGTCAACTCAAGCATACCTAAGACACTGGTGAAATACCTCGTGGAATGGGCTGCAAGGACTCATTTCGGAGAAGGTTCCGTATCCGGACGCAGCGCGAAGGACATCCTCCTCGACGTCGTCGACACCCCGATCAGCCCGGAACTTACTCCTGCCGACGAGAATGGCAACATCAAGCAGAAGACCGAGGACCTGGTCGGCCCGTACGAGCTGCATGACTTCTTCCTGTACAATTTCTTCCGCTTCGGCTATGCGCCGGAGAAGGTGTTCTTCCTCTCCCGCAAGGCCTTCGGAAAGACATATGACGACGAGACCATAAAGAAATGGCTGCGTAAGTTCTACTGGAGGTTCTTCAGCCAGCAGTTCAAGCGCAGCTGCCTGCCGGACGGCCCTAAGGTGGGTTCGGTAACTCTGAGTCCGAGAGGGGACTGGAGGATGCCTTCGGACGCAAAAGTGGCCCTCTGGATTGATAATTTAAAGTAACTTTATGTCACTATTACTTCTTTTCTTGCTCGGAGCGATGGCGATCTCATTCCTGTGTTCGCTGCTCGAATCCACTCTTATGTCCACCCCTTTTTCCTATATCACCATGAGGGAGGAGGAAGGAAGCAAGGACGCCGCAAGATTCAACAAGCTTAAGCAGAACATAGACAGGCCGATAGCGGCTATCCTTTCCCTGAACACCATAGCCAACACTATAGGTGCTGCGGGAGTCGGCCGCCAGGCCACGATAATCTTCGGAAGCGAATGGTTCGGGCTAGTGTCCGCCATAATGACGATACTGATCCTGGTGTTCTCGGAAATCATTCCGAAGACCATCGGCACGTCCCGCTGGAAAGGCCTCCTCTGGCTTGCCAACGTGATGAATTTCCTGGTAATAATCATGTATCCTCTCGTCGTGCTCATCGAGTTTCTCACTAGACTGTTCGAGAAGGAAGAAGCAGATGTGTCCATAAGCAGGGAAGAGGTATCCGCAATGGCCAACATAGGCGAGGAGGAAGGCGTCTTTGACAAGAGCGAGAACAAGGTTATCCAGAACATAATAAAGCTCGACGACATCAAGGCCTATGACGTGATGACTCCGAGGGTAGTGGCAGCCATAGCACCGGAAAAGATGACTCTGAGGAAGTTCTACAAGGAAGAAGCACTGTCCCACTACTCCAGGATACCGGTCTACAGCGATTCTCCGGAATTCATAACGGGCTATGTCCACAGGTATGACGTGCTCGAAAAGCTCGCCGAGGACAAGTTTGACGTAACCCTGAAAGACATCAAGCGAGAAATACGCTCATTCAACGAGGAGACTTCCGTCAGCGACATCTGGGAGTCGCTGCTGAAGACAAGGGACCAGATCGGAGTCATAATTGACGAATACGGCTCATTCCAGGGCCTGATTACCCTCGAGGACATCATCGAGACCATCATGGGCATGGAGATCATCGACGAGAGCGACACCGTCACGGACATGCAGCAGTATGCCAGGGAACGCTGGCAGCAGCGCATGAAACAGTACAACATAACAATCCCGGACTTCGAAGATTCTGACTCCGACAATCCGGGACGAGAAGAAACCGAAACTGAGGCTTAGAGCCTTTCTATCAGCTTTGAGAATATCGTGCACATCTTGTTGGCAGCGGCGTTTGCTGCCTGGATGACGTCGTCTCCGTCATTTACATAATCCTCAGAATAATCATCGTGGGCCTCGTTGGTGATCACTGACATTCCGAATACAGGGATGTCGGCGTGTCTTGCGACGATTACCTCCGGAATGGTGGACATGCCGGTTGCGTCGCCTCCGATGATACGGATATACTTATACTCCGACGGTGTCTCGTAAGTAGGGCCTGTTCCGCCGAAATATACTCCTTCCTTGAGGTCGATTCCGCATTCCTTGGCGATTTCCTTGGCCATCTTGATGAGACCGAGGTCGTACGGGCGGGTCATGTCAGGGAAACGCGGGCCGAATTCATCGAGATTAGGGCCGATGAGCGGGTTAGGGAGCTGGTTGATGTGGTCCCTGATGATCATGAGGTCTCCGACATGGAAGTCGAAGTTCACTCCGCCGGCTGCGTTTGACACGAACAGGTATTTGATTCCGATGTATTTCATCACGCGCACAGGGAGAGTGACCATCTCCATCGGATAGCCCTCATAGTAGTGGATTCGGCCCTGCATGGCGATCACGGTCTTGCCGCCAAGCTCGCCGATTATGAAATTGCCCTTGTGTCCGAGAGCTGTGGATACCGGGAAGCCCGGGATCTCGCGGTAAGGGATTGTAACTGGGTTCTTTATCTGGTCTGCCAGAAGTCCGAGGCCGCTTCCGAGGATGACGCCGACTTCAGGCTGTTTTCCCGAGGAGGCCAATATGCCCTTGACATAATTGCCTGCCTGGTAGATCTTTTCAAGTCTCTGGTCCATAATTCAACTGTTATAATTATATAAGTTCAGAAAGCACTTTGCGTGCGTTCTCAAGTATTTCCTTTTCTCCTTCGATCACCTTGTTCTTCATCACGAGGCGGCCTCCGGCTATTACTGAATCAATGCAGTCGCTGTGGGCTGAATATACAAAGTTGGCAAGGAACGTGCCAGGGGACAGGAAGAACGAATTGCCCGGGTCGATCACCAGGATGTCGGCGAGCTTTCCTTCCTCTATGACTCCGGTATCAAGCCTGAGGGCCTTCGCTCCGTTGACAGTGGCAGTCTCGATGAGCTCGTTGAGAGGCCATGCCTTAGGGTCCTTCCTCCATCCCTTCTGCACCATGGCCGAGGTCTTCATGGCCTCGAGTATGTCGAGATTGTTGGAAGATGCGCAGCCGTCGGTGCCCATGCAGACATTCGCCCCGGCGTCGCGGAGCTCATTGTACATGAACCTGTAGCCGCTGGCAAGCTTGAGGTTGGAGTTGATGTTGTGCACGCAGTTGACCTTCCTTTCTCCGAGGATACGGATATCGTTGTCGGAGAGCCAGAGGGTGTGGGCTGCGATGCAGTAGTCACCGAGGACTCCGAGGCGGTCCAGGTATTCGACAGGGGAGAGTCCGCCGTGCGCAGCCTTGCAGTCGATGATCTCCTGCTCAGTCTCGGAGAGATGGAAATGCAGGGTCAGGCCATGCTCGCGGGCGAATTCGGCGGCCCAGAGAATCATGGGCTCGCTCACTGAATAGATGGCATGGAAGCCCATTTCGAACTTCGAGCCGTCCTTCCAGCCGAGGGATTCCTCGTATAGTTTCTGGCATTCTTCTTTCTGGCGGAGAGCCATGTCCTCGCTGTCATGGTCCATGACCACGTATGAGACGACAGGCCTCAGGCCAAGCTCCGCGGCAGCCTTGTGGGCATGGGAGGCGAACCAGTAATGGTCGTTGTAGGTGGTGGTCCCTGTCCTTATCATCTCCAGCACGGACACCTTGGTAGCCCAATAGACATATTCGGCGTCTATCTTTGCCTCGATTTTCCAGATATTGTTGATCCAGTCATGGAAGACCACGTCCTCCTGCATGCCTCGCATCAGCGACATTCCGGCGTGCGTATGCATGTTTATGAGGCCCGGCATGGCTACTTTTCCGGTGCAGTCGAGCACTTCCTCGCCAGTCTCGGGAGAGAGCTCACCGGCCGGACGGATGCTGCCTATACGCCCGTCAGAAACACGGATATCCTTAGGCAAGCCACCCAGAATTATATTCTTCAGAAATATATTTTTCATAGTATTTTAACGTCTTATTCGTCAAAAGTAGTAAAAAATCTCCATATACATTCATTTTTTGTTCTATATCCGATTTAAGGACCTGCGAAAAGAAAACTTCTGCGGAATTTGTTATATTTGTTCTCGTTTAAAGCAAAAAAGCAGACGAACTAAAACCCAATCAAATGAAAATCAAAGGAAACACTGTATTGATCACCGGAGCAGCCTCCGGAATAGGCAAGATAATGGGCCGCATCGCCCTCGAGAAAGGAGCATCAAGGCTCGTCATCTGGGATATCAACGAAGCGGCTGTAGATGCTGTATGCAAAGAGTTCTCGACACTCGGAAACGTATCCGGTTTCAAGGCTGACATATCCGACCCGCAGTCTCTCGACGCTGCCCTCGAGGCCACCAAGGCTGCCTGCGGCAAGATCGACATACTTATCAACTGCGCCGGAATCATAACCAACAACAAGCCATTCTACGAGCAGAGCGACGACGACATCCGCAGGACCATCGGCATCAACACCAACGGAGCCATGTTCCTGACCCGCAGGGTCATCGGAGACATGATCTCGGCAGGGAAGGGCCATATCTGCAACATCACTTCTGCCGGCGGAATGCTGGCAATGCCGAAAATGTCCATATATGCGGCCAGCAAGTGGGCTGCGATAGGCTGGTCCGAATCCATGCGCATCGAGCTCGAAGAGGCCCGCATACCGGTGAAAGTCACGACTGTGGCCCCGTATTTCATCAATACCGGAATGTTCGAGGGCATCCGTTCGAAGGTATTCAAGATCCAGAAACCGGAAAAAGTTGCCGCCAAGACTATCAGGGCCATCGAAAAGAACCGTATCTTCATCGGAATTCCTTTCGGATTCCACTTCATAAGGCTGATGCAGGGAATCTTCCCGTTCAGGCTGTTTGACCCGTTCTTTGGCCATCTTTTCGGCCTTTACACAGTTATGGACCATTATACTGGAAGAAAGAAATGACAGGCACTCCAAAAGAAAAGATCGATGAGCTTGTAGAGCGCCAGAGAGCGTTTTTCAAGACTGACGCGACCCTGGACCTGGGCTTCAGGAAGGCCCAGCTCAAGAAACTCAGGGCTGCAATCAAGAAATGGGAGCCGGAAATCTACGCGGCTCTCTGGAAGGATCTCCACAAATCCGAGCAGGAGGCCTATATCACCGAGGTAAGCCTCGTGACAGGAGAGATCCACAACCACCTTAAGCATCTGGACAAATGGGCCAGGAAAAAGCTGAAGCCAAGCCCGCTGACTCTTTTCCCGTCGTCGAGCTACATAGTCTCCGAGCCTCTCGGAAACACCTTGATAGTTTCTCCCTGGAACTATCCTTTCCAGCTTCTAATCAATCCTCTCGTCGGCTGTATTTCAGCTGGTTGCACTGCGATACTTAAACCATCGCCTTATGTGGAGAACGTATCCCTGACCATCGAGAAAATGATCAAGGACACCTTCGACGAGGAGTATATCGCTGTCGTTCAGGGCCATCGCGACGTGAACGGCTACCTGTTCGAGCACAGGTATGACCTGGTGTTCCTTACGGGAAGCCCGGACCTCGGCAAGATCGCCATGGAGTCCCAGGCAAAATACCTGACGCCTGTAGTACTGGAGCTTGGAGGAAAGAGCCCGTGCATAGTGGACAAGGATGCCGACCTGGCCACAGCGGCCAAAAGAATCGTCTGGGGCAAGACTTTGAACAGCGGGCAGACATGTGTAGCCCCGGACTATCTTTTCGTCCATAAGGACGTAAAAAGGGCCTTTATCGAGGAATTCGGGAAAGCTGTCCGCGCGCTTCATGGGGAGGATCCTCAGCAGAGCGGCCATTACGTGAGGATGGTCAGCGACAGGGCCTTCGAAAGGGTCATCGGCTACCTCAAGGATGGCAAGGTCGTCGCGGGAGGACGCTTTGACAAGGAGGACAGGTATATAGAGCCGACTCTGCTTGACGGAGTGAGTCCTGACGCCCCTGTAATGCAGGAGGAGATCTTCGGCCCGGTATTCCCGATGATGGAATTCACTGACAGGAAAGAGGTCATCGACTTCGTCCGCGACAGGGAGAAGCCGCTGGCATTCTACTATTTCGGCAAGAAATCGGACGGCTGGGACATGGTCAGGCACACCACATCCGGAGGAGCATGCATTAATGACACGATCATGCACATCGCCAACGACAGCATCCCGTTCGGAGGCGTCGGCAACTCGGGCATGGGCAGGTATCATGGAATCGAGAGTTTCTATGCATTCTCGCACCGCCGTGCCGTAGTATGCAGCCCGCGCAAGTTCGACATGCCGTTCAGGTACATGCCGTACAAGTTCATGTGGATGATGAAAATGATTCTTAAATAAGACGTCTGCGGAATTCGGCGACCGTTACGGCTGTCGCCACCGCGGCGTTCAGGGACTCCGAACCCGGATCATCTGCCGGATAAGGAGGGATAAACAGGCGGTCGGTTACTCTGGCCGCCACTTCTTTTGATATTCCGTTGGATTCGTTGCCGACAACGATCACGACAGGGGAGTCCGTTCCGGTCGCGAGTTCATGGTCATAAATATTCTCTCCGTCGAGGAAGGTCCCGTAGATCCTGCCTCCGTCAGCCCGTACGGAGTTGGCCAGAGCGCAGAGGTCCGTATAATGGAAATTGACCCTGAAGATGGCGCCCATGGTCGACTGGACGACCTTGGGATTGAAGATATCGACCGAATCTGGAGTAGCGAAAATGCCTGCCAGACCGAACCAGTCGGCGATTCTTATGATCGTACCCATGTTACCCGGGTCTCTGATTCCGTCGAGGGCCAGATAGAGGCCTTTTCCGGGACGGACTGCCGCGCCGGAGGATGGTTTTCTGACGACTGCCAGTACCGGGGACGGGGTCGAGAGCTGGCTTATCCTGCCCATTGCGGCTTCGCCTATCTCGTCGGCACGATAGACTTTAACGACCTCGTAGGAGGATTTCATGGCCTCCGAGACCATCTTTTCGCCTTCCACTATAAACAGCCCTTTCTCGTCGCGGAATTTCTTGTTCGCGAGGGCTTTTATTGACTTGATTTCGTTGTTGGATAAAACAGCCATCTTTCAGGAATGTTCAATTATACGCAAATATGGCCAAAAAGTTTGAAATATGTCGCGAATTGGGTACTTTTGTATGATGCGTATCCAGGGAAAACATATCGCGACAGTTCTTTCAGCGCTTATCCCGCTGGCTTTTTCTTCGTGCAGCTCGACCCGCGTGCTTGCCGAAGGAGAATACAGGCTGGCATCCGCGAAGGTCGAGAATGTCGGCGATGTTTCGATAAACGATACCAAAGTAGAGTCATATATAAGGCAGAAAGCCGGATGGAATCCTCTGGTCTATGTCTATAATCTTTCGACAAAAAGCGGGAGAGGTTTGTGGAGCAAGGTCATGCGCAAGATCGGGTCCGCACCGGTCGTGTATAATGAGAATCTGGTGGAGTCCTCTGTCGAGAATATGGAAAGGCATCTGGAGTATCTCGGATATTATGATTCCAAGGTTGTCCCGGAGATAAAGACGAAGGGCCGCATAGTTAATGTGGTGTATAAGGTGACGCCCGGCAAACGTCTTGTCATCAGCGATATAAAATATGAGATTCCTACTGGCGGCGAGTTCGCGGAGGACTTCTCCAGGGATAGCGTCAACATTACGATCCACAAGGGAGATTACCTTTCCGAAGCTGCTCTCGAGGAGGAGAGCGCCCGTTCTGCAGCCTATTTCAGGAAGCACGGTTATTACGGATTCAACAAGAATTATTATTTCTTCGAGGCCGATACGATAGGGAAAGGAAACGAGGCCGCCCTTACGATGAGGATAAACGAATATACCCGTAACGAATCTCCTTCTTCTGCCAAGCCTATCGCAAAGTACCATTTCGGCAAGGTCAATATCTTCCACCCGGAGTCGTTTGCGATGCGGGAAAAGGTCCTTAAGAATCTGAACCGGATCGTGCCCGGGCAGCCTTACAACGAGGATGTGGTCAATAATACTTATTCAAGGCTCTCTTCGCTTAATGTGTTGAGCGCGGTCAATATCCAGTTGTCCGGCAACGAGGACAATACGGTCGATTGCGATATCAACCTCACTCCCGCCAAGATGAGAGGTCTGAAGCTGAATCTCGAGGCTTCTTCCAATTCCATCGGACTTCTCGGCATCTCTCCCGAGGTTTCTCTTTTTAACAGGAACATATTCCATGGAGGAGAGCAGCTCAACATGAGTTTCATGGGAAACTTCCAGTTCAAGCCGGGAAGCGATATCCGCTCTACGGAATTCGGTGTGTCGGCAGGTCTGCTGTTCCCTAAGTTCCTGCTGCTTCCGGACAGGCTTTTCAAGGGAGTGCTTCCTAAGACGGAAATAAACGTCTCTTTCAATTATCAGGACCGTCCTGAATACCGCAGAAGCATCCTTTCCACATCTTTCGGATATAACGGTTCGAGAGGGACTTTCTTCTATCAGTTTTATCCGGTCCAGCTGAGTATAGTGCAGATTTCCAATATGACTCCCGAGTTCCGGAAAAGGCTGATGACTAATCCGTTCATGTACTACTCATATGAGGAGCACTCTAATCTTGGTCTCGGAGGTACCTTATACTATACGACGGACGCTTCCGTAAATCCACAGCACTCATACCATTATGTCAGGTTCCAGTTCGGAACCTCTGGTAACCTCCTGAGCGCATTCAAGCCATATATGCATAGGGACAGTGTCGGCAGGGGACTGATTCTCGGAAATCCTTATGCCCAATATGTACGTGGAGAGCTTACTCTCGGAAGGACATGGAAGTTCGGAAAGAACGACAGCTACGGGATCGCCACCAGATTCCTGATCGGAGCCGGCTATGCATACGGCAACTCTTCCGCGCTGCCTTTCGAGCAGCATTTCTATAGCGGTGGAGCCAACAGCATGCGTGGATGGCAGGCAAGGAATGTCGGTCCGGGACTCGCAAAGGATGACGGCAACAGCATCTTTGTCATTCCTAGCCAGACTGGAGACATGAAGATAGAGGCCAATATCGAATACCGTTTCCCGGTGTTCTGGAAGCTGGCCGGAGCTTTGTTTGTCGATGCCGGTAACATCTGGTCCATCAGCAACTATACTGAGAACGAACTGGCATTATTCAGAATAAGAGATTTCCATAAGGCGATTGCCGCCGACTGGGGACTTGGAATACGTATTGATCTTAATTTCATTCTATTGCGCGTAGATATGGGTTTCGTGACTCGAGATCCTTCCAGACCTGAAGGCCACCGCTGGTGCAGCCCGAAGACTTGGTTCAAGGAAGGCGGAAACGCCATCCATTTCGGAGTCGGATACCCGTTCTAAGCATCAACTGTCAACAACACTTTATTTAATGAAAAAAACAATTCTGATAACTGGCTTCGCACTCATGTGCGCGCTTGTTTCCTCGGCACAGGAGAGGATGTCCGTCAGCGGACATATCACGGATGCATCTTCCGGAGAGACTTTGATCGGAGCCGGAGTAATCTACAAAAACGAAGGTCGCCAGACAGGTGCCGTAACCAACAGTTTCGGTTTTTATTCCCTTACTCTCAAGAAGCAGGAATATCAGGGAAAGGATGAGGTAGAACTGACCTACTCTTATGTCGGGTATGCCGAAAAGACTATCAGGGTACGCGCCGGCAGGGATACTACGGTAAATGTGATTCTCGAACCGGCTTCTGAGCTTGATAAAGCGGTCGTAGTCGCCCAGAAAGAGTCCGGAATACAGTCGACATACATCGGCGCTCTGGACGTGCCTCTGGAGCATATCCAGAACGTTCCTGTAGTCTTCGGCGAAGCTGATGTACTGAAAGCCATCCAGCTCATGCCCGGAGTCCAGGGAGGAAACGAAGGTTTCACCGGTCTTTACGTCCGAGGCGGCGGCCCGGACGAAAACCTTATTCTTCTGGACGGAGTCCCTATCTACAATGTCGACCACATGCTTGGTCTGTTCTCGGTCTTCCAGCCGGAAGCAGTAAAGAAGGTTACTCTGTACAAAGGTGCCTTCCCGGCCCGCTACGGAGGCAGGATATCCAGCATCATTGATATCCGCACCAACGACGGAAACATGAAGGAAACCCACGGAAACGTCGGCATCGGCCTCCTCAGCGACAAGCTGCATCTGGAGGGCCCTATCATCAAGGACAAGCTCAGTTACTCTGTCAGCGGCAGGGTGCTCCATTCTTTCCTTTTCGATCCGCTCATCCGGAAACTCGGGAAAGACGAATACGGAAATTATTTCTTCTTTGACCTGAATGGAAAGCTGACCTGGAGAATCTCAGACCTGGACAGGCTATATCTCGGTATCTACCATGGAAGGGACGTCTTGAAATCAGATTTCAAAGACGATGAAGGGGAGTACAACGGACTTGACAAGACGGACCTCAAATGGGGCAACAGCGTCGCTTCCCTTAGATGGAACCATATATTCAGCAACACACTGTTCTCCAATACTACCGTCGCCTGGAATCAGTACCGGATGTTCCTTGATTCGGAATCGACATGGAATCACCATAGCAGCAGCTCTACATCCGAAGAGTTCTATTCTATTGACTACAGGTCAGGGATCAAGGATTATTCGGCCCGCACGGACTTCGACTGGACCCCGGATCCGGCCCACATGGTGAAATTCGGCGCAGAATATACTTTCCATACATATATTCCTGAAAGGGTATCTTCTGTCGAGAAGGATGTATATGATGGGGAAATACAGATAGACACGACATACAATATCACAGACCGCAAAAGATATCATGGCCACGACCTGTCCGTGTATGCCGAAGATGACATCAGTCTCGGAGATCATCTTTCCGTCAATCCGGGAATCCATGTCTCATGGTTCCTTACCGAAGGCAAGAGCTATCTCTCTTTCCAGCCGCGAATGTCTGCCAGATATCGTCTGGACAACGGCATTTCATTCAAGGCTGGTTATGCCAGGATGGCGCAGTACACACATCTTCTTTCTTCCGCCCAGCTGTCTCTTCCGATAGACCTCTGGGTGCCTATAACCAAGAACATCGAACCTGTCTATTCGGATCAGTATTCCGCCGGTATCTACTATGATGCAATCAAGGGTTGGGAATTCTCCGTCGAAGGATACTGGAAGGCCATGAAGAACGTTCTGGAATACAAGAGCGGCATAATCGTGCTCGGAAGCAGCGGCGGCTGGGAGGACAAGGTGTCGATGGGCACCGGCCGTGCCATGGGACTTGAATTCTTCGCGCAGAAGACTGCCGGCAAGGTTACTGGATGGATTGCTTACACGCTTGCAAAGAGCGACCGTCTTTTCAGCGACGGCACAATCAACCAGGGCAAGCGTTTCCCTTATAAATACGACCGCAGGCACAACTTCAATATCAGCCTTAACTACGATATTTCGAAGAAAGTGGATCTGAGCGCTACCTGGAGCATAGCCTCGGGCAATCTTGCGACTATTCCGGAAAGACGGACTACAGTAGGTTATTATAATGGGGAGGGTATGATATTATACAACAGCGATTATATCTCTGAAAGAAACAATTTCCGTCTTCCTGTCAGCCACAGACTGAATCTCAGCGTCAATCTGCACAGGATTCGCAAGAATCACGAGTCGGTATGGACATTCAGCGTATATAACGCATATAATCAGATGAACCCTAACTTCGTGTTCAGCAAGACAAACAATAAAGGAGAACTCGTGATAAAGAAGATGACAATTCTTCCGATCCTTCCTTCGGTTTCATATTCATATAAGTTCTAAAGATGAAAAAGATATTATATATAATAGCGGCAATCGCAGTATTGGCTTCATGCGAGGGGACGATCGACTATACTCCCTCCGACAGTTCGACCAAGATCATACTCAACGGGCTCATCCATACCGGGGAAAGCCGTCATACAATCAGCATGTGCCTGAGTGACCTGCAGAAAGTTCGCCCTATCAATGAAGGCGAAATCTACTGCACCGTGAACGGCGGAAAAAGAATCGCCGGAGTCAGAACTCCATATTCAGGCCGTGACCAGCTTGATTTCGTTTTCGACATGGATCTCAAGCCAGGGGACCATGTCCTTGTGGAAGCTTACTGCAAGGGGATGAGTTGCCGTGCAGAAGTCGACATGCCGGAGACGGCTTCTGTCAAATCTGCTGAAGTCAAGGATTTGAAGGATAAGGAAGGGGAATATGATCTCGACATGACTTTGTCGGACCGCGTCGGCGGCAATGATTACTTCCTTCTGTATCTGATGGAAAAGAATGAATTCACATTCAGATATGACGAAGGGCTGAATCTTCCGGATACTACTGTAGTCATCGGTTCTTCAATCGGTTACGACATCGGCAATGACCCTGTGCTAAACGACGGATATCAGACTGAAAGCAGCGCTACGGATGACCTGTTCGCCGATATGATGCCGTATAACGTGACCAAAGTATTCAGCGACCGTTTCTTTACAGATTCTGAGTGCAATGTCTCTGTCCGGTTCTTTTCGAGTTACAAGTATGTGCTTCTTGACAGAAGGTCCGGATATTGGGAATATCCGGCTGAATCAGTCTCCAAGAAGAGTACTATTCTGGTAAGGCTGGTGTCGATAGGTAAAGAGTATTATGACTACCTGCGCGCATTCAATTCATTCTATCCTTCAGAATTCGAATACAATCCTCTGATAGAGCCTGTCGAGATACCGTCGAATGTCGAAGGGGGATTAGGATTCATCGGAGCAGGTTCTGCATACGACTATCCAGTGGTGGTTTACGAAGGAGTAGTAGACAGAGATCCGATCTATTATTGATCGTTCTTTTTGCTGAGGGTGCCGTAGTACTTAGGCCAGCAGGCTTCCAGATAGGAGCGCAACGTTGACTCCTGACGGTTGTTCTCCGGCGTATAGAACACGGTGCCCTCAAGCCCTTCAGGAAGGAATTCCTGATCCACGAAATGTCCCGGGAAATCATGGGCATATTTGTATCCGTCGGCGTAGCCGAGCTCTTCCATAAGCTTTGTAGGGGCATTCCTCAGATACAGAGGGACGGAGGCAGTCTGGGTCTTGGAGGCGATATCAAGTCCTTTGGCAATAGCCATATAGGCTGAATTGCTCTTAGGCGAAGAAGCAAGGTAGATTGCAGTCTCAGATAGAGGGATCCTGGCTTCAGGCATACCGATATTGGAACATATCCTGAAGCAGGCGTCCGCAAGAAGCATCGCATTTGGATTGGCCAGTCCGACGTCCTCAGATGCCAGTATGCAAAGCCTTCTGGCTATGAACAGGGGATCCTCTCCGCCGTCGAGCATCCTCGCAAGATAATACACGGCCGCGTTCGGATCGGACCCGCGGACGCTCTTTATGAAGGCAGAGATGATGTCGTAGTGCATCTCTCCGCCTTTGTCGTACCTGGCGGTATTTTCCTGAAGGAAGGTGGTGACAGTCTTGTTGTCGATGATTATAGGTTTATCCTTCGGACTTGCGTCCACGACGATTTCAAGTATGTTCAGAAGCTTTCTGGCGTCCCCGCCGGAGAACCGGAAGAGAGCGTCGGTCTCATGGACTTGGATATCCATCTTCGAGAGCAGCTCGTCTTCGCCCAGCGCCCGTTCGAGCAGCTGGCGCAGGTCGTCGGGGCCGAGGGACCGGAGGACATAGACCTGGCAGCGGGAGAGCAGCGGGTTTATGACCTCGAACGAAGGATTCTCGGTCGTCGCGCCGATCAGGACGACAGTGCCGTCCTCGACCGCCCCGAGAAGCGCGTCCTGCTGGGATTTGCTGAAGCGGTGGATCTCGTCGATGAACAGGATAGGGGAGCCTTTGCCGGTGCCGAAGACCGACGTGCGGTCAGCCTTGGCTTTGTCGATCACTTCGCGGACGTCCTTGACTCCCGCGCTGACTGCGGAGAGGGTATAGAATTCCCGGTCGAGAGTTCCGGCCACGATACGCGCGAGAGTCGTCTTGCCGACTCCCGGAGGGCCCCAGAGTATGAATGAAGATAGATTGCCGCTGTCGATCATGTTGCGGAGTACGGCTCCTTTTCCTACAAGATGGGTCTGACCGACATACTGGTCGAGAGTATGCGGTCTCATCCTCTCGGGAAGGGGAGCGAGGACTCTGCTAGAGATCTCTGACATATATTCTGCGGCGCTTTGTCTGCTTGTTTTCGAACATTCCCCACTGGGTCTGCATTGCAAGGTTGGACTCGAGTTCGGCGTTGCTTTCGCCGTACTTGAAGCCGCCCTTGATATATCTCGGGATAAGATCGTCGAAGATCATCGCCATGAGGCCTTTGTTCTTGTGCTCAGGCTTGACTGCAACCAGAAGCAGCTCGATAGCTTCTTCGTGCTTGAAGTACATGGACTTGAGGATATGGTACCAGCCGAACGGGAAGAGCTTTCCTCCGCATTTCTGGAGAGCCTTGGTGATGGAAGGCATCGTCACGGCAAGGGCGGCGACATCTCCGTTCTGGTCCTCGATAAGAGTCACGTATTTGAGATCCAGGAAGCCTAGGTAGTTATTCAGAAGCTGCCCGACAGTCTTGTCAGGAAGCGGTGTATAGTTGTAGAGGTCACCATAGGCCTCGTTGACAAGGTCGAATATCTTCTTGGCGTATCCTCCGTTCCTGACTTCTTTCTTCGATATCTTTCTTATATGCATTCCGTAACGCTCGCGGCAGATATCCGCAACACGGGAAATCTTGGCCGGAAGCTGCTCGGGGATAAATATCTTGAGTTCTATCCAGTCCACTTCCTTGGTGAAGCCCATGGCCTCGAAATGATCTTTGTAATATGGATAGTTGTAGAGAAGGAAGAGGGTGCAGAGCTCGTCGTAACCGTCAACAAGCATTCCTTCAGGGTCGAAATCTATGAATCCAAGAGGGCCTGCGATCTTTTCCATGCCCCTTGCCTTTCCGAATTCCGCAACCTTCTCCACGAGAGCGCGGGAGACTTCCTTGTCGTCGATGAAATCAATCCAGCCGAAGCGGACTTCTTTATGGTTCCATCTCTCGTTGGCGATCCTGTTTATTATGGCAGCGACTCTTCCGACGACTTCTCCGTCCTTGTATGCAAGGTAAAGGGCTCTTTCGCAGAAGTCCATCACCGGATTGGAATCGGAGAGGGTAGCTTTCTCGTCGATATAGATCTTAGGTACATAGGCTGTATTTCCTTTATAAAGACGGTTTGGGAATTCGATGAATTCCTTCAGGCTCTTTTTATCGAGGACCTCTTTAATAGTTACTGCCATAATAGGGTTGGTTTTAGTAAGTATTTATTGTCATTTATTCTTACAAAGATAAGTTATTTTTTCTAAATTTGTATCAGGTACTAAAACCTCCCCGACCGATGAGCAAAACCGCTGTTATATTTCTTGCGGCCATGACTGGAATACTCTTTTCGTTTTCCGCTCAGGCTCAGGGTTTTATATCCATTTATGGCAAAAGGGCGGAGGTCGGAGGACTGTTCTCGCCCAAGCATTCCGGGCTTACGGTCGTCATTCCTTACAATGAAGATACGGCAGGAGAAATAAGGCTTGTCGCGGATCTTGAAGGGATTGTCACGGCCCGCGAAAACGTCCCTGGAATAAGGTTTTCCTATCTTCAGGACAATATATTGAAGCATTGGGACGCGTCTGAGAACCTGGATGTGCGTCTTGTCTTCAGCCCGGGAATAAGTCTCGGAGTCCTGAGGGACCGCCATACGAAAATGGGACTTCTGGCTGCCATGACTGGCGAAGTGGGATTCGACTTTGCGTTCAGAGAATCGCCGATAGTCATTGCCGCCCGTTTCGGGGCCGATATCGGCTGCCATATGACTGAGTTCTCCAATTCAGGCTGCAAGATGAATTTTTACAGAAATGGTTTATACCGTACTTTTTATCCAGAATTAAGCGTAAGATACAGATTCTAATGAAGTTGCGTTATCTTATTTCAAGTATAGCAATAGCCTTTCTGCAGGTTGTTTCCCTTAATGCCCAGACTGTCAGTGACAGGCTGAGTTTCGGGCTTGAATGGGGTATCTCTGACAGTTTCTTCGCTTTGTACGATTACAATTACAGGACCTTGGAGGATTTCAGGGCAGGGAAGTCTTTCAAGACTTTCGAGAGCCATCTGAATGGTTCCGTCACGGGCTTTGTAGGGGTGAATCTTTCACGAAGGCTCAATTTTGGGTTATATTCCGGATATCAGGGACTGACCGCAAAAGTCAGAATCATCCCCGTAGAACTCAAGATGAAGTATTTTACCGGCAGGAATCCACGTATAAGCGGGTGGCTGCTGACTGCAGGCGGGGGCATAGGTTTCTGTCCGTCCGGCAAGTCTCCATGCTCGAATCTCGCCGAAGCCGGATTTGGACGTCGGTTTTATGTCGGATGCGGAGTCTCCATGGACATGACCTTTACTCTGATCGGGGGATTTTCCCATCCTGAGGTCTATAACAATTACGACGATGTCGTCGTCGATGAGGATCATCTCGACAAGAGTGACAAGCTATCTCTTGCCGCCGCACTGAAAATGTCTTTGAATTTCTAGAAACACTACAGATATATGATGAACAAAACACTGACACTTACAATTATCGCCGCGTTCTGCGCTGGAGCAGCCGCCCAGGCCCAGAGCCCGGTCACGCTTAAAGGAGAAGGGGAGGGGGCCCGGCAGCTGGCCCTGGACATCGAGTATCGGGAGAATCTGCCCGAAAACGTGATCATGGTCAATCCAGTCGGACTCGGAAAGAAAGCAAAGAGTTCGGCTTTTCCTGAGGCTTTGCCGCCATATTATCCGGAAGGTCATAACCTGGTCATGGTACTCGACGAGAGGATGCCGGAAGGGGAGAGACAGGCCGCACTCCTGTATTACAAGACCTGGAAAGGCTGGGACGGCAACGCAATGCTGATAAGCAGTTGCGACAGTATTGCAATCGCCATCAGAAGCCTCCAGACTGCGGAAAAGAAGGCCAACCCTGCAGTTGTTCCGACAGAAGGACCTAAAAAGAAACGTCACGCTGCGAAGGCAGAGCTTCTCCAGAAGAATAAATATGATGTCGTATTCCTCGGGAATTCCATAATGAACAACATGGAAAGACCTGATTATCAGCCAATCTGGGAGAAATACTTCGGCGACAGGAATGCCGTGAACCTTGCCACCAGCGGCTACCGTACCGAGAATCTGCTCTGGGATCTGGACGATTTCGACCTTACAACCCAGTCTCCAAAGCTTTGCATAATCGGAATAGGCACGAATAACGTGAATGAAACGCATTACAGGTACAGATGCACCGCTAGGGAAGTGGCAGAAGGCACAAAAGCCCTGCTGGATCGCGTCAGAACTGCATGGCCGGAGACAAAAGTGATATTATTGCGTTGTTTTCCAGGAAATTATAAAGAGCAGGCGCCTGCATCCCACAGGCTTATCCTAAATAAGGTCTCCGATATCGTACGTACATATGCGGACGGCAAGAATGTCTATTTCTGCGATGTGAACCATGTTTTTCTGAACATTGACGGTTCTCTTCGCGAAGACATGTTCTATGACTGGCTGCATCCGTCATACGAGGGCTCAGAAGCATGGTTCAGGGCCATGGAACCGCTGGTTTCCAGCGTCCTGGGGGATCGTGACCACAGGGACAGCCTTCCTGAAAATACTGCCGTAGAGCCTGTCTCAAAGCTCGAAAACGATAGATATGACTGGTTCCAGCGCCACGACCGTATCATGGCCATAAAAGACTCGCTTAAGCCGCAGATCGTGCTTATCGGCGACTCCATCACTCATTTCTGGGGCGGAAAGCCTGATGATATCGCTAAGGACGGCCGGATTATCCCGCCGGCGGGACCGGAATCATGGGCTTATGCATTCGGCGACAGCCGTGTGCTGAATATCGGCTTCGGCTGGGACAGGACCCAGAATGTCCTCTGGCGTCTGGATCATGGCGAACTGGACGGACTTCATCCGTCTACCGTGATCCTGAACATAGGAACCAACAATACGTCGAATACTAAAAATGC
>Ga0310695_10003498_pt1 | contig 30641 bp, 32 predicted proteins | sample RumenRJG_04DNA_FD_203882 | JGI IMG/M metagenome (GOLD analysis project Ga0310695, IMG submission 203882) | Bovine rumen microbial communities from Lethbridge, Alberta, Canada - RJG_04 (v2) (version 2) | ecosystem: Host-associated > Mammals > Digestive system > Stomach > Rumen | place: Canada...
AAGAACGAGAAGGGTCAGGGTCCTGTATTCAACAACTCTCTGTTCGAGGACTTCTGCGAGTTCGGTCTGGGTATGGCTCTTGGTAACAAGAAGATGAAGGAGCGCGTAGCTAAGCTGCTGCAGGAGATGATCGACGGCAACGCCAGCGACGAGTACAAGGCACTTGCTAAGGAGTGGATTGAGAATAAGGAGGATGCTGAGAAGACTAAGGAGATTGCTCCAAAGCTGCGTGCTTGCATCGCCGAGAGCGCTGCCAAGGGCTGCCCAGTTTGCAAGGAGCTCCAGACTCTGGATCACTACCTCGTAAAGCGTTCACAGTGGATCATCGGTGGTGATGGTGCTTCTTACGACATCGGTTACGGCGGTCTCGACCACGTTATCGCTTCTGGTGAGGACGTTAACATCCTGGTACTCGATACTGAGGTTTACTCTAACACCGGTGGTCAGGCTTCTAAGGCTACTCCTCTTGGTGCTATCGCTCAGTTCGCAGCTCAGGGTAAGCGCATCCGCAAGAAGGATCTGGGTATGATTGCTACCACCTACGGTTATGTTTACGTAGCTCAGATTGCTATGGGTGCTGACCACGCACAGACCCTCAAGGCTATCCGCGAGGCTGAGGCTTGGCACGGACCTTCAATCATCATCGCCTACGCTCCATGTATCAACCACGGTCTGAAGGCCAAGGGCGGTATGGGTAAGAGCCAGGCCGAGGAGAAGAAGGCTGTTGAGTGCGGTTACTGGCACCTGTGGCGCTACAACCCAGCTCTGGCTGAGGAAGGCAAGAACCCATTCTCACTCGACTCTAAGGAGCCTAACTGGGAGAACTTCCACGACTTCCTGCTCGGTGAGGTTCGTTACCTCTCTGTTAAGAAGGCTTATCCTAACGAGGCCGAGGAGCTGTTCGCCGAGGCTCAGAAGATGGCCCAGCTCCGCTACAAGACTTACATCCGCAAGTCTCAGGAGAACTGGGAGGACTAATCCTTGAAACCGTGTTGTCAGCGGTTTTGCCGCTGACACACCTCCATAATTAAAGGAGCATCCGCATCGGGTGCTCCTTTTTGTTGCTTCATGTCCATCTCTGGGCAAAGGATGCAGTTTACATCTTCGGAATATGGAACTGGTAGTTCTGGTCGAAGACCTCGCGGACGGTATTAACCTCGAGGAATTTAGTGCCACCACCGTCTCCTACGTTGCCGCTGAGGTAGGCTATCTTGTCTTCGAGCTCGACGTAGCCTTTCTGGCGCAGCATGCGGACGGCGGCAAGGAAGAGTCGCTCGGAGCCGATGTGCTCTTTCTGATAGACGGGGATGACGCCATACGAGAGGTTCAGGAGTCGCTGCAACTTGTCGTTATAGCAGATGGCAAGCACGGGATGGGGCCCTCGGAAGGCTGCCAGCGAACGTGCTGTGGTACCCGTGGTCGAGTCGGTGATGATGCCTTTGACACCGAGCTTCTCGGTGGCTTCGATGGCCGAATGGGCCATGAATTCGCGGATGTCGCAACCGGCAGAGAGCGGTGCCACGAGTGTGTGGTCGGCACGGTCGCGCTCGGCCTGTTCGGCAATAGCGGCCATGGTCTGTACAGCCTCGACGGGGTATTTGCCGCTGGCTGTCTCGCCAGAGAGCATGAGTGCGTCGGTAGCCGAATAGACGGCGTTGGCGATGTCGGTAACCTCGGCGCGCGTAGGCCGCGGATTGTGTATCATGGTGTGGAGCATCTGTGTGGCCACAATGACGGGCTTCTTCTTGGCGATGCACTTGTGGATAATCTTGCGCTGGATGCCGGGAATCTGCTCGATGGGAACCTCGATGCCCAGGTCGCCACGGGCTATCATAATGCCGTAGGAGGCGTCAATGATTTCGTCGATGTTGTCGACACCTTCCTGGTTCTCAATCTTCGAGATAATCTTGATGTCGGAATTATAGGCGTCGAGGATGGCCTGCACGGCCCGCACGTCGGCCGCTGAGCGCACAAAGCTGTGGGCTATGAAGTCGATGTCCTGGTCGATGGCCAGCATGATGTTCTTGCGGTCTTTCGGCGTCAGCGCAGGCAGCGCTATGTGGCGCCCTGGCACGTTGACGCTCTTGTGGGCACCCAGCACGCCGTCGTTTGTAACCTGGGCGATGACGGCCGGTCCGTTAATGCCGATGACCAGCATGTCGAGCGCTCCGTCGTCGAAGAGCACGTGGTCACCCTCCTGCACGTCGGCGGCAAAGTTCTTGTACGACACGTTGACGATGTCGTGGGTCGAGTCGACGTCAGGTCGTCCGAAGAGCTTGACGACGTCGCCCGTCTTGTATTCTATAGGTTCGGCACACCCCGTGGTGCGCACCTCGGGGCCCTTAGTATCGATGAGCAGGCCGATATGTCGGCTTACCGCGCGTGTGTTCCTTATTATATTTTTTATACCCTCCTCTGAGGCATGGGCAGTATTCATGCGGACAACGTTCATGCCAGCATTGAAAAGTTGGCGCAGAAAGTCGGTGTCGCAACGACGATCGCTCACAGAAGCGACGATTTTTGTCTGTTTCATAACGTGGAAAATAGTGTTTGTTGGTGCAAAGTTACAAAAAAAACGGGGTTTTATGAAAAAAAAGCACGGAAAATTTCCTTATCTCGTTGAAAAACAGTATCTTTGCAGTCCGAAAATTAAATAATCAATTTTTAATAACGAAATACAGAGATGACAAAAGCTGATATCATCAACAAGATTGCAGGCGACACAGGCCTTCCTAAGAAGGACGTAGCCGCTACCGTAGAGGCCTTTATGGAAGAGATTCGTAACTGCATGGCCGTACAGAAAGAGAACGTTTACCTGCGTGGTTTCGGCACGTTCACCGTCAAGCACCGCGCCAAGAAGACTGCTCGCAACATTTCGAAGAACACCACACTGGTTATCGACGCTCACGATTTCCCCGCATTCAAGCCGGCTAAGAGCTTTGTTGCCAAGATGAAATAATTAACACTTTAAATAAACTCAAGAATTATGCCAAACGGAAAAAAGAAGAAGGGCCACAAGATGGCTACTCACAAGCGTAAGAAGAGACTGCGCAAGAATCGCCATAAGAGCAAGTAAGCTCTGAAAGGCAACTCGAAAAAAGTTAGACAAAATGAAAGGAGTGTACCAGCAGAAGCCATTCTCACGGTGCGCTCCTTTCCTGTAAAAACAAGCGCCAAGAAACAAGAAAATGACAAGTGAAGTAATCATCGATGTCCAGCCGAAAGAAATCTCTATCGCCCTGCTCGAAGACAAGAATCTGGTGGAATACCAGAACGAGAAGCGCGAAGAGGCCAGCTTTTCGGTAGGCAACATCTATCTGGGCAAGGTGCGCAAGCTCATGCCCGGGTTGAACGCCTGCTTTGTAGAAGTGGGCTCAGAGCGTGATGCTTTCTTGCACTATCTTGACTTAGGCACTCAATTCAGCTCTTACGAAAAATACCTGAAACAGGTACAGAGCGACAAGAAGAAACTTTATCCCATCAGCAAGGCACAGCGACTGCCCGACCTGCCTAAGGAAGGCAGCGTGGCAACCACCCTGAAGCAAGGCCAGGAGATACTGGTGCAGGTGGTCAAGGAGCCCATCAACACCAAAGGTCCGCGTCTGTCGTGCGACCTCAGCTTTGCAGGCCGCTTCATGGTGCTCATCCCCTTTGGCGATAAAGTCTCGGTTTCCTCAAAAATCAAAAAAGGCGAAGAAAGAGCCCGTCTGAAACAACTCGTTCAGAGCATCCGCCCCAAGAACTTCGGCGTCATTGTGCGCACATCGGCCGAAGGCAAGCGTGTGGCAGAGCTTGACGCAGAGTTGAAAGTACTGCTCAGACGATGGGAAGAGGCTATCACCAAGGTACAGAAAGCCCAGAAAAGCCCCGTGCTCTGCTTCGAAGAGACCGGCCGCGCCGTAGCGATGTTGCGCGACCTGTTCGACCCCACCTATGACGGCATCTACGTCAACGACGACGACATTCTGAATCAGGTGAAAGACTATGTCGGCATGATAGCTCCCGAGAAAAAAGACATCGTCAAGCGCTACAACGGTACCGTTCCCATCTTCGACAACTTCAACGTTACGAAGCAAATCAAGTCGAGTTTCGGAAACACCGTCAACTACAAACGCGGAGCCTATCTCATTATCCAGCACACCGAGGCCATGCACGTCGTCGACGTCAACTCAGGAAACCGTACACGCTCTGAAAACGGACAAGAACAAAACGCACTCGAGGTCAACCTCGGAGCGGCCGACGAACTGGCTCGCCAGCTGCGACTGCGCGACATGGGCGGCATCATCGTCGTCGACTTCATCGACATGAATCTGGCCGAAGACCGCCAGATGCTCTACGAGCGTATGTGCAAGAACATGCAGAAAGACCGCGCGCGCCACAACATCCTGCCACTCTCGAAGTTCGGCCTGATGCAGATTACCCGTCAGCGCGTGCGCCCGGCCATGGACGTCAACGTCGAGGAGACCTGTCCCACCTGTTTCGGAAAAGGAAAAATCAAGTCGTCGGTACTGTTTACCGACCAGTTAGAGAGCAAAATTGACCGCTTAGTCAACAAGATAGGCATTCGCAGTTTCTACCTGCACGTTCACCCCTACGTCGCGGCCTACATCAACCAAGGCTTCGTATCGTTGAAGCGCAAGTGGCAGATGAAGTACGGCCTGGGCGTCCGCATCGTACCCTCGCAAAAACTGGCATTCCTCCAGTACGAGTTCTACGACAAGGACCGCCAGTACATCGACATGCAGGAAGAAATAGAAAGCAAATAGTAAGCAGAACCATCCAACCCAATAACTATGGCAATACTGAAAATCCTGTTCTGGACCTGCGTGGTCTTGGTGGTCTACACCTATGTAGGCTATGGAGTATTGCTGTGGTTGCTGGTTGCCATCAAGCGCATTGTCAAGGGAAAGCCCCAAAAACGCGAGCTGCCCGCTGACGATGCGCTTCCACATGTGACCTTCCTGGTATGTGCCTACAACGAACAGGACATGGTAGACATGAAGGTCGAGAACACCCACCAACTGGACTATCCCAAAGACAAGCTGCACCTGATGTGGGTCACCGACGGGTCGACCGACGACACCAACGAGCGACTGCGCAAATACGACGATATCGAGGTGGTATATAGTCCTGAGCGCCGTGGAAAAACTGCTGCATTGAATCACGGTATCAGTCTGGTTACAAGCGAGATAACCGTGATGACCGACGCTAATACGATGGTCAATCGCGAGGCCATCCGCGAAATTGTGCGCTGCATGGAAGACCCGCAAGTGGCCTGCGTGGCTGGAGAGAAACGCGTGCTGTCACGCAACGAAGGACAAATGGTTGCTCAGGGCGAAGGTCTCTACTGGAAATACGAGAGCACGCTGAAGCGACTCGACAGCGAACTCTACTCGGCTATGGGTGCCGCCGGAGAGCTGAACGCCATCCGCACCGCACTCTACCAGCCCATGCCCACCAATGCCCTACTCGACGACTTCGTGATGTCGATGCGAATGGTCGACGAAGGCTACCGCATCGCCTACACCTCAGAAGCCTACGCCATGGAGTACGGATCGGCCAACGCAGAAGAGGAGTCGAAGCGCAAAAGGCGCATAGCGGCAGGAGGACTGCAGAGCACCTGGTGGCTGCGCGCCATGATGAACCCCCTGCGCCATCCCGTTGTAGCCTTCCAGTTCGTGTCGCACCGCGTGCTACGCTGGACCGTCACCCCCTTCGCACTCTTTGCCCTGATACCCCTCAACACAGCACTCGTATTCCTGAAAGCCGGCAACGTCTATACCATCATCTGGATACTCCAGATACTCTTCTATCTGGCTGCCCTGCTAAGCCTCGAGATGGAACGCCGCGGACACCGCAACAAGCTGCTCTACGTGGCCTACTACTTCCTGTTTATGAACGCCAACGTGCTGCAAGGCATCAAGTACCTGAGCACACATCAGGGCGGCGGGACATGGGAGAAAGCCAAAAGAGGATAAAAAATCTCTAAAAAGTATGGCCGTTTGAAGAATTTGTATTACCTTTGCACGGATAACACACGATTTCGTAAAAATGAACCCAAACGAGAAAGAAATTCTGCTTCAAAAACTCGCAGATGCAAATCAGAAATTGCAGACTGTAGAGCAAGAATTACAAGCAGCAAAGAAAAAACTAGACGAATACGAAGTGAAGACCCAGAAAGCAGAGAAGGCAAGCCAAATGAAATCTCTCTTCCTGGCTAACATGAGCCATGAAATCCGCACACCACTGAACGCTATCGAAGGCTTTTCGCGAGTGATGGCAGAGACCGACTCTGCTGAAGATCGCATGAAATACATGGAAATCGTGGAAAGCAATAACCAACGCGTACTCGCACTCATCGACGAGATACTCGACCTCTCACGCGTAGAAGCCGGCGAGCTCTCTATCAAGAAGTCGATGACCGACCTCAGCGAGATGTGCCGCAACATTCAGCTCGTCTTCAAGTTCCGCTGTCCCGAAACCGTCAAGCTGTCGTGGTCAAAGCCCAACATGAACATCACACTGAACACCGATATGAACCGCGTGACGCAGGTCTTCTCAAACCTCATCGGCAACGCGCTGAAACACACCTCGCAAGGTAGCATCAACTACGGATACCGACTCATCAACGACGGACAGGAAGTAGAGTTCTTCGTCACCGATACCGGCTCAGGTATTGCAGAGAAAGACGTGGAGCACATCTTCGAGACCTATGTCTCGCGCGACGCCGAACAAAAGAACGGCTACGGACTGGGACTGGCCCTGTGTAAGATTATCGTAGAAAAGATGCACGGCACCATCAGCTGTTCGTCGAAACTCGGTGAAGGCTCGACCTTCCGCTTCGTGCTACCCTTTGAAGGGACCATCGGAGGCATGTCGAAGAACAGCCGCATCACCACCAACTCGCGAACCATTCGCGTCAGCACCAAGACCGACGTACAGAACGCACCGCTGATACTCGTGGCTGAAGACGAAGACAGCAATTACGAACTGGTGAAGATAGTGCTGGCCAAACGCTACCGACTGATGCGCGCCAAGAACGGCATCGAAGCCGTCACGTTCTGCGAAGACGAGCATCCCGACCTGATACTGATGGATATCCGCATGCCAGACATGGACGGACTGGACGCTACCCGCATCATCAAGGAAGTCAACCACGATATACCCATCGTGGCACTCAGCGCCTATGCCTTCGAAGAGAACATCCGCGAAGCAAAGGCTGCCGGATGCGACGAGTTCATGGCCAAGCCGTTCCGCGTGGAAGACCTGCTGGATATGGTTCAGAAATACATCAAAGAATAACCCCCCACAATACGCACCATGGGAAAGTTAGCAGTATACAAATATGTGATGATGATGTTCCTCGTGTTACAGATGATTGCCACCGTATTCACCATCGTGGCACTCTTTGGAGGAAACGTGAGTCCTGTCGGCAATAGTGCACGCGCCATGCTGGTTTATATACTGCCCATACTCATCTTCCTTAACATCCTGCTGCTGGTCTACTGGATTATCCGCAGAAAATGGCTCTTCGCGCTGGTTCCCATAATCACCATAGCCTGTTGTATCCCCTACATCGGCACCATCTACCAGTTTCGCTTCGGCAACGGTGAGAAGACCCAGGGAGGACTGAAGATTGCAACCTATAACGTAGCGATGTTCAACCGCGAGACATCAGGATTCATGGCTCAGGACATCCTTGCCGAGATGCGCCGACAGAAGGTCGACATCCTCTGTCTGCAGGAATACAACGAAATCAGCGGTGACAAGAAGAACTCGAACAGCTATAAGGAGTATTTCCCCTATATGGCAGTAGGCCGCGAGGATATGGTCATCTACAGCCGTTATCCCATTACGGGGAAGAAGACCATTCTCTTTGAAGACACCAACAACAGCGCCATGTGGGCAGATATCGACGTCAAGGGCAACGACATCAGGGTGTTCAACGTTCATCTGCAGACAACGGGCATCAACGGTACTTTGCACCAGGCTGCCAAGTTGAGCAGCCAGCACCACGACGTCACCACCAACAAGCTGCTCGACGCCATTTACGGCAACTACACATGGGGACTGATGTTCCGTTCGGGACAGGCCATCACCGTAGCCAACGAGAAACGCGAGTCACAGTTGCCCGTTATTCTATGTGGCGACTTCAACGACGTCCCCTACTCGTTCGTCTATAACACCATGCTCGGCGATATGGTCGACGGCTTCAAGGAGTGCGGAAAAGGATGGATGTACACCTTCCGCGGAAAGAAAGCAGTACGCATCGACTACATCTTCCATGATGCAGCGCTCAAAGGTGTAGAATACTACAAGTCAGAGCTCACCTACTCTGACCACTATCCGGTATTTATGAAGATAAGACTTTAAAACGGACGCGGAAGACGTGCTCGTGTTCATCCCAGTTAGTGCCCAACATCTCGAAACGCCCTATCTGGGACGTTGAACGAACGTGCTTGCCAATACAAGGGCAAACATCGTAATCGCCAATACGCACCAGGCGAATTGTATCGGAAACGGCATCGGGCAGACGATCCAGGGAGATACCCTCAGGCAGTTCGTCTTGGGTGACATACTCGAAAGTGACGGGCAGGTCTTCGTCAATCAACCGCTCCATCTCGCGCTGGATATCTTTTTCTTCCTGGCGCGACGGCTTGTGGTCGAGACGAAAACTCATCTTACTCTTCTTGCGTTCAATATGTGCATTGAACGAACGCTCACAGCCGAACATCCGAACCATCATCTGATTCAGTAGATGTTCCGCTGTGTGCGCAGGAGGAAACTCCTCCTTGTTGTGTTCATTCAGTATATAGTCTTCAGCCATAACCAACGTTAAACCTTCAGTTTCCAGACACGACCGCCACGGGCAGCAATCTTCATGCGCACCAGACCGTCGCGACGTAGCATCACGCTCTGCTTCTCTTTGCTCAACAGATCGGTAGCCATAGCAGTCTTCTCCTTCAAGCCTAAGTAGTCAAAGGCATGAGCAGGCAGACAGACATCCACCTCCGTCTCGCTGTCGTCGAAGTTCACAGCCACCATGAGCAGATCGTTATCCTGCTTGCGAAGGAACACATATTGACGCTCCAGATGTCCGTTCACATACATCAGATCGAAGAAGGCGCCATCAGCAACGGCTTTCTCCTTGCGGGCTATCAGCATTGTACGCTTATGGATATCAAAGAGTTGGCGCTCGTCTGCCGTCAGCTTCTTCTTCGCAGCACGACATAGCGTATCGATACTCCAATAGTCGAAGATCGTGGTTCGGCCGTCGTTGCCGCTGAAGCCCTCACGATCCATTCCACGCTCACCATACTCCTCACCGGCATAGAGCATGAACGGGTTGCGCTGCATCAGCAATGAGGCAATCATGGCAGGAACACCCTTATTGCCATCGGCAGCGAAGAAATCGCTGGCAACACGCTGCTCGTCGTGGTTCTCCAGGAAGTACAGCATGTGGTCGCTGATATCATCGGTATTCTGCCAGGCATTACTGATAGCCGAGGCTGGAGCATGATGACAGATCACGCTACGCATGGTGTCGTACATACCGACCTTGTCGTACAGCCAGTCGAAACCGTTCAACAGATAGCGGCGATAGTCGTAGGGGTTATACACCTCGCCAATGAACTTCACCTCGGGATAGCGTTCACGCACAATATCCGTGGCAAAGCGCCAGAACTCTGACGGAACCATCTCGGCCATATCGCAACGGAAAGCATCAATACCCTTGGCGGCCCAGAAGAGCAGTATCTCGCTCATCTTGTACCACGTGTCAGGAATCGGGTCAAAGCAACCGACGCCTCCGGCATAGTAGTCTACACCGTAGTTCAGCTTCACCGTCTCATACCAGTCAGTCATCGAAGGAGCATTGTCGAAATGGTCGTTGCCCGTAGCCTTGGCTGGCTCCTCCAGATAAGGTTCCTTCTCGCCTTTATACAAATCGAAGTAAGGGGCAAAGCGCTCACCAGGGCAATAGTAGAAATTGTTCTGAGGGTCAAAGCCGTGCTGGGGATTATCGCCCTCTCCCAAGTCTTCCACACCTTTGGGCTTGCAGATGGAATGATACTGGCGGGCCACATGGTTAGGAACGAAGTCAATAACAACCTTCAGGCCTGCAGCATGGGTTCGCTCAACCAACTGCTCGAACTCCTGCATGCGCTTGTTAACATCGACAGCCAAGTCGGGATCAACGTCATAATAGTCGGTAATGGCATAAGGCGAACCAGCCTTACCCTTGACGACTGCCGCATGCTGGCGGGGAATGCCGTAAGACGTATAGTCAGTCTGAGTAGCATGGCGAATGACACCAGTATACCACACATGGCTGACACCCATCGACGCAATATCCTTCAGTACCGATGGCGTAAAATCGGCCAGCTTACCACAACCGTTTTCGGCAATCGTACCGTTCTCCTTACGAGAAAGATTGCGATTGCCGAAAAGACGTGTAAATACCTGATAGATAACTACCTTACCCATTTCTACTCATCAATACCGTGAGCAGGAATATCCTTGTTGATCTTGGCAATCATGCCACGCAAAGCCTTACCAGGACCACACTCGGTGAAGTCCGTAGCACCATCAGCAATCATATTCTGAACGCTCTGAGTCCAACGAACAGAACTGGTCAGCTGAGCAATCAGGTTAGCCTTAATCTCAGCAGGATCAGTATGAGGCTTACCATCTACATTCTGATAAACGGGGCACTTCGGAGCCTTGATCTCGGTAGCCTCGATGGCGGCCTGCAACTCATCCTTGGCAGACTGCATCAGCGGAGAGTGGAAAGCACCACCCACCTTCAGCGGCAGTGCACGCTTGGCACCAGCAGCCTTCAGCTGCTCGCAGGCCTCATTGATGGCGTCGATATCACCAGAGATAACCAACTGACCGGGATTATTGTAGTTAGCAGCAACGCAGACACCCTTGCCCTGCTTGCTGACCTCAGCACAAACATTCTCAACCGTCTCATCAGAAAGACCGATAATGGCAGCCATCGTAGAGGGCTGAGCCTCACAAGCCTTCTGCATAGCCATAGCACGGGCATACACCAGCTTCAAACCGTCCTCAAAAGACAAAGCGCCAGCAGCAACCAGTGCAGAAAACTCACCCAGCGAGTGACCGGCAGTCATCTCGGGCTGGAACTTGTCGCCCATACAAATAGCGCTGATAACCGAGTGCAGAAAGACAGCAGGCTGTGTAACCTTCGTCTGTTTCAGGTCATCGTCGGTACCGGCAAACATAATGTCGGTGATGCGGTAACCAAGAATCTCGTTAGCCTTCTCAAACAATTCCTTTGCTGTTTCGTTGTTGTCATACAGGTCTTTACCCATACCAACAAACTGTGCACCCTGTCCAGGAAATACAAATGCTTTCATTTTCTTTTTATCCTTTAAAAATATTGTTTTCACAAATCGGCTGCAAAGTTACGAATAATTTTCAAAAAAACCAAGATAACATTTGGATATTTCAGATTTTCATAGTACCTTTGCACCCGCATTAAAGCGAAAAGATTATTTATGCGCACTTTATTCGGAGAGTTGGCAGAGTGATCGATCGCGCTGGACTCGAAATCCGGTATACCCTTTTCGGGTATCGGGGGTTTGAATCCCTCACTCTCCGCCAAATAGCACAAATGGGAACCTTACGGGTTCCCATTTTTAGTATCAGATTACCAGCACCTTATTAGTTTAACTCGCTGAAAGCGAGGCTAATAAGGGGATGGACACCGCTGAAAATGCATACGACATCATGGTTGGTCTTACGACATCATAAAGCCTAAATGTATTACAGGATGTATTACAACCCCGACCGACAAAATAGAATTGTAATACATTTAATGATTTTTATATGAATAAGACACCATTAGTAGAATTTGTGTACAACAGACACAAGACGGCTTCGGCCACAAAAGAAGCAGCAGTTGAGCTGCGAGTTACTTTCGAAAGAAAGCAGAAGTATATGACTACGGGCGTCAGGCTCCTTCCGAAGCAGTGGCACCGTGGTACAGTAACTAACCGCGTTGATGCTATCCAGTTGAACCAGACACTGGAGAAGCTGATGATTGATGTGCGACAAGTCGTTGTTAACAGGCCATGATGAATCACCTCGACCAGAAGGCCGAGAAAAAGAAAGAGTTTAATAACGAGTTGGAATCTCTCAACGAGATGCTCAACATGTTGGGTGTCGAACTGTTGACGGTGAAGGATGGCTTGCAACAAATAGAGAATGGCAAGCATGAACTGGCGGCTATGAATGAAAACATGAATGACTGGGTCGCAAAGTCAGAGCTGTTAGTAGAAACGATGAGAGAGATTGCCTCAGGCATAATGGACTCAAAACCAGAAGTGATAATCGGAGAAAGTGCCAAGCATGATTTGAAGGTAATTTTTAATAGTCATGTGAATTTTATGGCGGCCCTGCTTAATGGCTTTACTGATAGCCAGGATAAGGAACACGCTGAATTCAAAGAAGAATTGAAGAAAGTATTCGAGGAATCAGAGGAGACGGAACGGAAGAGACTCTCCAAGTTCCATTATGATATGGATGAAACCCTGTCGAATGCAGGGATCTGGTTCTCTGCCCGAATTTTCTATCTGATGCTTGGCATCTTCCTGCCCTGCTTCGCTTTTACGGTATTCATGTTGGCTTGGTTCATCGCAAGATAGAAAAGTATTTGCTTTGACCATATATCGTTTGCCCCAGTTCGTCGTGATGACGCGCTGGGGCTTTATAGGATAAGGCTCCGATCCCGTTCTTTATGCTTTTAATTTTTGTTTTACATTCGAGTTTGTGGTGCAGAAGTCCGCATAGCAAGGACAATGGCTTCCCCGACAAGTGCAAGGTTAGCTAACAGATAATGGCTCTTACCAAACCACGTTACTGTACTCCCTCCTAATTCTGCTGTTTTCAGGAGTTTGTTCCTGAATTCCATATCATCCAGACTTGTGGCACAGCCAATGGCAAAGGCTGTTCCAGACGGACTGAGATTGAAGATAATCGGGCCTGCATCAATATCCATGCCAAACAGACAAGTTCTATCATGGTACTCCTTTATACCGGCAAATAGGAATCCCTGCTTATAGTTCTTCATCAGACAATCATATTGCTCCTTTGCGAACTCTGGATCCACCAATGACAGATAGTAACAATTAAGGGCAGAATACGACCCTTTCACCGGTAACACTATCCGTATGCTGTCATTATAAACTTCCAGAAATGACGCAACCAACCCTGTTTCTTTGTCTATCCACTCCTTCTTGGCTCTTTCCACCCACATATTCACAGTAGTAGAGTATTTTCCATCATACTGATTGGAGTAATTGGCCAATGCGACTATTGCAACCAGCATATCAGGTATGTATATGTATTCACCTGGGTAAGTTGGTAAGTTCAATGACTTACTCTGCCGAATCCTGCGGTTCATAGCCTTGCAAAGTGAATGATATAGGTCATCGTATTTACCATCACCACCAATCTGCTTGTACCTGCTAATCATCCATGCTAAATGACTATAATACGAGATATGACTTTGGTTACCATTTAACCCGACAAGTGGGTCTTGTCCCCAGCGCAACTTGTCGTATTCCCGTATCTCCTCAGACATAGCAATATCAATAATCTGTCCGATGAACTTGATGACCGTCTCTTTGTTTTGAGGATAAAGTGTAGCGATATTTGCCAATGCTGCACAAGTCATAGAACATGTATATAGTGCCCATTCTCCCTGGAACTGTGTACCAATACCACTAGGCATCTCATCCAGCAACTGCTGTGGCGAAGTTGCGACCTTTGCCGTTAGATAGTTTGCACGACGGACAATCTCTTTCTTTTCTCCTTCAAAGGAGCCTTGACCAGTCGTTGCGCACTTTACCCAACAACACTTTGCCCCAACAAGGAGCACGATGACAGAGAGAATTATCCACACTCTTTTCTTTGTTTTATGCGTGACGTTCAACATAGCTACCGAATCTTGCAACTCTATCTAATCTTCGAAGAATCCTAGAGTTGTTGGTGGTATAAAAAAATCATGTATCTTTCTTTTAACATCATTCCATATGCCAGATTTATCATATTGTTTCTCTTCCTTACGCCTTTCTACACCATTCATAGGTTGTTCGTCAAAACAACCTTGAGGAATGCTACGTAAAATCTCTTGTTGATTATGGTTACAGCCGAACTCATCATTAGTACGAGAAATTTGCTCAAGGAATTCAATGGTTTCCTTGTCAACTTGAATTTCTTCCCCTTTTTGCGTTTTCTTTTTAAGTGCAGCCAATAACTCCGCAGCTTCACCTTCGCATAAGGGGCACGTTCCACTACATTCCCCATCATGATGACATTCACGAGGCACATATGTGATGCCGTTTTTCTTTGCCATAGTCTTACGAATCTCCTTAAGAAATTCGCATTTTTCCTTTCCTGTCATATTTTTGTGGTTATGTATGTGAATAAATCAAATTTCTTAATTCCCATTCGAGTAAGTTCCTCTTTGCTCCTTTCTTGTGCTTGATCATCGTTGTATTCGGGTATCAGGGGAATTCTACATGTAATGTTGTTAGAAGGGCCTTTTTCTATCAAATATTTAAGGTTCGATTTGACTAAATCATTGTTTCTTCCTGTATATCTCTCATATATTTCGGGATTCATATCTTTGATATCTACAATGTACTCATCGACATAAGGCAACAATTCCACAATATGATGAAAAGGGACATTAAGCGATGTTTCAACGGTAACGTTCCATTGTTTTGCTCCTAGTTCCAACACATCTATAATGAAATGGCTATTAAGTAAAGGCTCTCCACCTCCGAATGTCACCCCACCATCAGTTGCCATATAGTACAGTTCGTCCTTCTCAATCTCTTGCATCACCTCATCCGCACTCATTTGCTTTGCCCTTTGGGGGTCGAAACATCTCGGATTCAGGCAGTATTTGCAATGGAGGGTACAACCATGGAATGCGACTAAATCCGTTATTCCATGTCCGTCTGTCCCCATTCTTAAACGGCTGATGCCTAAGATTGAAGCCCTATTCATACAGTTTCATAAAATTGTCCTTTATCTCTCTCAAATCATCCGTTAGCAGACTATCGCATCGCTCTGCGATCTCTTCAGGAATAGGATACCTGCATGCAGCAATGGCACCAGCCATAGCACCAATGGTGTCGGAGTCGCCACCAATAGATATTGCCAAGCGAATGACCTCTTCAAAAGAATTGCCCTCAAGGAAAGCAATGATAGCTTCTGGCACACTCCCTTGACAAGAAACATCGAAGCGATATATTGGACGTATTTCTTCTACAGTACGATGCAGGTTGTATCCAAACGTCTGCTCCACATAATCCCTGATTTCTTGTTTCGATTTCCCTTGTTTGCAAAGGAAAACGCTCGTAGCTATCGCCTGTGCACCCTTTACTCCTTCAGGATGGTTGTGACTTACAGACGCCGTCATAGCCGCTAGTGCCAATGCTTCATCTAGCGTTTTCGCATATAACCCTACAGGACTCACTCTCATGCCAGCTCCGTTTCCCCAACTGTTATAAGGTTGAGGATTTTCTTCAAAGAGCCATTCCATGAATCTGCCACCATAACCAGCATGTGGGTGATGATCGCCTAGCTCCTGCATGCAATATATTAAGTAATGTATGGTGTGCGCTTCGTCTTCCAAAAGCCATTTTGCCACAGCCAATGTCATTACCGAATCATCTGTATAGGTGCTCGCTCCACAGAACAGTTCAAAATCCGTTCTCTTTGTGTTGTAAAACTCATATGGTGAGCCTATGATATCGCCTGCCAACGCTCCTAACATCTTTACTTTTTCCATATCCTATATTTGTTTGTCTTCTCTTACAACAAGTTCCCTTGGAATTTTAATATTCTTCAGTCTCTCAAACCATATTTTCGAAGAACCTGCGATGTGCTTCTGAGTATGTCCGCTGATAATGTAATAATTGGCGGTGTACTGGTCCATCATATTGAGGAAAATGCTCTTGATACGCGAGCACTTCTCGTTGATGGAATTGTTCAATGGATTCACTAGCATATCCACACTTTCTATAATGGTCTGCTTATCCATTAGCCTTGCAGTAGCCATATAATACAGGAGAAGCTCGTCTCGATATTCGCTGAGTTTCTTGAACTCAATACCCTCAGGATGATTCAAGAACAGTAAATAGACAGCCTTGTGGACAGGCGTCATCTCCACCTCCTTATTGTCGTAGTCAACAAGGATAATCCTGTAGTCTTTTGTGATAAGCAATCGACTCAATCGGCTCTTTGCCGCTTCTATGCGCAGTTCCTCCAAGACAGACACGCCAATAGAGCGCAACAACAAATCGTTGCGTCCTGCTGCTACTAGATCCCTAACCAATTGGGAAAGTTCTGCAGCTATTTCTTCCGGTGTCCTATCCGTCAACATCATTATTCATCAGCTTCTTGAACGATACTCTTCATCCATTGAGTAAACCTCTCAAATGTGGTTGGTCTACGCTTGGGCTCTTCTACGATAACAGACGGTTCTGGGTCATTAGCTGGTTCAACTACAAACTCCGGCTCTGGAGCAGGCTCAGGGACAGGCTTTGTTATTGGCCTATAAAGTAGCGGAATTAGACTCTCATAATAAGCATCATCCTTTACTTCATCCTCATTGCTGCCCACTTCTTCCATACCAGTTGCTAGAATGGTAACCTTCGCATCCTCGCCTATGGAATTATCCGTTGAGATACCCCAAATCACTTCAATCTTCGGATCCAGCTTATCGAAGAATTCGTCTATCTCCTGCATCTCAGGCACCATGATAGGCGCTTCTTCACTGGAATAGATATTGAAAAGTATACGCTTGGCTTTTGTAATGTCGCTGCCATACAACAGCGGAGAATTCAGGGCGTTTTGGATTGCTCTCTCTACACGCTCTTCTCCGTTTGCCCTACCCATAGCCATGATGGCTCCACCTCCATCACGCATGGTCGTTTCCACATCGCGGAAGTCCAGGTCGATACCGCCATTGCTGTTCACCGTTATCAGTTCCGAAATACCTATTACCGCTTCCTTCAGAATGTTGTCAGCCCTGGCAAACGACTCCTTGACAGAGATTGGCGTGTCTGCATATACGTCACATAGACGTTCGTTGTTGATAATCAGGAGCGCATCAACGTTCTTTCGCATCTCATCAACACCCTTCAGCGCACGGATAATCTTCTGGTTCTTTTCAAAGTAGAAAGGAATTGTAACGATGCCAATGGTCAGCATACCCATTCTTTTCGCCACACTGGCCACTACTGGAGCCGAGCCAGTTCCAGTACCGCCACCCATGCTTGCCGTAATGAAAACCATCTTAGTGCCGTCGCTCAACAGTTTTTCTATATCGGTAATATTTTTCTCTGCCTCCGAACGTCCTACTTCAGGTTTACCCCCAGCTCCTAGTCCCTCTCCCAACAGTATCTTGACAGGAACTGGCGATGGAGCCAGAGATTTACTATCTGTATTACAGACGGCAAACGTCACTCCAGGAATGTGTTCATCGTTCATGTTGCGGACAGCGTTACAACCGCCTCCACCAACACCAATCACCTTGATGATGCCCTGCATCTTATCCTCTACAGGACCAAAATCCAATAATGTATCTTCACCCATATTTTGTTTCTATATTTTTTCCTGCAAAGATAAGCAATTATTATATCATTTGCAAATAATTGCAAGGCTTGCAACATCCATTTTTTCAACCTTCTTAATCCTAATCTCATTTCTTGTAGCATTGTACAAAACGCTCCCATTGTGTTCGTCAATATTATCACTATCAAGAGAGCCCCATTTGTATCCACAATCATTGCAACAAAAGCGCTTTGAGTTCTCTGACACAACGCAACCACCGATTTTGACTTCCTTGTTATATATTTCTTCTTCCCACATTCCAGAAGTCCAATAACCATACATGATAATTGCAATACTCTTACCTTCACATGCAGGACAGAAATCTCCACCTCTCGTATCATGTCTTAGCCCCTTGCGCTCAAGCATTAACTCTTTTCTTAGCAGTTCTATGTTTTCATGATCCCTATGGGCATACACTATTTCTTTTCTTTTTATAAGAATGGATTGCTTGTAAATCACGACACCCTCAGTGATAATGATTATTACCAACACCGATACCAACGCTATCATCAATATCATCACAATGATGTATATTTTCTTTTTCATCTTGCAGATGTTTGTTTCAAACTTGTTGCTCACACTCCTGCATTCTGCATTTTTCTATCTCCAGTTCCAATATCCTAGACGTTCTGAAAAAGCTGTTCAGAATCATCTTTAGATATTCTTCCAATTCTGGAATCTGCTGTATAAAAATGAAATGCTTCTTGATGTGCAATGCTACGTCATCAGAATCTGAAATGGTATAGACGACTGAAAGCGTATCACGCAGATTGACCTCATTCACCACCTGGCGAACCCTTGCGAACTCGTCAATGTCGAACTTTGAGAAACTATGACACCAGGGCCATATCAGATTCACAAACATACAGTTGTTGACTGCCTCCATCAGGAATATCACTCCCTGATATTCAAACTGAATGCGCCCAGTTTCATCGTATTGAGGTGTACTCCCAATATTCTCAATAGTTTTTAAAGCCAATTGTCTTGTACTAATTTTCTCTTCCATATAGCTTACATTTACTTCATTATTCTTGTTTTCCGGCTCTATATCAGAACTATAATCATCACCATCGTTCTCACGATTGTAGCGCCAGATGTTGCATATCACAACAATAATTGTAAGTACTATAATATGCCAAATCATAATCAATATATTCTTTTAAAATTATCACCTATCTGGTTCCAAAATATCCGAGAAAATGAATGTCCATTCACGCTTATGATTCTACTCATCTTGAAAGTGCGGTCCTCTTCCACCTCAAGACAAAATGCCTCAATATACATACCACCATACCGACGAGAATAAGCAATGTCAGAGATATGGAATGAGTACACCTTCCCTTTCCTGGTACAATACTCTATCTCTATCGTCTGATGTAGTACCACCGCCCTATGAATCACCTCCTCGATAGCCATCTATTGCTGCCATTTTAAATGGGTCATATTCTTCTTTCGTAAAGAGCACATCGCGAAACTCACCACCTGCAGAGGGAGGAAGGTTCGACTCTTCATCCAGGTCTGCATAGAGCGTATATTCGCCCAGAAATTTCGTCAAGACAATTCCTGTAGCACCTTTTCTGTGTTTAGAGATGATAACTTCAGCCTTATTATGATAGTCCACAGTACCATCCGAACTCATACCAAGACCAAAATATTCTGGTCGATGCAGGAATATTACCATGTCAGCATCCTGCTCGATAGCTCCCGATTCTCGGAGGTCAGACAACTGAGGACGCTTCCCTTCTGCACCATTACGTGATTCTACATTTCTATTCAGCTGACTTAATGCCAACACCGGGATGTTCAATTCTTTAGCCAATCCTTTCAGCGAACGGGATATGAGCGACACCTCCTCCTGGCGACTGTTAAACTTCATACCACTGGCTGTCATCAACTGCAGATAGTCAATCATCACCAGTTTCACACCATGCTCCCTTACCAGACGGCGCACCTTTGACCTCAAGTCCATGATAGACAAACCCGCTGTATCGTCAATATACAAAGGAGCGTCCATCAGTTTCTGAATCTTCTTGTCCAGTCTTAACAAGTCAGGCCCATCCAACTGTCCGCTCACCAGCTTCATTCCTTCAATCTGACAGGCATTCGATATCAAACGGTTTGTCAACTGCACATCCGACATCTCCAGCGAGAAGAATACCATGGGAATCTTCTGGTCTGCGGCAATATTCTTTGCCATTGACAGAGCGAAAGCCGTTTTACCCATAGCAGGTCGAGCTGCTATAATCACCAGGTCAGAGTTCTGCCAACCTAATGTCTTTTCGTCCAAAGATGATATCCCAGACGCAATTCCAGAAAGCTCACCTTTGTTGGCATACGCCTGCATAATTGTTTCTTTCGCCTTGTCAACGATGGGTGCCAGCACAGAGTAATCCTTTTTCATGTTCTTCTGCGACAGTTCAAACAGCGTTGCCTCCGCTTCGTCTATCACGTCCTTGATATCATAAGACTCGTCATAGACTTTCTTTCCGACCACGTTGACATATTGAATCATCTGCCTTGCCAGATACTTCTCTGCTACTATATTTGTATGATATTCAACATTTGCAGAGGTGGCCACCCTCGAACTCAATTCTGCTATATAACCAGGGCCACCCACCTCTTCCAACTTCCCCATTTTTGCTAGTTTGTCTGTCACAGTTAGGACGTCTATCGGACTATCTTCCACACTGAGACTGCGAATAGCATCATACACCATCTGGTTTCTTGGCTCATAGAAACTCTCAGTAACCAGCCTGTCGCTTACCTCTATAAAGGCATCCTTGTCTATCATCAATGCTCCAAGCACAGCCTTTTCAACCTCACTAGCATGAGGCTGCACATGGGCATATTCCAGAGACGATGCTATCTGTTGTCCCTTACGCTGATATGTTCTTCTCTCTTCAGGCATATCTTTTATTTCTCACTATCAATCTTCTTCAGTTTACCCTCAGCCCAGCTCTTGTTGGCCTTAGTTGTACTCATTAAAGTATTTATAATCTTCATCTTGTCACCATCTTCCAGCGTATCGAAACGCTCTTTCATTTCCAAGACAATAAACTTCCCATAGCCGTTCTCATCCTTCAGATTCTCTATCAGCTCATCCACGTTCATCGCCTTTATCTTCTTGTCCCTTTCTTCGATACGTGCATCAAATAATAGATGAAATATACTGTCCTTAAGTTGTTTGTCGTGTGACAACCACTTACTGCTGTACAGTAATACCAACACTCCTGTCGTGATATGCCTGGTAGCATATCCACGCATTTCCTTAACTCCACATCATTCCATCCAGAATAATGTGCTTTCTTTGCCTGTTGCAAAATGTACTCGTAATCTTTCATAGTCACTACAAAAACAAGTTTGACTGCAAGGCTGCGATTAAGCGAGAGCAAAGAAAGCTTGCTTTCATTTGCCGAGCGTTAGCAGGCTCGCACTAATTTTAGTGCAAAGTTAGGAGATTCTAACTCTGCAGCCAAGCAATTTCGCTCCACAAGGCTTGTGAAAATGAAAGATTTATTCCCAGACGACTAAGTCGCGAGACAGGGCAATTTTCTTGGTCTCTCCTCGCAAACCATCAATATAATAATGTCTGGCCAAATGGTCGTCAAACTGCCCCACGAAAGCCCCACGAATCCTGGCACACTTCTCGTTGATGGAGTTCAATAGCGGATTGGTTACATCCTCGATGCTCTGCAGCGCCCTCTCCGTCAAACCACCAGGACGCAACTTCGCATAAATCTCCGTCAGTTCCTGACGATACTCTGGCAGACGCTTAAACAATATTCCCTCCGGATGCTTCAGGAACAACAGATACACAGCCTTCACCAGCGGTTCCATCTTGATCTCCATATCCTGATAGTCTGGCAACAACAGCCTATAGTCCTTCGTTATCACCAGTCTGCTCAACCTGTCATCAGGATGAATCAGCTGTTCCAAGATGCATTGAGAAATTCCCCTCTGCCTCAACTTTCCTATTCGTTCTCTTATCTCTTCTATCAAATCATCTATATTCTCTTCCTCTATCTGCGAGTTGAAGCTATCGTCAGCATCACGATGAACAGGATATCCATAATCATCCCAACTTATCTCTTTGCTTTCCAACAATTGCTGCTGCTGGATTTTTTCCTCGGAAATCTGCTTGCCAATTCTATGCAGCTGATCAGCCAGAGGCTCACCACTCTTTGATGTCACAGGATAGAACCTGTTCGTCGCCCTGTCCTTTCCGTCGGCACCCCTATGAATATCCTCCGTCCTAATGAAGCCATGCTTCACTTTATCCTTATCCTTCGGATTCTCCAGGAACCTCAACAGATAGTCATTCCCAATAGTAATGTTCTTCAGTTCCGATTCATGGAGATAAGGCGCACGATACGTTAGCACCTTCTTATCCTTAAGTCGTTTGATCAGTAGTGGCAGATAAATCACACGGAATCCTATCATCTGCCCCCACCCTTCCAACAGTTCTGGCCTTCTTTCAAACAGCTTCGTCAAAGCCTCATCCTCTTCGCTGGCCACATACAACAATTCATTAGGTGCCAATCTACCTTCCATGCGGAACTCAATCCTATTCTCATCCTCCAGGGCCTTTTGTTCGTCCAGACCTTTCGTGTTTTGAGTGATATAAACCTTCTGCTCCTGTCGCCGTTCCAGCAAGTACAGTCCAACCATTAGCACCGCAACTATCACGTCCACCACGTTCCATAGCGTCCGTCCCAAAGCAATCTTATAGATGGGCTGAAACAATACTGCGAGAGATACGAACACCCATACAGCTATTGTTTTCTTACGCTGATAGTACTGATAGGCCATCACGCCACATGCAATCATCATCGCATATCGCACCAGCATGAAATATCCATACGGCATTGGTGCCAAACACAGCAACAGCATCGCTGCAAGAATCAAGTAGAGATGTTTCATATCGTCAATCGTTTGTTTTTATTCCACATAATATGACCACAACAAAAGTGGTTTTTCTTCGTTGTTTACCAACTTCCAGAGATATTTCATCCCTTTTGACGAGACAGTCACGCATCCCTGATTGGAGTCAGGGCAAGAGCCCATTTCGTTTTACGCCTCATATTACTTCTCTAGCTCTTTAATTGGATTAATATAGAATAGGATTTGCTTGGGTTCCCAACGCCAATCACCTTGTGGAATGATGCTACTGATGCTATAGTGTAGGTGGTGAGGCTTGCCAGCTGCATTACCAGTATTGCCCACTTTACCAATAACAGAATTCTTTGTTACGATAGCGCCAATATGAGTATCTATCTCACTCAGATGAGCATAGTAGTGCAACCTCCATCCAGAACTAAGAATCAAGATGCAGTTGCCACCAGCCCCTAAATTACGAGCTGTGCCAACAACAATTCCACCAATAGCAGGATGAACCTTTGTTCCTTTCTTGGCAAAGATGTCTATTCCTGCATGTCGATGATTGCCCCAAGGATGCCAAAAAGATTTCTGGTTATAGCTTTCTCGTCCACAACCCTCGACTGGATTTTGGATTCTTGTTGGTAGCAGCATAATGATTACCAATAGTGCTACAATGCTACAGAGTGCTATCTTAAGTTTCCTCATCCGCCATCATTACTATTTGCCCATACCGTGAGTAATCATCCATTCCACGATATTATGGAACACAACACCTGCCATTCCGCCGCCACTTGCAGGAAGTCCCAATTTGTTCATGCTAACAATAATGCTATATCTAGGTGCGTCAGCAGGGAAATAGCCACAGAAAGCAAGCTGATAATTTGCTAATGGCGTGCCAACTTCATTGTAATAATCATATTCTTCTACTTGTGTTGTACCAGTCTTTCCTGCAACACGAAGAATCGGAGTTCCTGCTTTTCTTCCTAATCCTTGACTAACCACATGCTCCAATACCATTTGCATGCTATCTATGTTTGCTTTGCCAGCTATCTGAGGATTAATGATTTCTATCTCACCTGTTTTCAGCGTAGGTTTAACCATTTTGCCATTATTAGCAATAGCATTGTAGAACGTCAACATCTGAATTGGAGCTATCTTACGTTCATAGCCTATTGCACTCCACCAGAGTTTCCAATTAGCCCAATCTCCATCTTTTGGAGAGCTATAGCTTGTATGATTCAAACCATCTATTCCTTCTATATTGTCAGGCTGACCAAAACTCATTTTATCCAAGAGGTCAAAAAATGCCTGATTATTGTTGCCAAAAGTTTTGTTTACAGCTAAGCTTATTCCCACATTTGAGCTAACTGCCAATGCTCTATCTAACGTAATGCTACCATATCCCCCACGATGCCAGTTGTGATCCTTCATTTCATAGCCATCTTCTACAGGCCAAACACCACTACCTGTATGAACAACATCGCTCAACCTTGCCTTACCGGTCTCCAGTACAGCTAAAAGGGAAACTGTATGCATCAGTGCTCCAAGTTCCTGCTGATAGGCAAAGTTCTTACAGGATTGGAATTTGCCTTCATAATTACGTTCCAGTCCTGACATTGCCAATATCTCACCAGTTTGCACCTCCATCACTATTGCTTGCCCTTGCAAACCATCAATCATTTCCAACTCATCCCTTAGCAAAGAGTCTACGGCGTGTTGCAGTTCGGGTACGATAGTAGGTTCTCCCATCTTCTTGCCCGTCTTTATTATTTCAGTTTGTTTGGGTGATGTAGCATAATAGTAAATTCCACCACCAATAGCCAGCAGGGCTACTAATGCTATAATGGCAATCTTTACCTTATTATTTTTCCGCTGCTTCTTTTCAGCACCGAGTACCTGTAGTTCATCGTTATTCATAGCTTACCCTCCTTTCCTGTTTCTGATTCAATGAGAGCTTTCAACTGTTTTAGTGCCTCTTTGGAAGCTTGTAGTTCAAAAGCAATGTTCACCTCTGAATTAGACATGTATAACTGTTGTTTATTTGGATTAATCTTAAAGATGTATGCTCTGTTTACTATCAACTGCTTCCCCAGACGAATGAAGGTCATAGCTTCCTTGCCAAGTTGCTCCTCCATCATCTGCTGACACTGAGCAAGATTCATGGTAAACACCTGCTCCGTCTTGTCATGCAGCACCATCGTGGAGTAGTTACCGTCTGACTTCACGTAAACCACCCGTTCTGGCCGTAGCCTGACGAGTTCGTTAGCATTTGATATGATTAGGACTTTGTTACTCATTAGCTAATCCCCTCTTCTTTATTTTCAGTTTAACAAATCCCTTGCACCTTTTGTCTCTTCCATATATGCTCATCATTTTGTACTGTGCAAAGTTAATAATAACAGATCAAACCATCACACTTTTTTTACCACTATTTGTATGAAATATCCTGCGTGATGTATGAAATGTTACAGGCGACTGATATTTAGATATAGTTGTTTCATATATTATCCAATCAAACGTCTAAGCATCAAATGAATATATTATGCATTTTCTGCTTCTCTTTGTTTTACCATCTCATTTCCTACATACTGGTGAGCACGGAAAAATTCATTCAGTTCCACTCGCAGGTAGTTCTCTATGTCTGGTATTTGTTCAATGAACAGAACGACAGACTTGCAGTGCACATCTACATTATGGCCAACCTCATCTATCGTATAAACAGTGGTAACACCAGTGTTTAGGTTGGAGTTGTTGATAGCCTTCTTCAAACGGCTCAATTCATCTACATCATATAACTCCACATGTCCCCAATGGGTATCCCATATACGGATATAGTTATTCTCGTTAGAGGCATCAACCACAAAATTCTCACCTTGATAGGCAAAGTAGATACTATTATCATCCTCTTTCTCTGCCAATTCATACTGACACCCGATCTTTGTCAGGGTTGTTAGAAACAAATCTTTAGTTCCCATATGCCTAATTTTTTCGTCTTCTTGACTTTCGTTTTTATTTTTATCTGTCATTAGTTGTTCAAAGTAGCGATTTTCTTCTACATCCTTCTTGTTTTGCACCTCTCTGTAATACTGATAGGCACAAATAACTCCGAGCACGATAGCTAATATCAAAAAAGATTCCATATCTGTTTTTCGGCAAAGTTAAATATTATTCGCTAATCCTCAAAATATTTAGCAATCACAAGGCTTGTGGAAGTAAAAGATTAATTCTTAACCCTTCCGTCAGCCATCAGACAACTTTCCATTTCTATACAACTAAATTGAGAGAACTGACTACGCAATGTCAATGGGACAGAATCCGCGACATACTGCAGTCTGAGTTATTACGATATGCCATAATATAGTTTAAATTAGAGTTTGAACGTCACCACTCTATTGTCAGCAATATATTGTCTTTGAGGACGAGTTGTCGCATCATTATATAATTCAAACACGGAATGTAATGCATGACGACAATTCGACTTTGAATATTCATTTAGGTTGTTAATACAACTTATTTGATTAGAGTCGATTTGATATATTATAGCAAACTGTTGAATCATCTTATGTAACTCCAATATAGCTTCTCTATACTGCATGCTATTTACCAAAACTTTGAAAATATCAAGTATATATAACAAATATTCTTTTATTGATTCGTTATTCTCTTTTATCTTTATACTATTAGCAAAAGAATCGCACTCAAAATCTTGTATTTCAGATGAGTTTGCAGTTTGTATTGTAACAGGTACTGCTCCCAAATTATTAGCAGACCTAACTTTATTAAGAAAATCAAATATTGTTGTATCTGTAATTATATCACTATATGTCACAGACTTTGTCAAGAATAGCCCATCCAATGATTTAACTCGACTTAATGCGACATAAAGTTGTCCTGGTGCAAAGATATGGCTATTCAGGTCTAAAACAACCTTGTCATACGTCTGACCTTGAGACTTATGAATAGTGAAAGCATAAGCCAACTTTAGTGGGAACTGTGTCGTTTTCTGTATGTATGGTTTTTTCCTAACGAGTTTATGTATTTTCCTGTCATATTCCATTTCATACCGATACTCGTTAAGTTGATTTGCTCTATATCTATCGTTTGGATTGGGACACGTCACCTGCGATGAACTCCTATCTGATTTTATTGTAAAATATGACCCATTGAAGTCGACAATTGTTCCAAAGTCACCATTCAGATACCCATAGTATTTACTATTTTTTGTAAACATTACTCTTGCACCTTTCTTAAATTGCAGTTGTGAATCATACTGAGAAGGTATCACAATTTTATGAATATCCTCATTACTTGGTAACTTGCTATGTTTTATGGTTACATGTCCACTTCCATCAGATTTTAGGATTTGATATTCAGCGTCAATAGTGGTTACCTCACCAGGAAGAAGATTAAGTTGTTCCTTATTCACTTGACGAACCTCTTCGTTTGACGAAGCTATATATACTGCATCATGAGGGAGATTACAAGTTACACGACTATTGAGGTTTCTTACTACAGAAACTCTCTCTTCAATGCTCAAAGGCTTTCTGAATGTATCTAATAGTTTAACGAATTCGGGATCATTTAACTGTCTATAAGATCTTGTTAGTTCAAATAGTTTTATGTTACAAAGATTTTTTTGTATCACATGGCTATTAAAGAAGTATATCCCACCATATTCTCTCTTCAAATAAGCTAATACAGCCTCATCACTTACGATTGGAGGAAGTTGAAACATATCGCCAACAACCACAACAGGAATGCCACCAAACGGATTGTTATTACCTATGCATCTTTGACATATCACGTTCATCATTTCGAAAGTATCTGAACGCACCATTGATATTTCATCAATGATAAGCATTTTTATTTGCCTTATTCTGGGAGCAAACATATTGCATCTTTCCGATGGTAGGTTTTGAGGATCCTGAAACCCTTCTTCTAAGTCATCAAATGCCCCATAGAAAAAAGAGTGCAATGTTCTTGCGTTTTTATACAATGTCGCTGCTAAGTTTGTAGGTGTTAAAACTTGACAACCAGAAATAGAACTTTCGATTTTCTTAATAAGATAAGTTTTCCCACTACCAGCCTTCCCATGAATAAAGGTAATACCCGCTAGATTCCTATTTAAATAATCAAAAACCTGTTCTTGACTACTTCCTTTTGGTTCAATGTACTCCATAAAATACATTCTATCTTATTTTGATTTAAAGAGCATCTTCAATATGGTACTTCCAATTTTTCGTTCAAGCCCACTCTTTGACATGGGTATTCCTGTCTCTCTTGCAATCTTTTGTTTTGCCTGGGAGAGGCCTATAGCTCGTTTCCATGAGAAACTGAGCCCTGGGACAGGAGTTGATTTCTTACTCATGATACATTATTCGTTTTTATATACGCAGATGGATTCTCATTAATTTTGGCTAGTTCTTCCTCTCGCCACTTTTCTATTGCGGTATTCAGTAGTTCTGCTTGGGTCTTGGCTATCTTCTCCATTAACTCCTTATTAGCAAGGACTTCTGCCTCAAGTCTTTGACGATTCTTTTCTGTAGATATTTGAACTTCCGTGTTTATTTCATCATTTAAGTCTGATTTCTTTTTTGCTGACAACACCTCTATCCTATGCTTTTCGGCATCTAATAATTTCTCATAAGAACCATCGGCTACCATCATTCTTAAGAAGGTAGGTGCTGTTTCAACAATAATAAAGAGAAGCATTATAAACAATGATGAGATTGCTGTAGCTGAACTTTCTTCTTTAAGTTCTGAAAAAGCATTCATTCTTGCTTGGAAACCTTTATACTGGACATCCAATTTGTCTCTGAAAGAACCTTTTGCTTTAATCTCATCTTCTGTCCAGTCTTTATGTCTCACTTTCGACTCATTTATAATACTATTAAGGGAATCAACCTCTTGGCGTAATCTTTCACTTTCTCTTTGCGTTTCTGTTTGTTTATTACTCATAAGAGTTTTCAATGTGGCATCTGAAGCAGCAAGGTTCCCTTGCTTTCCTCGTATAGCAGCAGCCAAAGCATTTCTTTGGGCAACAGCAGACGCCCTTTTGCCCCTCAGGCCTCCAATCTTGCTTAGCATGCTTTGATACTGCGGGTTATCTGATGACATGGAGTTTATTTGTCTTTGCAATGGAGCAATCTGCTGATCATAACCACGAATCTTGTTGTTTTCGCCAGTTAATTTGGTCTGTAGGTCATTTATATCGGACAGCAGAGAATTTGTTTCAGTACTACTAGTAGTAATCTGAGTATCAAACATTGCTACTCCATTCATGATTTCATCGCGTTTCTGAGAAGTTGAATCTCTTTTTTGTATTGTTTCCCCTATCTTTTCTTGCAAAAGTCTGTCTTTATCTTGTTCAATTTGTATATCTATTGCATCTTCAAAAATCTTCAATTCCAACGGAGTAGAGATAACAATACCAAGAAATATTGCCATTATAATTCTTGGAAGACCAGAAACCAACTCTTGCCAACTGATTGTAACCTTTCCATCCGAATACATTGTATTGACAATCAGACGATCTAGGTTGAAAATAAGCATTCCCCAAAAGATTCCGAAAAGGATAGCAATTATTGTACTTTCGAAAACTGTAGAGATGGCATAGCCACCAGATAATGCAGCCATACAAGCAGTAAAGAAAATCGTACCGCCCATTCCTGCATACTTCGCATGTTCTGTAGGACATTGCCTTAATATTTTTCTATTAACACCAGAGCATAGCCAAAAGAACTCGTTGATTCTTCCACCCGATTCAGCTAACTCATCATTTGATAATATCGTTTTATCCTCTTCCATTTTATCTTCTTATTATATGATTAAACACTCTTTTTATTGAACTCATTAGATTGACTTTAGGCAGAGGAGGGGATAACTCCACATTCAGGCCCAATTCCGTTAGAGATTTAACTCTTGGAGTTTCTGCTTTTATCCAGTCTAAATCAACCACAGGGAATTTCACATTTGTACTGAATCGTGGTTGCTTAATCGTGATCGAAAGGTTGCTTACGAAATTGGGCATGGGTGCCATTATTGACCTAATAAATGGTAATGGTAGCATCTGTATAGACTTCTCGTAGGTCTTTTCTCCAAACTCATCCTTGACCAATAACTTGTATGTTGTCGTTCTTGTTGGCTCAACGATTAAGGTTCCTTCTGCTGGTTGTTCTCCATAACCATCGAGCTCTATTGACTGGGCATTTTCAACTTTCCACGAAAGGACAACAGGGAGTTGGGGATATGAATAATCCTTGTCTATTCCAAATTGTACAATACTCTCATCATAAACGCCAATTTCAACCTCTTCTGAAAATGTTGTGGAATTGTCTATGGCTAATGCTTCAAACCTCAGAACTTCACTTTCGGCAGGAGATAGTATTCTCATCCCACTTGACTCTACATTTGTTTTTCCTTCGGGTGTCGTAAGGGTAACAGAATGAGCAAAGCGAATGTTCCATCTCAACTCACATGTTTCATTTTTACCTCGTCTCAATTTGGGCCTAGAACATGAAATGTCGAAAGAGGGTTTGTCAATAATGGATACAGATAATACCCTTCTCGTTTCACCACACGGATTTGAAGCAACCAACACGAAATCACGCAATCCTGTATTCTCACATAGTATATCTTGTGAGAATATCTGGTCAGGTATTTCTTCTCCATCTAAGGTAACTTTCTCTGCATCTTTTGTAGACCATGTCAGATGAACTTTGTCTCCTTTAAAGACAGAGTTTCCACTATTGGCCATATTAAAAGACAACTCAGGAGGATCTTTGTATAGTTTCTCCTCAAAGTCACCCGTTTGTTCATTATAAACTAAAAACATCAGAATATAAATTAGTTACGAAATCTAAGACTATTACCCAAATAAGATATAGTAATTTGGCGATCCTTATTTATTATAGAGGAAAGAAGATTCTGGGCAAGAGGGTCAACAATATATTTGTCTATTGTTCTTTTAATGGGTCTTGCTCCCATTTCTGGCTCAAACCCTGTTTCAACTATATAATTGATGGCAGAATCTTCAATAGTGATGTTAATACCATTTTTCGAAAGCTTATTCCGTAATCGCGTCAATTGCAAAATTGCTATTTCTCGTA
>Ga0310695_10003499_pt1 | contig 30637 bp, 27 predicted proteins | sample RumenRJG_04DNA_FD_203882 | JGI IMG/M metagenome (GOLD analysis project Ga0310695, IMG submission 203882) | Bovine rumen microbial communities from Lethbridge, Alberta, Canada - RJG_04 (v2) (version 2) | ecosystem: Host-associated > Mammals > Digestive system > Stomach > Rumen | place: Canada...
CTCGAACTGTACGCTCAGGCGGAAGGCGACGAGGTCGATATAGTCGGCATCGGCAAGAATGATGTTTTCGCTAAGTTTTACGTTTTGGGTATTTGGCATGTTCATATTGCAAAGGTACAGCAAACGTGGGGAATATCAAAGGAAAACATCATTTTTTTTGTTCTATGAAGCAGCAATCCAGCATGGCGAAAAGTTAGTTGTCAATAGACGCTTTCCACAGTATATCCCTGTGCCTTCAGCGTGGCGAGAATGCCCTCATTGCCTCCTAATGCTGAGGCGGGAAGCACGAAGAAGGTTGGCTTGCCGGTCATGAAGGTCACCATCTTGGCCGTCCAGGCTTTGATGTCAGGTTTTGTGCCGATGGTCAGAGCATTGTCGGCAGAGGCATCCATGTCCTTGTTGTCGAAAGCCGCCACGCTTTTGTCCACCTTGAACAGTGCGGCATTGGTGTTCTCCAGAAAGGCTACGAGCTCAGCAGCCTGTTTCTCCGGCGAGATGGCTTTTAGTGCCTTGATATAATCGTCGGCATCTGTGAGACCGTAGACTGGCTCTCCATTGCGGCGGGCCTGTGCTTCAAAATACTCATTGAACGAGTGTGTCGGATCGTATTCGCCCATGTGGTTGGCGACAAAGAGCAGTTTGTAGAAGTCGGAGAGGACGGCCAGCGGCATCTTACCATTGTAGCGGCGCTGGTTGTAGGGGCTGCTCCAGGAAACCTCGGTGTATTTTTTGAGGAAAGCGTCGAGCAACTTCACCTGTGCTGGCGTGAGCAATGAGGAGAGCGTCTTGCCCTCGGGCAGGCGCTCCGCGTCGCTGATAGCCGAGGCATAGGGTGTGCGGTTCATGTCCTCAACGAGCTGGTCGGTATTGGTGATGGCATCCTTGACGGCACTGACATTGGCCACGACACCCAGAGGATTGATATAGGGATGTGAGGCGATGATGTATGAGGGCTTCAGACTGTCGCCGGAGACTTTGTAAAGGAGTTGGGCGTTTGCCTTAACAGCGAGACAGCAGATGGCCATCACGATAATCAGAATTCTTTTCATGGTATGGTTTATTATGTTAGATGAATACTCTTTGAATCAGTTGAGTGGGTTGTTGTTGGTAGTGGTGTTTGGGAGGGGAGCGTTGGTTTGCTTGTTGCAGTTCTCAACAAACGTTTTCAGGTCTTTTTCTATCTGATGAAACTGTGGTGAGCGCATGAACCCGGCATTTTTCTTGAGCATGGAGGTGATGTCGGTCAGACTGTTGGTATAGCACGAGAGTTCGTTGCGCCGCTGAGTGCCGTGTACGCTTTCGCGTGCGATCTCGCTCTGGCGTTGTCTGACGAGCTTGTCGCAGACTTTGCTGAGCATCGGCACGACGACCTTGTCGAAGAGGTGGTGTCCTTGGATATACATGTAGGTATTGTCGGGCGTGACACCTAACGCTGTCAGGCTGGCCTCTACTTGCTGATAGCTTCTTTTCTCATTGGGATGGATGCGCCACAGTTGCGCTACTTTCTTCTCTGCTTTTTGCCTGACTCTGTTGATGGGCTCCCAAGGATTGGAAAGGGTGAAGCCGCCGGGCTCGATGATGTGCAGGAAGTCGGTGAGCGTGAACTCGTTGTAGTGGGGCGTACGGTAGTACCAGATGTTCCAGACGAAGAGCGGATAGATGGCGCGGGAATACTGCCGCAGATACTCTTCCATGTCGAAGATGCTATGGTCGTTGAGCGTCACGGCAACGCAGACCTCGTGGAGCGATGGAGCGTAGCACTGCATGTTCTCAATGGCATAGGCGTAGGTGTGGAAGACGTAAGGGTTGGAGATGACGGCGCGCGAGGTCTCTGTCTTGCCCTGAATGAGGTAGTCGTAGTCAGCGTCGACACAGGCGATCATGCTCTGTCCCGTCTTGCCGGAGAGCAACCGCATGAGCACAGCTTTCTTGCCTCGCTCCAGACGCTGCATCCTCGATGGCAGCATGATCTCGAAGTAGAAGCTGTCAGTCTCAAACAGACTGAGAATCTGCCGCCAGAAGAAGACGTCGTCGTAGCTCTCGACGTAGGCGACGATTTTCTTGCGCGCTCGTTTCGACTGCAGCCGGTTGGCCGCCTCGAAATAGCTGGAGGTGAGGTTGTCTCTTAATCTTTTCATGGCTTTAGTTCTCCACAGTGATGTCGCTGACCTCAGTGACCTTGTCCATCCATCCGTTCATGATCACGGCGGGGGAGTGGGTGGTGAGGATGATCTGCACGTTGGGGTTGAGGCGGAGGATAAGGTCGATGAGTTGCTTCTGCCATTCCACGTGCAGGCTTACCTCGGGCTCGTCCATGAAGAGCACATAGTTTTTCTGGTCCTCGACGAGTACGGTGAGCAGGATGACGAGGATCTGCTTCTCGCCGCTGGAGAGCTGGTAGGGCAGGAGAGTCTCGCCGATCTGCGTGAACTTGATCTCGTTTTCCGTGCGTATGATCTTCTTACCCGTCTCGGCGAAGAGGCTGTCCATGATGTCCTGGAAGTTCTTTTTCGGTTGCGAGAGTGCCTGTGCCTTCTCGGCGGCGTCGGGCTCACCGCTCTGCAGTGTGGCGATGATGCGGTTGCCGATGTTGACTTGATAGTCGAGATATTTTCTTTGCAGCAGGAAGATCTGCCAGTCCATCTCGGTGGCCAGCGTGAGTCCCATCTTTGTCACGGCGTCGGAGTTGATGATCGGGCGGTCGAAACTGCGGATGATGTCGAAGCGGATGAGGCGCGCGTCCTCCGGCTCCACTTTCAGATGTACGCCCTTGAGCAGATGACTGGGGAAGTCGCCACCAGCCGAGAGGCCCTTGACCACCTTGTTGAGGATGGTCGACTTGCCCACACCGTTGACACCGCTGAGGATGTTGACTTGCCGGTCGAGGTCCCAGATGATATGCTTGCGCCCACTCCAGAGGGCGTCGATCTCTATCTGCTTGATGTAGTCTGCGTATTTCTGCATATTGTTTCGGTTTTTTCTTTTGGCAAATATAAGGAAAATTTCGGTAAGTTGTATCTTCGGATGGTAATTATTAGTAACTTTGTGGGTGATTTCGGAATAATAAGATAGAAAATGAAGGATAGCAATGCCCCTTTGCGGGCTCATCTGAGCATGTTCACCGCCGAGGCTATCTGGGGCTTCATGGCTCCGATTGCCAAGGATGCGATGAACGCTGGTTTCGACGGCATCTCTGTAGTATCGTTTCGTGTGGTGGGGGCAGCTCTGCTGTTTTGGCTGGCCTCGCTGATAGGGCCGCGTGAGCATATCCCCGGGCGCGACATTGTCAAGCTGGCCGGGGCTGCTGTGCTCGGCATCGTGTTTAACCAGTGTCTGTTCAATATCGGACTGAGCATCACCTCGCCAGTCAACGCCAGCATCGTGACCACGTCAATGCCCATCTTCGCCATGGTGCTCTCCTTCTTCATCTTGAAAGAACCCATCACGTGGAAGAAGGCGTTGGGTGTGGCTATTGGCTGCTGTGGCGCCCTCATCCTGATTCTCAGCAGTGCCCGTGCGGGCAATGCCATGGTGGGCGACATCCGTGGCGACCTGATGTGCATCTTCGCACAGTTCTCCTTTGCCCTCTACTTGGCTCTGTTTAATCCTATTATCCGCAAGTACAACGTGTTCACAGTCAACAAGTGGATGTTCACATGGGCTACGCTGTTCATCTTGCCGTTCTCGTCATGGCATGTCAGCCAGTTGCCGTGGCATGCGTTCACCACAGTCACTTGGCTAGAGGTCGGCTATGTGGTCGTGCTGGGCACCTTTGTCAGTTATCTGCTTAGTGTGGTGGCACAGGGTGTGCTCCGTCCCACGGTGGTGAGCGTGTACAACTATGTGCAGCCCATCTTGTCGGTTGTCGTCAGCGTGGCGGTGGGCATGAGCGTCTTCACACTGCCGCAGGGCGTGGCTGTTGTCCTGGTCTTCTCCGGCGTGTGGCTCGTTATTAAGTCAAAGTCGAAGAGAGACATGCAGAAGCATGTTGAATGAGGAATGATGAGTGTTGAGTTGGTGCAATGTTGAATGATGAATGTTGAATGAAGATTGAGGGAACGATGAAGAAACGGAAGATGTCGGCAGCGATGACGTTTATCGTGCTGTTTGGCGTGGTGAGTTTGTTCTCCGATATGACCCACGAGAGTGCGAACAGCATACGTGGGGCGTTTCTCTCGTTGGCCGGAGCGTCGGCTGCTGTCATTGGCTTCGTGTCGGGACTCGGTGAACTGGTAGGCTATGGCCTGCGTTATGTCTTTGGATGGTTGACTGACCGGACGCGACGCTATTGGCCGATGGTGCTTTTCGGCTATGCGCTCGACGTGGTGGCAGTGCCGGCTTTGGCGCTCGTTGGCCGTCATGGCTGGGTACTGGCATGTGCGCTGCTCATCGTTCAGCGGCTCGGCAAGGCCATCAAGAAACCTGCCAAGGACACGGTGATGTCGTTTGCCGCCACGCAAGAAGGGGTGGGCAAGAGCTTTGCCATCCAGGAACTGCTCGACCAGATCGGTGCCGTGCTCGGCCCTGTGCTGCTCTATCTCATCATGCTCTTCCAGCGGCGCGACGACGCTTTCAGCGACTACCGCACGTGCTTTGCCTTTCTCGCTATACCCGGTGCCATCACCTTATTATTATTATGGTTGACGTATAAGCGTTTTCCGCATCCCGAGAACTTTGAGCCTGAACCGAAGGAGTATGTTCCTTTCCATGTCAGCAAGCGCTTTGTGGTGTATATCCTTGGCATCAGCCTCTTTGCCTTTGGCTTTGCCGACTACTCGCTCATCGTCATGCATTTCTCGCGTCAGCATCTCTTCACGGCTGCCGTATTGCCCCTGCTCTATGCGTTGGCCATGCTTACCGATGCGGCTTCCGCCTTTGTCTTTGGCTGGATGTACGATCGTCATGCCCGTCTGTCGTTGGTCCTTTCCACATTAGTGGCTGCTCCCTTTGCCGTCTTTGCTTTCTTGGGTGGCGGTGTGGGGAGTGCCGTTTTCGGCGTGGTGCTGTGGGGCATTGGCATGGGTGCGCAGGAGTCGATCCTCAAGGCTGCTGTAGCGACAATGGTGCCCAAACGCAGTCGTGCCACGGGCTACGGCATCTTTGAGTGCTGCTTCGGCACTGCCTGGTTCTTGGGCAGTTGGCTCCTCGGTGTGCTCTACGACCAGTCGCTCACGGCCATGGTCATTGTCAGCGTGGTTGTGCAACTATTAGCAGCAATCATGTTTTGGTGGAAGACACCAAACGAGAAATAGTTTATAGAAACATCATGTCATTGATCGTCAGGTAGGTGATACGTCATTACTTTGAGCTTGGCATGGCGGACGGCTTTTCCCCTTGCGTTTTAGGGAAAATCCATGGGCGTTTTAGGGATTTGCCACAGGGTGGGCATTGTTTTTTAGGCTATCTTTGCAGCGTGATTCAACGAAGAATACGTCTCAGGCCCAAGACCGGGACGGTAGACTTCAATGAGAGAGTCACAATGATAAGAGAACATTAAAAACATAGACGATGATGAAAAAGATGATTTTCAGCCTTATCGCAGCCATGATGCTGCTCGGCTCAGTGAATAGCAATGCACAGCGCAATGTACGTAACGACCGTCCCCGTCAGGAGATACGGAAGGAGGCAAACAACCGCTTTGGCCGCAACCAGCCCCGAGAGCAAGTGGTCGTCACAGACCGCCGCTGCGACCGTACACCCGACCGCGTCTATGTGGTGAAGGACAATCCGCGTCCCGTGAGGGTGGTGGAAGCCCTTCCGCCGCGTGACCCACGCCCGCGCCGTGGCAACGAGGCCACCAATACCGTCGTGGCCGCAGCCGTAGGAGCCGCTGTCGGCGCCCTCATCACTGCTGCGACACGATAGCCAAAGGCTCATACCTATTATTCCGTTACAACAATGCCGCACGGCCAAGCGCTGTGCGGCATTGTTTTTTCTTCTACACTCGGTGGTAGGTCTCGCTGAACGGCTGGCGGTAGCGGTCGCCCCAGACGCCGTCGGACTGGCGGATACCGCAGGTGATGACCATGTTGATCTCTACCTTACGGGGCAGGCCGAGGGCCTTTTTGACCAGCAGACTGTCGAAACCTTCCAATGGACAAGTGTCGTAGCCTGCCTCACTCATGGCCAGCATGAACGTCTGTGCGGCCAGGGCACAGCTCTTGTGTACCACTACGCGGACGTCACCTTCCGACACTTGACGTACGATAGGGCGGCTGAGGCCAATGAGCTGAGCCAACAGTTTGCGCACCAAGCCCCAAAGTCCGAAGCCGCGCGAGTAGAGGAAGGGCATCACCTTTCCATAGTAAGTGTCCCATTTCTTGATGCGCTTCTCCTGCTTCTCTTTCGGTGCATGACGCCGCTGGTTGCCCTCCTCAAACTTTCGGGCGGCCTCGGCGTGCTGCTTATAAAGATCCTGACGCGTGACGAAGACCACAATTTCTTGGGCCGAACGCGCCGTGAGCTGGTCGAGACAAGCATGGGCGAGCTTCTCGAGCACGGCCTTGTCGGTCACATGATAGGCCTCCCAGAGCTGCATGTTGGAGCTTGTCGGGGCCAGTGTGGCCATCTTGATGCATTCTTTCACCCGTTCCGGGTCAAGTGGTCTGTGTGGATCGTAGTGCCGGATGGCACGGCGGTGGTCCAAAATCTCTTGTAAACTCATGGTTGTATAAATTGATTTTTGGTAAAGGTAGGGATTATTTCCCGAATGGCCAAAGGTTGGCAGGTGTTTTGGGGAAATAGGATATAAATTGTCTGTTTTCGGATATGTCGTTAAGCCTATTTAAGCCTTGGTGTTAAGGATGTATAAGCGGAAAGGCTTGGCGCTCTTGTCTTTTCGTACTACCTTTGCAGTGAGAAAAGCTCTGAGAGATGGAAAGAAAAACAATGATACTGCTGCTCTGCATGGCAGCGACCGCTGCCTATGGGCAGACCGACGGAGAGACCACCAGTCCTGCCGATTCACTGCGCATGGACAGCATCATCCACGCCCTGCCCGAGGTGATGGTCAAGGGCCAGCGGCCCGTGGTGAAGGTTGAGGGCAGCAAGCTCGTCTACGACATGCCACAGCTGTTGAAGAAGGAAGGCGTGGAGAACGTCTACGACGCGCTGAAGCTCATCCCTGGCGTGACCGACAACAATGGCTCGCTCACGCTCGCGGGCAATGCCTTTAACGTGCTGATCAACGGCAAGCACTATCAGATGGATGCCGCACAGCTCAACGCACTGCTGAAGAGTCTGCCGTCTAACAGGCTGAAGCACGCCGAGGTGATGTACACCACGCCGGCCCGCTATGAGGTGCGTGGGGCGAGCATCAACCTCGACATCGCCTCCGACAGTTCACAGCCCGACGGATGGCAGGGAGAACTCACGGGAGCCTGGAACCAACAGCATGAGGCGATGTGGAGCGAAAAGGCCGGACTGATCTATCATAAAGGAAAACTCGACTTCGATGTGAACTATCAACTCAATCATGGCAAGACCTACAGCATAACTGACGAGACCTCGCTTCACCATCTCGATGACGGGACGACACACGACATTGAGACGCATGAGGCGCAGCGCAGTCGCGATCACGAGCATCTGTGGCGTATGGGGCTTGACTATGCCTTTACCGACAATCATCGGCTGAGTCTGAGCTACACCGGCAACTACAACACCGAGCATGCCCGTGAGGACGTGACGGGTAACGTGATGGCTACCAATGCTTATCGGACAAGAAAGACCATGCACGACGTTATGCTCGACTATCAGTTGCCTACGGGAACGAAGCTCAACGCCGAATACACCTATTATAATACGCCCTCGACACAGCAGCTCACCAGCATGCTGCCTACGGGTGAGCTCCACTTCGACACCGACGAGCACCAGCGCATCAACCGCTGGAAGTTCCATCTCGGGCAGGAGCACAGTCTTGCGGGCGGATGGGGACTCAACTACGGCGTGCGTTATAGTCTTACCAATGACCATAGTTGGCAGACGTTCACGCCGACGGGCGACAACACCGCCGCCCATCCCGCCGATTCGTACAGCCGCCAGAACGAGGACATCGTCAACATCTATGCCGGCACCAACGGCAAGATAGGAGAAAAACTCGACTTCGAGGCTTCGCTGGCCGCCGAATACTATCACTCGATGGCTTGGCATCAGTGGAATGTCTATCCCACGCTCTCGCTGACCTACATGCCCAACAGCGGTCACATGCTTCTGCTCAACGTCAGCAGTGACAAGCGTTTCCCGGACTATTGGACGCTGCAAAACTTCACGTCGTTCAGCAATGGCGGCTACAACGAAGTGGTGGGCAACCCCGGATTGAAGCCGTCGAGTGAATATCAGACGCAGTTGGTCTACGTGCTGCACAATAAATATCAGTTCGTGGCGTGGTTCAACTACATCGACGACTACTTCGTGCAGACACCCTACCAGCGCCACGACCGGCTGACCGTACAATACAAGTATCTCAACTTCGACTACTCGCAACAATGGGGCTTGCAGGCTTCCGTGCCCCAGCGCTTCGGCAACTGGCTTGACAGCCGACTGACGGTCATCGGCGTGTGGATGAAGGAGAAGTGCTCTGCGTTCTATGACATACCTTTCAACCGCGACATCGCTTGGGTGATGGCCAGTCTGCGCAACAACTTCACGCTTCTGCCTGAGCATCTCTATCTCAACCTCGACGGCATGATACGTTCCAAGGCTCATCAGGCCATCTACGACCTGCCCGCCTCTGGCAACGTCGATGTCGGACTGAAATACATCTTTTGGAAGAAGCGCGCCACGCTCCACGTGTTCTGCAACGACATCTTCGAGACTTCCGGCATCGATCCCGTCATCCACTATGGCAACCAGAACATGAAGATGGACTTCTCGTGCTACCGGCAAGTGGGCGTGTCGCTGGTCTATAAGTTTGGAGGATACAAGGACAAGAGCAAAGAAGTCGACACATCAAGGTTTAAGCAGTGATGCAAAGCAGAGGGATGCTGCATAGCAGCATCTAACAGAACCCAGCATCTGACAGAGCACTGCATCTGACAGGGCACCGCATCTGCCAGAGCCCAGTACTGCCAGCCCCGTCAGCGACAAAACCGGGAGACAGAGTCGAGCGCCGGGCAACAGAGCCGAGCGCCCAAGCCGGGGTTTCGCCCCGCGCACCAAAGTAGCGCAAACATTTTAGGGGAGAAAGCGGCAGTCATCAGCAGAAAAAATGTTATCTTTGCGTGTATGAAGTGGAAACGCATCCTCATCGCTATTGCCATCGCGCTGTTAGCCGTCGTTGGCCTGCAGTGCTTTTGGCTTTTCCGGCAGTACAGCACACAACGATCGCGGCTGCGCCAACAGCTTGGCGACGATACGCTGTTTAATGTGCGCAGCTTGCAGGTGTTTGTTACAAAGTTGCGTCACCGTTTAGAACACTATCCCCGGCTGCGCATCGTCAATGTCAGGGGTATCGGGTATAAGCTCATCATCGCCTGACAGCTTCGTATCGTTTCATAGGCGTAGAAACGCCGGCTGAATAGAGCAAACAAGAAAAGAGCATCCATGTGCTGAGTGTTCTCAGTCTATGGATGCTCTTTTTTTGTTTGCTGTCAGACGTAAAGGTTACAAGCCCATGCCACTTGCGGGTGAGTCTTTCTTTTGTGAGTCGTTGAAGTCGTTGTTGATCTTCGAACTGTACTGTCCGAACTGCTTCTTTGTGTTTCCAAAGTTCCACTTCACTGACAGGGCTAAGACCTGTAGGGGGATGGAGACGTGGGTATGGTTGCTGAAGTCGGCACCGGCGCTGTGCTGGTTGATGATCAAGTGGCTGCGCAGCGGGTTAGCATAGCGTGCTGAGAGCTCTAAGCGGTCCTTGAAGAAGGTACGGGTGAGCGAGGCGTTGAAGAACTGCATGCCACTGTTGTAACCCATGAGGTTGTACTGACGTGTTTGGGCGAAGAGTCCGAATGAACTCTTGATTTTCCATGGCAGTTGCTGCTCCAGTCCGACATAGGCGTTGCCCGACCATCCCCAATTATGATAGCCCAGCTCTTTCGCCTTCCAGTCACCGTAGGACACGTTGCCGCTGAGCATCAGCGTGGAGTTCTTGCAGGCTGCCCAACGGACGAAGGCATCCACGTAGGTGTTTCTGCTCTTGCCGTTGTTGGCGTAGGTGCTGTTGTATTTGTTGTCGCCATCCACGAACTGGTAGTTCTCTATCTCATTGCCGATGTAGTCGTGGCTGAGGCTGACGTTGAACATCACCTTCGGTATGAAGAAGTTGTAGGCCAGCGTCACGTTGTGCGACTTCACCACGGCGAGTGACGGGTTGCCGTAGGTGAGCGCTGTCGGGTCTGTGCGGTCGGTGTATGGGTTGAGCTGGCTGATGCCCGGTCGCGAGATGCGCATGGTATAGGTCAGACCGAGGTTGGATGTCGGTGTGATGTTGTAGCCGATGCTTCCCGACGGAACGAGGTTGCCATAGTCCTTATGGAAGTTGCGGTCGCTGTGCTCAGCATATTTCACGCTCTCGAAGGTATGCTCGTAGCGCAGGCCGAGGCGTGCGTTGTACTTCTCCTTGGTGAGCTTATACTGTGCATAGCCTGCCACGATGCTCTGCAAGTTGCGGTAGAGCATGCTGCCGGAGTCGTTAAGCACGTCGTTACCGTCAACGATGTCGTAGAGTCGGCTGTCGCTCTTGTTGCGTCGGCTGATGAACTTCGTGCCCGTCTCCAGCGTCTGTCCCTTGCCAAGGTCCAAGGTCAGGTCTGCCTGACCCGTGTGGCTGGTGCCCCACGTACGTGAGTCGGAGAAGAGATCGGTAAGGGTGAGTCCCGTCACACCCGACACATTATTATATATAGTCCATGTACGGTTACGGGCCGGGTTGTAGTCGAAGAGATAGCTCAGCGTCAGCGACGAGGTATGGTCAGCGTTGAGCCACCGCTGATAGTCGGCACTGGTATTGGCGCCCATAAAGCGGTTGCGTTGGTTGGAATTGTAGACATAGCTGAAGCCATTGCCGTAAGGGCCTCCCGAGAAGGAGTTGCGCGGTTGCATATTCTGGTTGGTGTAGCCGCCATTGACACCGGCACTGACGTTGATGGTGCTCAAAGAGTCGAGGGCGTAGCCTAAGGTGAAGTTGCCAAAAGAGAAGGGATGCTTCTGCTTGAACTCCACGTCTGTGGTCTGCAGCGACTCACCGAGAGAAGTCTGTTGCAGACGGGTGTTGGTCACCTTGAGGTTGCCAAAGTCCTGCCAGGCAAACATGCCCATGGCACTGTAGGTCAGCTTGCCATGCTGTCCGCCGATGTAGGCGTTGGCGCGCTCGCCCTTGTTGCTGAGGGAGAGCTCGACATTGCCGTTGTAGCAGTTGCTGCAGTCGCTGTTGGACTGTCCGTTCTGGTGCATCAACTTGATGTCGAGCACGCCACTGGTGCCCTCGGCATCGTATTTGGCGCCCGGTGAGGTGATGACGTCGATGCTCTTCACCATGGAGGCAGGCATCGACTTCGCGACTTGTGAGAAATTGTTTTGGAACATCTGGTTGGGCTTGCCGTCGACATAGACCTTAAAGCTGGCAGATCCCTTCACGGTGACGTTGTCCTGTCCGTCGACGTTGACCATTGGCACCTTGCGGAGCATGTCGAGGAGCGTCATCGTCTTAGCGTCAGCGTCCTGCTGCACGTTGTAGGTCATTTTGTCGGTCGTCATTCTGACGACGGGCTTTTGCGCCACCACCTCTACGCCTTGCAGGTCGAGGCTGTCGTGGATGACTTGGAGCTTGAGGCTATCGTTGACGCCTCGTTGCTTAAGGCTGTCGACGGTGTTGGCCGGAGCCTGGGCCAGGGCGGCGAGAGGGGAGAGCGAGAGGAGGGTGATGGCAAGGGCTTGCTTGCCGGGAATTGTCTTTTTCATTCTTGATTTCTTTATTGGGACGCTGCACAGCAGCGTCGTACGGAACAGTGCCCACCTTTTGAGAGAGGGCTTTGGGAGTTTTTTGAGGGGGCGAGCTTTGGGAAGGAAAGCGGGAGGCTATTCTTGGTGGACAGCGGGCTATCCTTGGTGGATGGCGGCTACCGCTTCCTTGAGCTCTTCCCAAGAGATGTCGAGGAGCTTCATTTGGCGGGCAAACTCGGGGAGGACGGTCTTGAGAAACGTCTGACGTCGTGTCTGCTTGATGTGTCGCTGCGCATCTTCCGCTACGAAATAGCCGAGGCCGCGTTTGTTGAAGATGATGCCTTCCTGAGCGAGCTGGTCGTAGGCCTTGACCGCTGTGTTGGCATTGACGCCGAGCGTGGCGGCATATTCGCGCACGCTGGGGATGCGGTCAAAAGCCTTGTAGACACCAGCGAGGATCTCGTCGCTCAGTCGGTCGGCTATCTGCAGGTAGATGGCTTTGTCGTTGTTGAATGCCATATACGTGAGTGTTTTGTGTTGTGAGGTGTGGTTACTTACCGAGTTGTAGTTTCTTTGTGTCGATGTCGCCGGCGCCGGACACGCTCTTGTCAAGTGATTGCAGTGTGCCGCAGAGGTCGACGTCACCGCTGCCGGAGATGCCGATGTAAGCATAACCGCAATGGTCGAAGTCAAGTGTGCCGTCACCACTGCCGGCTACAGTCAGTTTGGTTACTTTCACCTGAGCCAGTTTACTCTTTACATCACCGCTGCCGCTGATGCTGAACGAGGCGTTGCGGGCCTGTAGGATACCCGTCTCGATGTCGCCACTGCCTGCGACGGCATACTCAAAGTCACCGGTAAGCGTTACATTCTTCAGCTTGCTGTCGCCGCTGCCAGCGATGGATAGCTCCAGACTTCTGCCGGTGATGTCGCTTTCAGCATAGAAGTCGCCACTGCCGGCGGTAGAGAGGACTTCCAGCGAGGGAGCGCAGATCCAGAGCTCGGCACCATCTCCTGTGGTGTTGAAATGTAAGACGGTGATGCCTTTTTGCTTCTTCTCTTCCTTTTGCGTGATGACGAGCTCACCACGGTTGGCGGTGACAGTGTGAGAAGCGTACCAACGTGGGGTGGCCTTCAAGACAACTTTGTAGGTGTCGGACTGCGTGAAGTGGATGTCGCAGTTGGAGTAGTTCTTGATGCTTTGGAAGTCGCGGAGGTTGAGGGTATAGGACTTCGCGGGCTCATCACTGTTGTTAACTTTCTCGATACGGCAAGCGGAAACAGAAAGAATGGCCACAAGGGCGATAAACATAAATGCTAACTTTTTCATGGTGATACTTTTTTAATGATTGAAAGATGCTGCTGGGCATCGTCTTACAAAACGAAATGGTTGCCTTTTATTTGTTGATCCACTGGTTGTTGATGACCTGCAGACGCGTGTAGCGACGGAAGGCGAACCAGTAGCAGAAGACGATGATGGCAAGGCTGACTACGAAGTAGAGAACTTTCCACCAAGCATCGTAGAGGATGATCGTGTAGCCACTGCTGAGGAACTTAGTGAGCAGGTCAGCTGCCAAAGCACCAAACATGAGTAGCAAGATGCCGAGGCCCATCCATGTGAGGATGGCCATCACGAGCGGATGCTTGTGGTAGATGCTGCCAAAGAGAAGAAAGCTGGCGTGCTGCACGATGGTGCCTAAGAGAATCACGAAGAAACCTTCGACAGGGGATGGCTCACCATTGAGATTAACATAGAAATTGGAGATTCCGCTGTTGCTGAGGCCTTCCGTGAGTGCGCTGGTAGCCCACTGTGCTGCATCGCTGTTGATCATCAAGCTCATGAGATATTGCAGTACGTCGCCGGCAAAGAAGCCTGCGATGGCGGCAAAAGGCATGGCAACGACGAGTACGATGTAGCGGGCGATGAACTTCTCCTGGTTTGAAGCCGGGAGCATGAAGTTGTTGATTCGCTGCTGGCGGCTGCGGAGGCTGGAGAAGATGAGCGCACCGCTGCAAAGCAGATAAGCGGACAACGCCACGGAACTGATGATGCCCATGGTATGGGCACTGCTCGACGAAGACTTGAAGACGAGCGTGAGGATCTGAGGAATGACTACCAGCCCAAAGAATGTCAGGGCCATAGTGGCTATTTGACGCTTGCTGAGCAGGAGCTCCCAGCGAAGTACTTGTAGGAATCGAGACATAGTAATGTATAATGAATAATATATAATGTGTAATGGATAAATAAATGCTAAGCGTTGTCGAGCTTCCCGTTGATGGTAGCGTTGAAGAGCAACTCCAGGTCTATTTGCGTCTCTTCGCCATCGCCTCTTGGCATGATGACGGCGTTGCCTTGTAACGTGGGTTCGGCATAGAGCACCGTATTGTCCATCTCCTGTGGAGAGAGGTAGCGGAAGGTATAGCGACGGGAGAGCTCCGCGATGGAACTGTTGAGCAGCACCCGGCTTTGGTTGATGATGACCACGTGGTCGAGTAGGCTCTCGATGTCGTGAACCTGATGGGTGGAGATGATGAGCGTGCGGTCGTCCTCCATGTAGTTGGCCACCACCTTGCGGAAGAGCGCTTTCGACGGGATGTCGAGGCCGTTGGTCGGTTCGTCCATCATCAGCAGGCGTGTACCCGTGGCAATGGCGAAGCTCATATACACCTTTTTCTTTTGTCCCATTGACAGCTCCTTGAGGTTAGGCTCAGCGGGCATCTCGAAGTCTGCTAAGCATTTGCCCAAGAGCTCGTCGCTGAAATGAGGATAGAAGGCACGCATCATGTCGGCGAAGGCTTCAAAGCTCATGTCGGGCATGGCGTACTCCTCAGGCACGATAAACACTTCCTGAAGCATCTCGGGAAGACGCAACCAGCTCTCCTTGCCGTCGACTGTCACCGTGCCACTGTTGGGACGCAGCAGTCCGGCGATGAGATAGAGAAGGGTAGACTTTCCTGTGCCGTTCTTGCCAAGCAGGCCGTAGACGCAGCCGGGTTGCAACTGCAAGGCGAAGTGATCAAACACTTGGTGCTTGCTGCCCTGATAGTGAAAACGGAGGTCTCTTACATCAATCATATTGTTCTTTCTTACGTTAAACTGTTATCTGTATTAGTGTACTACTTTAATAGTACACTGCAAAGATAATATGATTTACTTGAAATAGCCAAATAATATAGCGATAAAATGCTTGTATATGGCGTATTTTTAACTTTTGTATTGTGTACAGCACTCTTTGTTTTATTCTTGTTAACGATTTTGTGAGTAAGATAATGGCGTGGTCATGGTGTGCAAAAGGGGTTGTACCACGTTTGTGGTATACAATATGACGTGATTATGCGATTTCTATGATGGGAAAATCATCGTAACTTTGCATCGTGAAAAAACAATAGATGTGTAACCGCTGAACGCAACCTCATGATTATATAAAGGTTGAGGAAAGCATAAAAAGTAAATGACTATGAGCAACGAGAAAAAGCTTCATTTCGAGACACTGCAACTTCATGTAGGACAGGAACAGGCAGACCCCGCCACAGACGCGCGTGCCGTGCCTATCTACCAGACCACGTCTTACGTGTTCCACAATGCGCAGCACGCTTCCGACCGCTTCCATTTGAAGGACGCTGGAAACATCTACGGTCGTCTGACCAACACCACACAGGGCGTGTTTGAGGATCGCGTGGCCGCACTGGAAGGCGGCGTAGGCGGACTGGCTGTTGCCTCAGGTGCTGCTGCAGTGACTTACGCCATCACCAACCTGGCATACGCCGGTGACCATGTGGTGGCAACCGATACCATCTACGGAGGAACCTACAATCTGCTGAAGCATACGCTGAGCAAGTATGGTATCGATACGACATTTGTCAACCCCGACGACTACGACGCTTTGGAGGCTGCCATTAAGCCTAACACCAAACTCGTATATATTGAGACCCTCGGAAACCCGAACTCCAATATCAGCGACATTGAGCGCTCGGCCGCCATCGCCCATAAGCATGGCATCCCCTTGGTGATCGACAACACCTTCGGCACTCCTTATCTGATCCGTCCTATCGAGCACGGAGCCGACATCGTGGTGCACTCCGCCACTAAGTTCATCGGTGGTCACGGATCATCTCTGGGCGGCGTGATTGTCGACGGCGGTAAGTTTGACTATTTCCAAAACGACAAGTTCCCCGGCTTCATCAAGCCCGACGCTTCCTATCATGGCCTTGTCTTCGGCAAGCTGCCCGCTCCGTTTGTCACCCGTGTGCGTGCATTGCTGCTGCGTGACGAAGGCGCCTGCATCTCACCGTTCAACGCCTGGGTGCTGCTGCAAGGTCTGGAGACCCTGTCATTGCGTGTTGAGCGTCACGTCTTCAACACCCTGAAGATTGTCGACTACCTCAAGACGCAGCCGCAGGTGAAGAAGATCAACCATCCGTCGCTGCCCGATCACCCCAACCACGACCTCTACGAGCGTTATTTCCCCAATGGTGCCGGCAGCATCTTCACCTTCGAAATTGATGGCAGTCAGCAGAAAGCTTGGGACTTCATCGACCATCTGAAGATCTTTTCTGACCTGGCCAACGTCGCTGACGTGAAGTCACTCGTCGTCCATCCAAAGAGCACCACACACTCAGAATTGAGTGAGGAAGAGGCCTCTGAGCAAGGGATCTTCGACGGAACCATCCGTCTGAGCATCGGCACAGAGCACTATGAGGATCTCATCGCAGACCTCGATCAGGCTTTTGAGGCCGTGAAGAACGAGAAGTAAGCCTAAGCTGAGATGGTGTTTTATCAAGAATTAGAGAATTAAAGAATTAGTAATCATAAGAAAGGACACATATTATGTCAAGAATATATAAGCAGATCACAGACCTGATTGGTCATACACCTTTAGTACAACTCAACAAGTACTCCGCTCTTCGGGGCCTGGATACTCCGGTGCTGGCCAAGGTAGAGTTCTTTAATCCCGGCGGCAGCGTGAAGGACCGTATTGCCCTGGCAATGATTGAGGCCGCAGAGCGCGACGGCAAGCTGAAGCCGGGAGCAACGATCATCGAGCCGACCAGTGGCAACACAGGTGTAGGCCTGGCTCTGGTCTCAGCCGTGAAGGGCTATAAGCTTATCCTTACCATGCCCGAGACGATGAGCATTGAGCGCCGCAACCTTGTGAAGGCTTATGGCGCACAGGTGAAGCTCACCAGTGGCAAGGACGGCATGCCGGGTGCTATCAAGGCAGCAGAGGAGTTGCGGGATTCCATCCCCGGCTCGGTCATCCTTGAGCAGTTTGAGAATCCCGCCAACCCGCAGAAGCACTATGAGACGACGGGTGTGGAGATCTGGGACGACACAGACGGCAAGGTCGACATCTTCGTGGCTGGTGTAGGCACCGGCGGAACGATTTCCGGTATCGGCCGCAGACTGAAGGAGAAGAACCCCAACGTGAAGATTATCGCCGTGGAGCCGACAACCTCACCAGTGCTCAATGGTGGCAAGCCCGGACCTCATAAGATTCAGGGTATCGGTGCAGGCTTCGTGCCCAAGACCTACGATTCAAGTGTCATCGACGAGGTGTTTGACGTAGACAACGACGCTGCCATCCTCGCCGGCCGTCAGTTGGCCCAGCAAGAGGGACTGCTCGTGGGCATCTCTTCCGGTGCAGCCGCTTATGCCGCTACAGAGATTGCCAAGCGCCCGGAGAACAAGGGTAAGACGATCGTAGCCCTGCTGCCCGATACCGGTGAGCGCTATCTCTCTACAGTGCTCTACGCCTTCGAGGAGTATCCTCTCTAAGGCGAGACATGCGAAAACAAGTTTTCTCGTTTGCATCATTGCATACACTTTGGCCCGCTGCCTGCTGTCTCACTTCCAGGAGACAGCGGTAGTGGGCCTTTTCTATTGTCTTGTAAACTGACATTTTTCCGGCCCTGAGAATCGCTTCTTTGCCAGCGAACCCCTCCTTGCCGTGATTTTTGCGAAAAATGACCGTTTTTCTTAAGTTGCTGATAAACAGGTGCTTAATAAACAGGCCGCTTTTGGCTCATTATCAAAACGCCGTTTTGATGAAAAATTCTCTAGAGAATTTTTCATCATCTCAGTGATTTTACATGATGAAACGGCCTTTCTGTGAGCTAAAAACAGCCTTTTTGACGAAGCTATTGTGCTGAAATGACTCAGAAACCATCGTTTTCTGATGGTTTCCGGTCGCCAGCTTCTTTTTTTCAGCACATTTTCTTTTCTAGAACACAAGCTTTTCCGAACAAGATTTTGTAAACATCCTTTTGCTGCATAGAAGCATGAAGGCAGACTATGGGGAAACAAAAAAGCACTGACAGCGCAGGCTGTCAGTGCTTGAGATGAAGAAGGGGTGAGTACTATGGTTATGCGGGCGTGACCATGATGAAAGTACGTATGATCCAATAGCAGAAGATACCGCCGACATAGCCTAAGGCAGCGATCCAGCTCACATGCTTCATGTACCAGCCGAAGGTGATCTTTTCCAGTCCCATGACCACGACGCCGGCAGCAGAACCGATGATGAGCATCGAGCCACCCACACCGGCACAATAGGCAAGCAACTGCCAGAAGATGCCGTCAACAGCCATGTCGCCTGTAGGAGCCACGGGGTACATGCCCATGCAGCCGGCCACCAAAGGCACGTTGTCAACAATGCTCGACAGCACGCCGATGATGCCCGTCACAGCGTAGTGGTTGCCGTCGAAGGCAACATTCAGTCCTTGTCCAATCGTTGTCAGCACACCTGTCTGCTCCAGGCTGGCCACGGCCATGAGGATACCCAGGAAGAAGAGGATGGTCGACATGTCGATGCGGTGGAGCAGGTTTACTACACGCTTCTTGGTTCCATGTGCCTCGTAGGAAGTGGCAAGGCTACGGTAGAACAGTTCTGTCGTAATCCACAGCACACTCAGCACGAGCATGATGCCCACGAAGGGAGGCAGGCCGGTGATGCCCTTGAAGACAGGAACGAACATCAGACCGCCCACACCGATGCAGAACACGGCGGCACGCTGGCGATGCCCCAGCTCCTGCTCTTCAGTCTCAACAGGAGTGTCGGGGCTGTCGATGTCCTCCAAATCGCCGTGGAGCGAGTATTGCAGGATGAAGGCCGGGATGACCATCGACACGATAGAGGGAATGGTGATCTCGGAGAGCACACCCAAAGCCGTGATGACGCCCTTGTTCCACAGCATGATCGTTGTCACGTCACCGATGGGCGAGAAAGCGCCACCGGAGTTGGCGGCGATGATGACGAGTGAAGCGTAGATGATGCGGTCCTTGTGCTCCTTGACGAGCTTGCGCAGGATCATGATCATCACGATGCTCGTGGTAAGGTTGTCGAGAATGGCCGAGAGGAAGAACGTCAGGAAAGCAATACGCCACAGCAGTGTGCGCTTGCCTTTGCTCTTCATCACACCACGTACCCAGTTAAATCCACCATTCTGGTCCACGATCTCCACGATGGTCATGGCACCCATGAGGAAGAACAGCGTCGTGGAGGTGTCACCCAAGTGCTCGGTGATGGCACTGCCGGCCTTGTTGATAAGTTCCTGACCGCTGAATCCTGGCAGATAACTGCCCGGATCGACCATGAACAGCGTCCAGCAGACCACAAACATCAGCAAGGCAATGGCTGCTTTGTTGACTTTTGTCGCGCTCTCCAAGGCTATGAACAGATAGCCCACGCAGAACACGACAACAATTGCGATAGTTAATGTTGACATAAGCGTTTCGTTTTATGCTTTCTCCATAATAAAGTTAACTGTTTGCAAAGATAATCATTTTTCTATAAGCAAGAGGCGAAAAAGCTAAATATTATGCTTTTTCGCCTCTAATGTATTCGTTTTGTCACCTATGCATTGACTGCCTCAAGGATTGTTTCATTGGCGATGCTGTCGATGGTGGCAGCCTGCTCAGCCTCAAACAGACTTCTCATGGTGGCAAACTCGCCACAGACGTCAATGCCAATCATTTGTTTGGTGTCCATCAGCAAGGTGACGAGTTTGTGGAGCTCAGCGAGCGTCATGTGTCCCTGATCCCAGTTGGTGATGGCTGATGACGGATCGAGTACATCCTTGTCGATGGAGAGATAGACAGCACCGGTTTCGCGCAGTGGCACTTTGCCCTTGATCAAAAGTCGGAAATCGGTGGGGCTGACAGTGCGCACCTTGTCGAGATAGTATCGTGGAATGTCCTTGTAGGCTTCGCGATGCGGTCCAATGATGATTACCTGCTGTAGCTGGTGATTGTCTTTGATGACGGCATCGACCCAGTCCCCGCATGTGAGTGCGCCTCTGACTTTGGGTATTTGCATGTCGGTATGGTGGTCAACCACAACGAGGGTAAACGGCTCGATAATTTTGTCGGTCCACAACTTGGTCATGTAATGATAGTCTCCTGAGTCGATGAAGTGAATGCCTCTTGGTCCCAAGTCCTGAATACGTTGCTGGATGATTTCGGCACTCTTTGGAAGCAGGATGCAGTTGGTGCCGGAGAGGTCGGTGCAGTCGATGTGGATGAAGTCGTGGTTGTGTGCGAAGGGTTCTAATTGATAAGCTCCGGAAAAGTCCATCACCACGACAGGTGCATTCTCAATTCTTCTCATTATTAATATAAATGTCTTTGTAGGCTAAAGGATGATGTTGCTGCCGAGTTGTTTGGCAAGGGCGTTGCGCATGGTCTGCAGCTGTTGGTAGCGGGCCATGAGCTCTTTGAGCCTGCCGATGTCCTTGGTGTTTTGCGCGATCTCGGCCTGCACCTGCTTCAGTTGTGCCTCGACATAGTCCTTGCGGAAGTCAAGCATCAGGTGCATGGCCTGGTTGCGCAGGTTGTCGGTCTCGTTTTCCATGCGCTGCTCCAGTTCCTCTTTGTTTTTCGGGGCTTCCTCCTTCTCGATGAGATGGTACTTGTCGGCTGTCATGTCGGCGGCAAGTTGTGCGATGGCAATGTCGTCGTGGTGGAGAAAGTAAGACTCAGCCTTGAATCCGGGTTCCGCGCTTTTCTGTGCCGCCTCTTGCAGGATGCGGTTGTAGACTTCACTCTGGAACGAGAGGCTGTCGGTGGTGAGGCTGTAGTGGATATACTGTGCCACGGTGAGCGAGTGAAGCTGTCCCTCGTCGTCCTCCACGTTGTTGAGGATGATGTGCTCGCCGTGTTTGATGATGAGCTGAATGATCATGCGCTCCACCTGCGTCGCCTGCACCTGAGGCGTGACAGGCATAGACGGCTGTGAAACGGGTGCTTGGGCCGGTGCGGGAATGTCTCCGGGAACAGCCGTGCCCGGTGCGCCACTCTTTCGGCTGCGGATGAAGTTGTTCATCTGATTGATGAGGGTGGCCTCACCGATGCCGATGCGCTGTGAGCAGTCATGGATGTAGGTGTCTCGGAGGATCTGATTGGGTACCATCGACACCGACTGTACGATGGAACTGATGGCGTCGGCGCGTTTTTTCGGATCTTTCTCTCCCCGCAGCATCAGGTCGGTCTTGAACTGGATGAAGTCAGCAGAGTGCTCCTCGATGTATTTCCGGAAGTCGGCGGCGGAGTGCGCGCGTGAGAACTCGTCGGGGTCCTGGCCGTCGGGCAACAACAGCACCTTGAGGTTCATGCCCTCGGAGAGCAGCATGTCGGTACCTCGCAGGGCAGCGTGTATGCCGGCGGCGTCTCCATCGTAGATGAGCGTGATGTTGGACGTGAAGCGGTGGAGCGTGTGGATCTGGTGCAGGCTGAGTGCCGTGCCCGAGTTGGCCACAACGTTCTCGATGCCACACTGGTGCATGGCGATGACGTCGGCCTGTCCCTCGACCATGAACACGCGGTCCTCCTTGGCGATGGCGCGCTTAGCCTGCCAGATGCCGTAGAGCTCGTGGTCCTTATGATAGATGTCACTGTCGGGCGAGTTGACATATTTCTGGTTGACGCCTTTCGTGCGGCTGTCGAGCACACGGGCCGTGAAGCCTACCACCTTTCCGCTCACGCCAATCCATGGGAAGACCACGCGTCCGGCATAGCGGTCGATGAGCTCGCCGCGGTCGGTGCGATAGCAGATGCCGGTCTTGAGCAGAAACTCCTCTTTGTAGCCTTTCTGCAGGGCTGTGCGTGCCAGGGCATGGCGGTCAGAGACGTCGAAGCCCAAGTGGAACTTGCGGATGATGTCGTCGCGGAAGCCACGGCTACGGAAATACTGCATACCGATAGCCACGCCGTCGGCGTGGTTGTGGAGCAGGTCCTCGAAGTATTTCGCGGCCCATTCGTTGACGATGAACATCGACTCGCGCTGGCTCTGTTCCTCTTTCTCCTTGCTGGAGAGTTCGCGCTCGTGGATTTCTATATGGTATTTATTGGCCAGCCAGCGCAGTGCCTCGGGATAGGTCATCTGCTCGTGTTCCATGATAAACGACACGGCGTTGCCACCCTTGCCACAGCCGAAGCAGTGGCAGGTGCCACGCGCGGGAGAGACATAAAACGACGGTGTCTTCTCGTTGTGGAACGGGCAGAGGCCTTTATAGTTGGCTCCCGAGCGCTTGAGCGTGACAAATTCCGAGACCACGTCAACGATGTTGGCGGCCTCCTTGATTCTTTCTACTGTCTGACGGTCGATCATGGTCCTGCGTTAGAAAGAGACGAGCGTATAGAGATACATCACGGCGGCGGGGATGGCCATCAGACTTGAGTCGAAGCGGTCGAGCATGCCACCGTGTCCCGGCAGAATCTTGCCGCTGTCCTTGATGCCGATGGTGCGTTTGAAGAGGCTCTCCACGAGATCACCCCAAGTGCCGAAGACCACGACGACGAGTCCTAGTCCGGCCCATTGCCACTCGTTGAGCTGATGAGCCTGGCCGTTGTTGGCATAGAGACCAATGATGAAGGCGGCGATGATCACGATAATGCCGCCTCCGATGCTTCCTTCCCAGGTCTTGCCCGGAGAGATGCGCGGAAAGAGCTTGTGCTTGCCAAAGAGAGAGCCCGAGCAGTAGGCACCCGAGTCGTTGAGCCATAGAAAGATGAAGACGCACAGCGGCAGGAGCATGTTGTAGTGCACGCCCGTAGCGTCGGCGTTGACCTCAAAGGCCAGTACGTTGATCAGCGACAGCGGCATGGCAATGTACATCTGACCCAGCATGGTGTAGGCCATGTCGGCCACCGCGTTTTTGTTGCCAGTGTAGAGCTCGCTGATGAGCAGATAGACGATGCTGAGGATATAGGGCACCATCACCACGAAGTTGCTGACCATTCCCGTGCGCCATCCGGCCACGGCAAGGAAGAAATAGACACCGGCCACCGTGGAGATGAGGCGGTTGACCTGCACGTCGGGCACAAAGTTGTTGACCAGTCCGGTATACTCCCAAAGGGCGAGTGCCGTGATGAGGGCGAAGAGCGCCACCATAGTTGAGGGAGTGAGGAAACCAGCCACCATGACGGCAACAAAGAGCACACCAGTGATGGTGCGGACAATGAGATTGTGTTTTTTGTCGTTCATCGTATTATCGTTTAAGTTGTGTAATAGCGTATGGGCGCACCCGTGGAGGCGCGCCCATACCTTATTATAAATATATTAGTCAGCCTGCTCAGCGTCGCCTTTCTTGTCGGTGTCGGCGTGCTGGTCAGTATTTTCTGCCCGCTTCTGCTTTTCGGCAGCCTCGTGCTCGGCCTGAGCCTTCTTCACCTCGTCGGGCATATCCTCGAGTTTGGGCTCAGCAGCCTTGGCCTTTTCAGCCTCAAGCTTGTCGTTCTCTTCCATGAGCTCCTGCGAGCGGCTCACCCATGGACGCTTGCCAAAGATCTTCTCCACGTCCTCGGCATAGATGACCTCCTTGGAGAAGAGCAGCTCGGCCAGTTGCTTGTGACCTTCCTTGTGCTGCGTAAGGATGTTCTTGGCACGCACATACTGCTCGTTGATCATCTTCAGCACCTCGTCGTCCATGATCTTTGCAGTGGTCTCGCTGTAGGGGCGCTGGAACTGATACTCCTGGTTGTTGTAGTAGCAGATGTTGGGGAGTTTGTCGCTCATACCCGCATAGGCTACCATGCCGTAGGCACTCTTTGTAGCGCGTTCCAGATCGTTCATGGCACCAGTGGAAATATGTCCGGTGAAGAGATCTTCGGCGGCGCGTCCTCCAAGCAGTGCACACATCTCGTCAAGCATTTCCTCCTTCGTGGTGATGACGCGTTCCTCGGGCAGGTACCAGGCAGCGCCGAGTGCCTGACCACGCGGTACGATGGTCACCTTGACCAATGGATTGGCGTGTTCGCAGAACCAGCTGATGGTGGCGTGACCTGCCTCGTGGATAGCGATGGAGCGCTTCTCCTCGGTGGTCATCACCTTGGTCTTCTTCTCCAGTCCGCCGATGATGCGGTCCACAGCGTCGAGGAAGTCCTGCTTGGTGACGAACTTCTTGTCGTGGCGGGCGGCGATCAGAGCGGCCTCGTTGCAGACGTTGGCGATGTCAGCGCCGGAGAATCCCGGAGTCTGGCGGGCCAGGAAGTCGATGTCGAGGCTGTTGTCGGTCTTCAGCGGCTTTAGATGTACTTGGAAGATTGCCTTGCGCTCAGCCATGTCGGGCAGGTCGACGTGGATCTGACGGTCGAAACGTCCTGCACGCAGCAGTGCTTTGTCGAGCATGTCGACGCGGTTGGTAGCTGCCAAGACGATGACACCCGAGTTGGTGCCGAAGCCGTCCATCTCGGTGAGCAGAGCGTTGAGCGTGTTCTCGCGCTCGTCGTTGCCACCCATGGCGGGATTCTTGGAACGTGCGCGTCCCACGGCATCGATCTCGTCGATGAAGATGATGCACGGTGCTTTCTGCTTGGCTTGGGCGAAGACGTCGCGCACGCGGCTGGCACCGACACCGACGAACATCTCCACGAAGTCGGAACCTGACATCGAGAAGAAAGGCACGCCGGCCTCTCCGGCCACAGCCTTGGCGAGCAAAGTCTTACCTGTTCCCGGAGGACCAATGAGCAGTGCTCCCTTAGGAATCTTTCCACCTAAGTCGGTATATTTCTTTGGATTCTTAAGGAATTCCACGATTTCCTGCACTTCCTGCTTGGCGCCTTCCTGTCCGGCGACGTCCTTGAAGGTGATGCCGAGCTCTCCGGCTTTCTCATAGAGCTTTGCTTTGCTCTTGCCCACGCTGAACACGCCGCCGGCACCGCCTGTGCCGCCGCCCATGCGCCGGCCGATGAACCACATCAGCACGAAGAAGATGATCAGCGGTGAAAGGTTGATGATCAGTGACATGATGTCGCTCGTCTTGGCGTTGTCGTAGCTGTAGCTGGCAAACTTGCCTTTGGCCTGCTCGGCAGCCAGATACTTGTCGAGCTCATCGACGGAGCCGAACTCTACGTTGACATAGGGGTCGTTGCCCGTCTGCTGCGCACTCTGCTGGAATACGTTTTGGATATACTTAGGCTTGACGTACATCTTCAGCGTGTTGTCGTTCTTGTTGACGACGATGCGCTGAGCGTAGCCTTTTTCCACGTAAGTCTTGAAGTCACTGTATTTGGCATCCTTGCTCGTGCCCGCGGCTTGCGCCAGGGAGTCGCCTCCACCGGTGAAGAAGAGCACGGCAAGGCCAATGAGCACGATGATGTAGATCCAGTTCATATTGAACCGGGGCATCTTCGGCTGATTGTTGCGCCTTGGAAATTGATTGCTGTTTCTGTCCATTTCTGAGGAGTAGAATTGTTATGTATGTTAGGATTGTCTTGTCTGTCGCTTAGTCCACGTCGGGCAGTTCGGTGAGTTTGGCGTCCTCCCAGAGGTTCTCCAGGTCGTAGAACTCCCGCGTCTCCGGCATGAAGATATGAACGAGCACGTCGACATAGTCGATCGCCACCCATTGGTTGTTACCCAGTCCGTTGACGTTTACCGGTTTTTCGCCTGCTTCTTTGCGGCAGATCTCGCCGACGCTTTCGGCGATAGCCTCCACCTGTGTGGGCGAGTTGCCCTGGCAGATGACAAAGTAGTTGGCGATGGCACCGTCGATGTGGCTGAGGTCAGCAATGACGATATGCTGTCCTTTCTTCTCTTGTATGCCCTTTGTGATGGACTTTACGAGATTTGTTGCTTCTGTCATGTATCAGTTTAAACTTGGTATACCTTATTAATAATATATATATGATTCGAAATGCAAAGATACGTGATATTATCGAAAGAGAGTAGTCTTTCGATGTTTATTTGATATTTTTTAGGAAGAAAGAGTGAGATATGGAGAGCCTGGGAGGGTAGGAAAAGGTGGCAAAAGAGAGAAAAATACGTTTTTTATAAAAAAAGTCGGCAAAAGTTTTGGCGTTTCAAAAAAAGTCTGTACCTTTGCACTCGCAATACAGAAGCAAGGGTGTTGCTTCCAAGGCAATTGAAAATTGGGATATGGTGTAATGGTAACACAACAGATTCTGGTCCTGTTTTTCCTGGTTCGAGTCCGGGTATCCCAACATAAGAGTCGCTGAATAGCTTTGCTATTTAGCGACTTTTTGTTTTTGCCTGGCTCAGAGGGAAGGGAGGAAAAGGGAGGAAGCGTCACGATATATCGTGACGAGCAGAACGATTGAAACCTATAAGCGCGGAACAAGGAAACCACAAGGGCAAAACGAGGAAACAGAGAGCAGAAGCGGTAAAGGGAAGGCAGGAGCAGCCTACCCTTTACCGAAACAGGCTGAAGTTGACGCTGCCGTAGTGGCGGTGGTCAACGAAATGAGGATGCGACTCGAAGGAGTGGTCCTTGCCATGCTCCAGGACGAAGATACCATCGGGAGCAAGCAAGTTGTGCTCGAAGATGATGTCGGGCAGGGTAGGGAGCTGTTCAAGCGCATAGGGCGGATCGGCAAAGATAAGGGAAAACTGTTGGTGGCAAGACTTGAGAAAGCGGAAGGCATCACCACGGATGAGCAGGTTGTTGTCAGCACCGATCTTTTTCATGCACTGGGCAATGAAGCGGGCGTGGTCGCGGTCAGCCTCCACGCTGATGACTTGCGCGCATCCCCGTGAGAGCATCTCCAGCGAGATGCTGCCCGTGCCGGAGAAGAGATCAAGGGCGGTGATACCGTCGAAATCAAGGTAACCACCGAGTACGTTGAAGATGTTTTCCTTGGCAAAGTCTGTGGTAGGCCTTGCCTTGAAGGTACGTGGCACGTCGAAGTGACGGCCTTTATAGATGCCAGTAATGATTCTCATTATTTTCTTTGTAAACAGAGTGAATGATGGTTGAGGACTTGAGGGTGCTCAGCACGTGGGTGAAGACTTATCCGAGATAGAGTGTGACCATGTCGAGGGGTATGCCCTTGATGTCGGTGATGGTGGCCCGGTTGAAGTCAGCCTTCGGGTTGATGAAGGTGACCTTGCTCAGGTATTTTTGCAGCATAGTGGTGAGCTCTTCCTTTTCACGGATGTCACCGGAGAGGTAGAGCTCATCGGCTCGTTGGTCCATGGCGAGTTGCTTCCAGATGAAGAGAAGGAAGAAGACGGCGTCTTGCCGTTCCTTGATGGGGTATTGGTTGGAGAAGACGAAGCGGTTGCGCTCGAAGCTGAACGCCTCCATCTTGCCATCGTGGAAGTGGGCATAGAGCTTGCGCCGGTTCGAGACGAAGCTGCGGCGGTGGAGATACATCCACACGGGACGCATGAGCGCGATGAAGCGTGCGTCGCTGTAGTGGTCCTCGACGACGAGTCGCAGGTCTTTGTTCAAGGCGAAGAGAGCCACGGCGTTGAGGTCGGGGAGGATGTTGCTTTCAATGGCATAGCCATCGTAGCCCGTGATGGCCTGGTGATAGAGGATGTCGTTTTTGGTCTCGTCGTATTCCTCGATGGGCACAAGCACCACGGGCGTGTCCACGAGCACCTGTGCCCGATGGGTCGGCCGCTGCAGGATGTCTGCGGTCTTGAAAGCATCGCGCAGGTTGGCGGCCATCGACACACCGCTTTTTGCCGTATATGGCTCGTAGACGATATTGTGGGGATGATCAGTGTCTGCGATGGCAAAGATGAGCGATCCCTTGCTCACGCGTATGGTCATGCGGGGTGAGAGCCCCTGTCGTGTGGTATTGTTGTTGTCTTGCATAGCTTATTCCCAGTTACCGGCGTTGTCGTTGGGTTGTGTGGTGTCGCCAAACTTCAGTCCGGGGAACCGTCCTGACTCATTGGCGGCCTGAGTGAGGTTGTCGATGCTGTTTTTGTCGAGTCCCTTGAGATAGTCGTCGTAGGCAGCGCTGCACTCCATGAGTGGTACTTGCCGTCCACTCTTGGCGATGGTCGTGGTGGCGTCGATGGTGAATCGCTTGCCGTCGGAATAGGGGATATACTGCAAGGAGTCGGCGAGCATTCCGCTCTTGATGAGCGTACTGAAGTCTGCCGTGTAGACTCCGTGGCGTAAGCGATATTTCTCCTCGGCGGTGCGGATCTTCACTAATCGTTCCTTGACGGCTTTCTCGCGCTGCTGCTGTTGATGCTCAAAACGCATGGGCGAGCTGACGCTCAGCACGCAGAGCACAGCCAGGGCGATGGCACAGGCAAGGAGTCCATAAGTGTTTTTATGTTGAATGTTCATCTTTCTCAATAATTATTGCTACCTTTGCCCTACAAGGGTTTCGTAGTTGCAAAGATACGAAGAATTATTGTTTCATCAAAGAGAAAAGTGAAGATAGCGCAATTTATAGATATGATCGTCGGGCAGTTTGGCTTTCAGCCCACAGCCTGCCAGCAAGCGGCGTTGCAGACGTTTGGTCAGTTTTTGGCTGACCGTCGGCCGGAGTCAGTGATGATCCTGCGTGGTTCGGCGGGTACGGGTAAGACCTCGTTGGCCGCTGCCATGGTGGGCACGCTCCATCGTCTGGGACAGAAGCTCACGCTCATGGCACCCACCGGTCGTGCTGCAAAGGTGTTCTCGCGTGGCAGCGGTCTGCCAGCCTACACCATCCATCGGCGCATCTATCGCGAAAAGGCTTACCAAGGACTTGACGGCCAGTTCAATCTTAATGACAACCGCAACCACCGTATGCTTTTCGTTGTCGACGAGGCCTCGATGATCGGCGCCGGCGCACAGGGTGAGGACACCTTTGGCTCAGGCTCACTGCTCGACGACCTGATAAAATATGTCTATAGCGGTGACAACTGCCGCCTGCTGCTCATCGGCGACAAGGCACAGCTGCCGCCGGTGGGCGAGGACGAGGCACCGGCACTCTCGGCCGACGTGCTCAGGGGGTATGGCCTCGTGGTCTATGAGTGTGACCTCGACGAGGTGCTTCGTCAGGGCGAGCGGTCGGGCATACTCTTCAATGCCACACGGTTGCGCGACATGATCGTGCGCGACGAGACCACCCAGTTGCCGCCGGTGACCTTCGAAGGCTTTGCCGACATCGTCAACCTCAGAGGCGACGAACTTGTAGAGACGATTGCTTCAAGCTATAGTCAGGTGGGTATGGACGACACCATTGTCGTCACACGGTCGAACAAACGGGCCGGCATCTACAATCAAGGCATCCGCAACACCATCCTCGACCGCGAGGATGAGCTTTGCTCGGGCGATCTGCTGATGATCGTACGCAACAACTACTACTGGACAGAGCGTGAGCAGGCTGCCATCCGTGAGAGTGTGAGCAAAGGCGAGCCGGCACAGCCGTTGCCCGTGAGCTTTCTGGCCAATGGCGACCGGGCGGTGGTGGAGCGCGTGCGCAACATCCGCGAGCTCTATGGCTTTCGTTTTGCCGATGTGTGGCTGCGTTTCCCCGATTACGATGACTATGAGATGCAGGTGACCGTGAATATGGACTCGCTGCTCACGGAGGCTCCCGCACTGACACGTGAGCAGAGCGAACAGCTCTTCAATCAAGTGATGGAAGACTATGCTGATCTTAAAACCAAGCCAGAACGATTGCGGGCAGTGAAAAGCGATGCTTACTTCAATGCTTTGCAAGTGAAGTTCGCCTATGCTGTCACCTGCCATAAGGCGCAGGGCGGGCAGTGGAGTCACGTTTATGTCGATCAAGGCTATATGACCGACGACATGGTCAATGCTGACTATTACCATTGGCTCTACACCGCCTTCACGCGTGCCACGGAAAAGCTCTATCTGGTCAATTGGAAGAATGGATGAGGTGAAATGTCTGACCGTGAAACTTTATAAGACTGGGCCTTTACAGTCGACTGTTTGACAGAAGCGACAAGGGAAGAATAAAGAAAGCAAACGAGCTGGGAAGCTCTGAGAAGAGAAGAAAAGCGAGAAATGTGTCTTGATGACATTCTCTCGTCCGCTTGTTATGTTACACAGTCTGTTTTTCCCTATCTGTTTACGAAGTAAAAAAAATCCCAAGCATGGGACTCACGTCTCTAAGCTTGGGACCTTCTATAATGATTGGCAGGTTAATTATTATCTTGACTATCGATCGCCTTGATCTTCTGGCGCACCAGCTCAGCGTCGTCTTTGAGTCGCTGCACCTTACGGTTCATCTCGTCAACGAGACTGTTGCCCTTCTTGCTTGAGATGTTCAAGAAGCCGAGATTGTTCTCGTAGGTGGCAATCTCCTGCTTGAGCTGCTCATAGCGGCGAGCCAGACGGCCACGCTCGTTGTCCACGGCATCCTCGCCACGCTTGGCCACGTTGCGGAGGTTCTGTTTGAAGTTATCAAGACGGCGGCGGGCCACGGATACATGCAGGTCGCTATAGATCTTGTCCAGCACATCGTGGTACTCCTTGAAGATCTTATCTTTCTCCTTGAAAGGCACATGGCCGACAGCATTATATGCGTCGACAAGTTCCTGAACCT
>Ga0310695_10003501_pt1 | contig 30616 bp, 22 predicted proteins | sample RumenRJG_04DNA_FD_203882 | JGI IMG/M metagenome (GOLD analysis project Ga0310695, IMG submission 203882) | Bovine rumen microbial communities from Lethbridge, Alberta, Canada - RJG_04 (v2) (version 2) | ecosystem: Host-associated > Mammals > Digestive system > Stomach > Rumen | place: Canada...
AATTGTTTATGTATCAATGATTTATTTGCACTACAAAGATACAAAAACTTTTGGACATTCCTTCTCTTTCCTCTTGATTTTTAAGACTTTAAGGGCAAGCTATTTGCAAGTGGGAAACTTTAGTAAATATACAAGAATCAACATGAAACGACTATTACTGACTGCTGCAATCCTGATTGCCACACACTTCAACCTCAGCGCCCAGCGCACCACCGACCTGCTTGACCGCGGCCTCGTGGCCGTGCCGTCGGGCTCGGGCTCGTTCGTCAGCTGGCGCATCTTCGGCGAGGAGTATTATGACACGAAGTACAACCTCTATCGCGACGGCGTGAAGGTGAACGACCAGCCGCTCAACGCGTCGTGCTTCACGGACGCGGCGGGGCGCAGCGGCTCGACGTATCAGGTGGCGGCCGTCGTGCGTGGTGTGGAGCAGGCGAAGTCAGCGCCTGTAGCGAGGCTCACCCGCCAGTACATGGAGTTCGCCGTGGGCAAGGTCTACTCGCGTCGCGGCACCGACATCACGTCCGACTATAACGTCAACGACATCGCCCTGGCCGACGTGACGGGCGACGGCCGCAGCGAGTTCATCGTCAAGCGCAACTACGGCCCTGACGGCTCGTCGGTGGGCAACGACTCGGCCTATAACCACCTGGAGTGCTACACGCTGGAGGGCGAGCGCCTGTGGTGGATTGACCTGGGGCCCAACATGGTCTCCGGACCTGACGAGCAGTATGATGCCGTCGGCTACGACTGGGACGGCGACGGGCGGGCGGAGGTGCTCATGCGCGGTGCTGACAACATGGTGATCCATCATGCCGACGGCACGACGACAGAGATCGGCAATATGAGGGTCAACACGCGCAACACGGTCACGCAGACGGCTAACATGACCTATACGAACACGGGGGCGGAATACCTGCTCTACCTCGACGGCGCGACGGGCAAGCCATATCCCATCGGGCCGGGCGGACAATTGTGGATGGCCTACCCCCTGCCGCGCGGCGCCGCCAGCGACTGGGGCGACGGCTACGGCCACCGCTCGACGAAGCACTACTTCGGGGCGCCCTTCCTCGACGGCCGCAAGGCCTACGTCTTCCTCGGCCGCGGATGCTACACGAAGCACCACATGAAGGCCTTCTCAGTAGACCCAGAGACGCACAAGCTCACGCTCTACTGGGAGTGGAAGTGCGACGAAGGGTGGGACAGCCCCTGGTATGGCAACGGATTCCATAACTTCGGCATTGCCGACGTCGACTGGGACGGCCGCGACGAGATCTGCTTTGGCTCGATGGTCATCGACGACAACGGCCGCGGACTCTCCACCACGGGCCTCGGCCACGGCGACGCCCAGCACTGCTCCGACTTCGACCCCTATCGCCACGGACAGGAGATCTTCACCTGCAATGAGGACGAGCCGGCCATGAACTATCGCGACGCCACGACGTCGAAGATCTACTATCGCCTGCAGTCGACCAGCGACGACGGCCGCGCCCTCTGCGGCAACTTCTCGAACGCCTATCCCGGCGCCATCGGCCACTCGTCGCAGTCGGGCACCATCTCCTGCGTCAGCGACAAGGTCATCGCGGGCGGCCCGGGCGGATTCACCAACAACTGGCGCATCTACTGGGACGGCGACCTGCTCGAGGAGGGCCTCGATGGTGCCTCGTCGCGCGAGGGTGCGGCCCGCGTCTTCAAGGCCGACGGCTCCATCGTCTTCACCGCCGACGGCACGGCCAACTGCAACTGGACGAAGAACACGCCGTCGGCCGTGGGCGACATCATGGGCGACTGGCGCGAGGAGATCATCGCCCGCACGTCGGATAATAAGTACGTACGCGTCTATACCACTAATATCCCCACGCGATGGCGCAACTACACGCTGTGGCACGACCACCAGTATCGCCAGGGCATGGTCTGGGAGTCGATAGGCTACAACCAGCCGCCCCACGCCAGCTACTTCCTCGGCGAGCTGGAGGGCATCACCCAGGCGCCGCCCCCACTGACCACAACGGGTCGCGTCATGGTGGCCGATGGTTCGGCCATCGGTGCTGAGCACGACGGCCAGCACGTCCTCCTCTGCGACTATGCCGACACGCAGCTCAGCGTCACTGAGGGCGCCTCGCCGTGGGTCATGACGTTCAACGTGCCCTCATGGATTCAGGGCACCAACAGCAACAACACCGCCGGCAATCCGCTGATCAACCGCACCTACTACACCTGCGAGGTCAGCGGCGCCGCCTTCACAGGCCAGACCCGACTCGTCAAGCAGGGCGACGGCACGCTGCGGCTGCCCGCCGTGGAGCAGACCTACACGGGCCCCACTGACGTCTGGGCGGGCACGCTCTGCTTCGACGGCACGCTGCTCCAGTCGCCCCTATGGCTCAACCGCTTTGCCGTGCTCGAGAGCGACGGCGGCCGCTTCCGCAGCATCAAGATGGACTATGCCGCTGAGCTGCGCCCGGGCGGCGCCGACCATCAGGGACAGGTCACGACCGACTCGCTCACGCTGGGCTTCGGCTCGCGCGTCGTCTTCGACCTCTACGACGGCTTCCTGTCCGACCTGATCGAGGCCGGACGCATGGCCGTCGAGACCAAGTCGTGGCAATATGGGCCGCAGTATCTGACGCCCGTCTTCGAGTTCCGCTATCATGGCGACGGCGACATCCCTGAGGGCGACTATCTCATCGGGCGCGCATCGACGCTCGCCGGCTCGCTGGCCAGCATCCGCATCGAGGGCATCAGCACCAAGATGAAGGCCGCGCTCGAACTGAGGGACGCCGACCTCTACCTCGTCGTCTCTGGCATGCGCGATGCCGGCACGATCGTATGGACAGGTCGCCAGAACGGCGTCTGGGACCTGGCTGAGACGGAGAACTTCGTCAACAAGGCTGCTGCTGACGCCAGTAGCGACTTCTTCGTCACGGGCGACAACGTCTGGTTTACGGATGAGGCTGAGGCCAGCGTCGTCAGCCTGCGCGGCGAGTTGGAGGCCGACACCGTCTTCGTCGACAACACCACCAAGGACTATCGCTTCGAGGGCAGCGGCGCGCTCGTCGGACAGACTACGCTCGTCAAGCGCGGCACGGGCCTGCTCACCATCACCAACGACAACACCTTCACGGGTGGCGTGCGACTGGAGGGCGGAGCCGTCAGCATCGCCTCGATGGCCAACGCCAACCAGCCTAAGGGCCATCTGGGCGGCGTCACCACCCTGGCCTCCCGCTTCGTCATCGCTGACGGCGCCGAGCTGCGCACGACGGCTGCCGTCACCTGTGGCTCGGCGATTCAGATGAGCGGCGATGAGGGCGGCGTCATCAACAATGCGGCCGACTTCATCTCTAACCGCGCCATCTCGGGCACCGTCCTGACCAAGCGCGGCGCGGGCTGGATGAAGCTCAACACGTCGAACACGTCGCTGCAGCGACTCGTCATCGCCGGCGGCACTGTCCAGTGCGTCAATGCCAATGTGCCGGCACAGACGGTGGAATTCCAGAACGGCACCCTCTCGGAGAACACCAGCTCGGGCTATAACATACACGTGCCGGCCAACAAGCGCGGCACATGGAACCTCGTCGACCGCGGCTCGTTCAGCAACCGACTGACGGGCGAGGGCACCCTCACCGTCTATTGCCCCATCGTCGTCGGCAGCGGATGGAACGCCACCCGCACGCAGATCACTGGCAACTGGTCGGCCTTTGAGGGAACGGTCAACTGCACGGTCCACTCGAAGGACACCCGATTCACGCTCGACAACGGCTACGGCATGCCCAACGGTACACTCAACATCCCTGAGGGCGTTGAGGTGCAGAACAGCGGACGCACCTATCGCATCGGACGCCTGAGGGGCAGCGGCCTGCTGGGCGGCACCTGCTCCTTCAGCTCCAGCGGCAACTCGAACCCCAACACGTGGCAGGTGGGCAACGACGCCAACTGGTCGACCACGGTCCGCGTCACGTCGACGGCCAATCTCGTCAAGGTGGGCAGCGGCAAGGTGACATGGAACAGCGCCAATACGAACACGGGCACCACCAGCGTCAACGAGGGCGAGCTCGCCATCGGCACGTCCACACAACTGGGCACGGGGCGCCTCAACGTCAATGAGGGCGGCGTTATGACGGGCAGCAACAACGCGGCCAACGGGCTGAAGAACTCCATGACCGTCGTCAGCGGCACGATGAAGCCCGGCGCCTACGAGGGGGCTTCCATGGGCTCCATCTGTTTCGACCAGAAGCCCGTCACCTTCCAACCGCAGGGCGTGCTCGTCATCGGCGTCCGCCAGTCGCGCACGTCATCCATCAGCGGCAGCACCAGCCTGGAGGGTATCTCGACTCTCACCTTCAACGGCACCATACGCATCGTGCCCGCTGCCGGCCACAGACTGCAGCCGGGCGACTCCATCCGCATCTTCACCTGCTCGACGTTCGTCGGCTCGCCCACGTTCGACATGCAGGGCGACGTCCTCTGGGACACCAGCCGCATCGCTGAGGGATGGCTCTTCGTCAAGGCCGTCGGAGCGGGCATCGGCAGCGTCATGAGCGACGACCGTCTGGCTGACATCTACGACGCTCATGGCCGGCTCGTACGCCGTCGTGCTACGTCGACTGAGGGTCTGCGCCCCGGCATCTACGTGAGCGAGGGCCGCAAAATCATCGTCCGTTAGGTGTACTAATGTTTCAAATGAGTGGAAAAAATGTCTCTTGCGACGTTTTTCCACTCTTTTTTTGATGCTTTTCTCGATTATTATTTGTACTTTTGCCATGCGAAAACCCAAAAACGATTCCATTGATGAATAAGAAACGATTACTACTGGCCTGCATGCTCGTGACCACCATTGGCGTCACGGCCCAGCAGCTGCCATTCCAGAATCCCAATCTTCCCACCGAACAGCGCATCGACGACCTCCTGCAGCGCCTCACCCTTGAAGAGAAAGCCAGCCTGATGATGAACGAGTCGCCGGCCATCAAGCGCCTCGGAGTGCCGCAGTTCGAGTGGTGGAACGAGGCCCTCCACGGCGTGGGCCGCAACGGCTTCGCCACGGTCTTCCCCATCACCACGGGCATGGCCGCCTCATGGGACGACCAGCTCGTCGAGCAGGTTTTTACTGCTGTCAGCGACGAGGCGCGTGCCAAGAACACGCTGGCCCGCCGCAACGGCACCCTGAAGAAGTATGCCGGTCTGTCGTTCTGGACACCCAATATCAACATCTTCCGCGACCCGCGATGGGGACGCGGACAGGAGACCTACGGCGAGGACCCCTTCCTCACCAGTCGCATGGGCACGGCCGTCGTACGCGGACTGCAGGGGCCCAAGGACGCGAAGTATCGCAAGCTGCTGGCCTGTGCCAAGCACTTCGCCGTTCACAGCGGCCCGGAGTGGAACCGCCATACGTTCAACATCGAGAACCTGCCTGAGCGCGACCTCTGGGAGACCTATCTGCCAGCCTTCAAGGCGCTCGTCGACGAGGGCGTCGCTGAGGTGATGTGCGCCTACCAGCGCATCGACGGCGAGCCCTGCTGCGCCCAGAACCGCTACGAACATCAGATCCTGAGGCAGGACTGGGGCTTCCGCGGACTCATCACGAGCGACTGCGGCGCCATCTGGGACTTCCTGCCCGACTATCACAACGTCTCGCCCGACGCCGTCGATGCCTCGGCCAAGGCTGTCCGTGCCGGCACTGACGTGGAGTGCGGCAACGCCTATCGCAAGCTGCCTGAGGCCGTCCGTCGCGGCGAGCTGTCGGAGCAGGACATCGACCGCAGCCTGCGCCGTCTGCTGCGAGCCCGCTTCGAACTGGGCGACATGGACCCCGACGAGCTGGTCGAGTGGACCCGCATCCCCTCCAGCGTCATCGCCTCCAAGAAGCATAAGCAGCTGGCCCTGCAGGTGGCCCGCGAGGGCATCGTCCTGCTGAAGAACAACGGCGTGCTGCCCCTCAACCCTCACACTTCAACCCTCAAACCTCAAATCGTCGTCATGGGGCCCAACGCCAACGACTCCGTCATGATGTGGGGCAACTATGCCGGCTATCCCACCCAGACGACGACCATCCTGCAGGGCATCCGCCAACGCTTCGGACAGGAAGTGCGCTACATCCCTGGCTGTGGCATCACCAGCCCCATGGTCACTGAGAGCTTCTTCCACCTGCTCCGCACTCCCGACGGACGGCAGGGCATGGCCGGCACGTATTGGAACAACGAGACGATGGAGGGCCAACCCGTTGCCACGGCCGTCTATGGCGAGCCTATCAACCTGAGCAACGGCGGCGCCACGGTCTTTGCCCCAGGCGTCGAGCTCAACCACTTCTCTGCCCGCTATGAGGCGACGCTCCGCACGGAGCGCGACATGAAGTTGGAGCTCTTCGTCGGAGCCGACGACATGATGCGCCTCTATGTCGACGGCGACACACTGGTCGACGTCTGGAAGTCGCGCAACCGCATCCAGGAAGGCACCGTCGAGCTCGACTTCAAGGCCGGGCGCGACTATCGCATCAGGGTCGACTACAAGCAGACGGACGACATGGCGGCCATGCAGTTCGACGTCCGCCGCCGCTATACGCCCTCAACGTCCGACCTGCTCAGCCAGATCGGCGAGGCCGAGACCGTCGTCTTCGCTGGCGGCATCTCGCCACGCGTCGAGGGCGAGCAGATGAAGGTCAGCGACCCAGGCTTCAAGGGCGGCGACCGCACCACTATCGAGCTGCCCGAGGTGCAGCGACAGCTGCTCCGCACGCTCCATGAGGCCGGCAAGCGCGTCGTCTTCGTCAACTGCTCGGGCGGCGCCATCGCCCTGGAGCCCGAGGCCCGCGAGACCTGCGACGCCATCGTCCAGGCATGGTATGGCGGCGAGGCCGGCGGACAGGCGCTGGCTGAGGTGCTCAGCGGCGACGTCAACCCCTCCGGCAAGCTGCCCATGACGTTCTATCGCGACGACTCGCAGCTGCCTGACTTCCTCGACTATCGCATGGCGGGCCGCACCTATCGCTACCTCCAGTCGGAGCCCCTCTTTGCCTTCGGCCATGGGCTGAGCTACACCACCTTCCGGCTGACCAAGCAGAAGGCGAAGGTCAGCGACGGAAAGCTCATCGTCACCTGCACCGTCGAGAATACGGGCCAGCGCGAGGGCACGGAGACCGTCCAGGTCTACCTGCGCCGCACGGCTGACGTCGAGGGTCCGCTGAAGACGCTCCGTGGCTATCAGCGCGTCACGCTGAAGCCCGGCGAGAAGAAGGTCGTCGCCCTGCAGCTGACGCGCGACGAGCTGGAGACCTGGGATCCGCAGACCAACACGATGCGCGTCGTCCCCGGCCAGCACGAGGTCATGGTCGGCACGTCGAGCGCTGACAGTCAGCTGAAGACCCTCAGAGTGAAACTATGAATGTACAATGTATAATGAACAATGTACAATGAATACTGAGCAATAAACTAAAAACACATAAAGCTATGAACAATGAACGCAACGGTAGCCGCGGCTACCTCATTTCAATCGTCATGGTGGCCGTGCTGGGCGGACTGCTCTTCGGCTACGACACGGCCGTCATCTCTGGCGCAGAGAAAGGCCTGCAGGCCTTCTTCATGGGAGCACAGGACTTCCAGTACACTGACTACATGCACGGCTTCACCTCCTCCTCGGCCCTCATCGGATGCATCATCGGCTCGGCGCTGAGCGGACTGCTGGCCTCCCGACTGGGCCGCAAGCGCGCCCTCATCGTGGCCGGTGTGCTGTTCTTCGTCTCCGCACTGGGCTCGATGGAGCCTGAGTTCCTGCTCTTCCAGCATGGCGTGCCCACGTATTCGCTGCTCGTCATGTTCAACATCTATCGCGTCATTGGCGGCATCGGCGTCGGACTGGCCTCGGCCATCTGTCCGATGTACATCGGCGAGGTGGCACCCAGCAACATCCGCGGCATGCTCGTCTCGTGGAACCAGTTTGCCATCATCTTCGGACAACTCGTCGTCTACTTCGTCAACTTCCTCATCCTCGGCGACCACACCAACCCCGTCATCGAGCAGATCGGACAGGGCGTCAACGCCGTCGCCCCTGGCTCCGACCCCTGGACCATCCAGACCGGCTGGCGCTATATGTTCGGATCGGAGGCCGTCCCCGCAGGATTGTTCGCCCTGCTCATCTGCTTCGTCCCTGAGACGCCGCGCTATCTCGTCATGGTGGGCCGCGATGAGAAGGCCCTCAGCATCCTTTCCAAGATCAACGGCTCGCAGAAGGCCCGGCAGATCCTGCAGGACATCAAGGAGACCATCACCGTCCGCACGGAGCGCCTCTTCACCTACGGCTATCTCTGCATCTTCGTGGGCATCATGCTCAGCGTCTTCCAGCAGGCCGTCGGCATCAACGCCGTGCTCTACTACGCGCCCCGCATCTTCGGCGACATGGGCATGACCAACCCGATGGTCAACACGGTCGTCATGGGCGTGGTCAACATCCTCTTCACGCTCGTCGCCGTCTTCACCGTCGAGAAGCTGGGCCGCAAGCCCCTGCTCATTTGCGGCTCCATCGGCATGGGCATCGGCGCTCTGGGCGTCGCCCTCACCTTCGGCCATGCCGGCCTCGAGATGGTGACGATGCTTTCGATCATGGTCTACAGCGCCTCGTTCATGTTCTCGTGGGGCCCCATCTGCTGGGTGCTCATCGCTGAGATCTTCCCCAACACCATCCGCGGCGCAGCCGTGGCCATCGCCGTGGCCTTCCAGTGGATCTTCAACTTCATCGTCTCGTCGACGTTCGTGCCCATGTTCAACATGCACCTCACTGAGGGCGACGACTTCGGCCACTGGTTCACCTACGGCCTCTATGCCCTGATCTGCTTCATCGCTGCCCTCTTCGTATGGCGCCTCGTGCCTGAGACGAAGGGCAAGACGCTCGAGGACATGACCCGCCTCTGGAAGCGCAAGTAAGAGAAAAACTGATACTGACGTTCTGACAGCCCCGATGTGACACAATGTCGCGTCGGGGCTGTTTGGCATCGCTTTTGCGTCTATCATGGTGAGCGCCGATGAGAGGAGCTCGGAAAGAACATAACAAAACAACAATTAATAAACATAGGAGGACAAAACTATGACACCAATGATGAGACGTAACGCAGCTTGGCTGCCCAGTGTTTTCAACGATTTGTTTGACAACGAGTTTATGCCGAAGGCTAACTGCACCGCTCCGGCCATCAACGTCAAGGAGACCGACAAGGCCTACATCGTGGAGCTGGCCGCTCCCGGCATGAAGAAGGAAGACTTCAACGTCCACATCAACGACGAGGGCAACCTCATCATCAAGATGGAGCAGAAGGAGGAGAAGAAGGACGAGGACAAGTCGACGCGCTATCTGCGCCGCGAGTTCTCCTACTCGAAGTACGAGCAGACGCTCATCCTGCCTGACGACGTCGAGCGCGACCAGATCAAGGCCCGTGTGGAGCACGGCGTGCTGACGGTCGAGCTGCCCAAGCACGAGGAGGAGAAGGTGAAGGTGAGCCGTCAGATTGAGATCGGCTAAAGCCCTTTTTCGATTGGTTGCCAGAAAAAAGTGAGGCCCGCACCGCGCGGGTCTCACTTTTTATTTGTAATTTTGCAGCCATGTTTGTCCTATTGACCATTATTGTCTATTTCGCCGTCCTGCTCGCCGTCAGCCGCATGACGGCCCGTCGCAACGCAGGCAACGACACCTTCTTCCGCGCCGAGCGGCGCTCGCCGTGGTTTATGGTGGCCTTCGGCATGGTGGGCGCCTCCATCTCGGGTGTCACGTTCGTCTCCGTCCCTGGCATGGTGCTCACCAGCGGCATGACCTATCTGCAGCTCTGCATGGGCTTCATCCTGGGCTATGTGGCCGTCGCGTTCGTCCTGCTGCCCGTCTACTATCGGCTCAACCTCACGTCGATCTATACCTACCTGGGCCAGCGCCTGGGGCGCAGCTCCTACCTCAGCGGCGCCTGGTTCTTCCTGCTATCGAAGCTGGTGGGGTCGGCCGTCAAGTTCTACGTCGTCTGCATGATCCTCCAGCAGTTCGTGCTCGACGCCCTCGGCGTGCCCTTCTGGGCGAACGCCGTGGCGATGGTGGCGCTCATCTGGCTCTATACGCGGCGGGGTGGGGTGCGCACGCTCGTGTTCACCGATGTGCTGCAGACGTCGTGTCTCTTCGCCTCGCTCCTCCTTATTATTTATATGGTCATGCGACAGCTGGGTCTCGACCTCGGCGAAGCCCTGCAGGCCGTCATGGCCGACGGGCGCAGCCGCATCTTCGTCTTCGACGACTGGACCAGCCGCACCTATTTCTGGAAACAGCTGCTCAGCGGCGCCTTCATCGTCGTCGTCATGACGGGCCTCGACCAGGACATGATGCAGAAGAACCTGACCTGCCGCACACTGCGCGACGCCCAGAAGGACATGTGCAGCTACGGGCTGGCCTTCCTGCCTGCCAACTTCCTCTTCCTGGCGCTCGGCGTGCTGCTGGCCCAGCTGGCCGAGGGCAGCGGGGCGGGGCTGCCCGCCAAGGGCGACGAGTTGCTGCCCGCCTTCGTTCATGGAGCGGGCACGATGGTGACCGTCCTCTTCACGCTCGGCATCGTCGCCGCCTCGTTCTCGTCGGCCGATTCGGCCCTGACGTCGCTGACGACGAGCTACTGCGTCGACATCCGCCAGCGGCCCGCCGACGAGCCGCTGCGCAAGCGCGCCCACCTCACGATCTGTCTGCTCTTCGTCGTCTTCATCCTCTTGTTCCGCGCCGCAGGCAGCTCGTCGCTCATCGACGCCATCTACACCATCGTCAGCTATACCTACGGCCCCCTGCTCGGACTCTTCGCCTTCGGACTTTTCACGCGTCGCAGCGTGCGCGACCGCCTAGTGCCCGTCGTCTGCGTCGCCTCGCCACTGCTCTGCTATGCCTGCGACCGTCTGGCCGCCGCCCGCTTCGACTATCACTTCGGCTACGAACTGCTGCTCGTCAACGGCCTCCTGACCTTCGTCGGGCTGATGGCCCTCCCGGCCCGCTCAGCCAAGTCGCAATAATCCTCCTTTTGTCGTGATTTTTCTAAGTATTTGTCTTAAAAAGAGAACCCGTTGATAATGAGGTTCTTATGAAACGACTTCAGAGAAGCGTCGCTTTTCGATAAGAGAAGTGCCGCTTTTCGGGTCGAGAAGCGGTGCTTTTCGGGTCGGGAAGCGGTGCTTTGTTGGCGCCGGTCCTATGCAATGTCAAATAAATTCTGAGCCGCTTCGCCTTTGTTGGCATGTAATCCATAATGTAAATAAAGGATATGTCCGCCCCCCCTTAATTGATAGTCTGCGTAGCTGTCATTTGAGACTGATTCCGAACAAGATCATGGTTAAAAAACAACAAAATCAGAAACATTTATAGATTTAATTAGTAACTTTGTCGTTGCAATTTAAAAATAATCAACCTGCGACGGAGCATATTTCAAAAAATATGCATACCTTTGCAGTTCCAACTAATAAACATAACATTCAAATGAAAAAAGCATTACTGTCATTACTGCTGCTCCTGGCAGCAACAGCCGTGAGCGCACAGGAAATCGTCAAGGGCGACATGAACGGCGACGACGAGATTTCTGTAGCCGATGTGACAAGTCTGGTGGAAGTCGCCCTGGGCCGGTCGCCCAAGCAGACCATCAGCCTGGGCGTCGACCCCTACAAGGTTGACAACACCCTGGTCGTCGGCATGTGGTATGCCCCCGACGGCACCTCGTTCACGCTCAGTGAGGACGGCACGACCACTTATCCCGGCGCTGCCACCTATAAGTTCCGCTATCATGTCGGCATGCTCACCTTCTACGACGCGTCGGGCAAGGCCGTCAAGGTGCTGGGCGTCGTCGAGACGGATCCCAGCTATCTCTTGCTGCTCGACTATGCCACGGGTGCCTGCACGTACTACACCAATTCTTCTGCGCTTGTCTCCGCCATCGCGATGAGTGAGCCTACGCTGACCCTGAACTCCGGCGCGACGGCCCAGCTGACTGTCAGCGTCACGCCTCCCGATGCGCTCAGCACGTCAGTCGTGTGGTCGAGCAGCAACGAGAGCGTGGCCACCGTCGACCAGAACGGCCTCGTGACAGCCGTGGCCGGCGGCACCTGCACCATCACCGCCACTGCCACCGACGTCAGCGGAAAGACGGCCACGTGCGAGGTGACCGTCATCCAGCTGGTGACAAGCATCGAGCTGTCGCAGACAAGTGTGGTATTAGAAAAGGATGCTGTTGTTCGACTGACTGCTACCGTGCTGCCAGTGAATGCTTCAAACAAAAATATCGTTTGGAAAAGCGACAATGAATCTGTTGCGGGGGTTATCCAAGGAGCTGTGGTTGCTATGGGTGGCTATGGTACTGCCATTATTACTTGCGAGGCTGCCGACGGAAGTGGGATTAAGGCTATCTGTAGTATTTTTGTTCCTGAGTATGTCGACCTCGGCTTGCCCTCCGGCACGCTGTGGGCCACGTGCAACGTCGGTGCCACGAATCCCGAAGACTATGGCGACTACTTCGCGTGGGGTGAGACGACGGGCTACAACGACGGAAAGACTTTTTTCGACTGGAGCACCTACAAGTGGTGCAACGGCGATTGGAACGAACAGACGAAATATTGCCCGAACAGCGAGTATGGCAATAATGATTATACAGACGATCTGAAAGAGCTGGAGTCTGCTGACGATGCTGCCTACGTCAACTGGGGCCCTGCGTGGCGCATGCCGAGCAAGGAACAGTTTGCAGAGCTAATCAACAGCAGCTACACCACCACTACATGGACCACCCAAAACGGCGTGAACGGACTACTGATTACCAGCAAGTCGAACGACAACTTCATTTTCCTGCCTGCCGCAGGCTACCGAAAAGGCGGTTCGCTCATCTACGCAGGTTCGAAAGGCTACTGCTTGTCGCGCACGCTCTACGAGTACGGCCCGAACCTCGCTCGCAGCCTGTACTTCTATTCGAGCGACATCGACACGGAAAATTACTACCGCTACCTCGGGGTATCGGTGCGCCCTGTGCGGTCCTCAGAATGAAATGTTATGGCAAAAGAACAGACAGGCATACGCGAGCGGCAGCGCACCGACCTGCGCGAGCCGCGACGCTATAAGGTGATCATCTACAACGACGACTTCACGACGATGGACTTCGTCGTAAGGATCCTCATGCAGGTGTTTTTCAAGAGCGAGGCTGAGGCTGAGGCCCTCATGCTGCAGGTGCACCATGGCGACAAGGCCGTCGTGGGCATCTACAGCTACGACGTGGCCACGTCGAAGGTGCGCAAGGCCACCGACATGGCTCGCGAGTCGGGCTTCCCGCTGCGACTGACTGTCGAGCCTGAAGAATAAAAAGAAACAGAAATGGCAGAAATCAAACAGACCGAACGCGCCGCCAAGATGCTCGTCGCCGCCATGGATTGCAGCCGTGAGCGTCGCCATGAGTTCATCATGCCCGAACATCTGCTGCTGCGGCTCACTGACGACTTCAACTTCCATGCGGCGCTCAATATTTTCTATTCTCCGCAAAGGCTGGTCGAAAGGCTGGAGGAGCAGCTGGCCCGGGTGGAGCGCGTGCCCGACGGCATCGACTACCAGCCGGCCCCGTCCGAGCAGATGGGGCGGCTCATCGAGATGGCCTGCCGACAGGTGGTCAGCAGCAGTGCACCGGCCATCGACCTGCCCCATCTGGTCCAGGCGATGCTCCAGCTGGAGGACTCCTGGGCATGCTATCTGCTCAAGGACTGCCTGCAGGACAAGGAGAGCAACTTCATGAGCCATCTGATCGAGTTCTGCGAGTTTGACGACAGTCTGCATGACCAGTTCGGACCGTCGCAGCAGGAGGAGGACGCCTGGCGCCAGCTCGTCAGCTGCATGAACGACCTCTACAAGCAGCACAACCCCCTGATCGGGCGCGAGCAGGAGCTGCAGCGCACCATCCAGGTGCTCTGCCGGCGCGACAAGAACAATCCGCTGCACATAGGCGAGCCTGGCGTCGGCAAGACGGCGCTGGTCTGGGGTCTGGCGCGGATGATCGAGGAGGGCCGCGTGCCCGAGCGGCTGAAGCAGAGCCGCATCTATCAGCTCGACATCGGCACGCTGCTGGCCGGCACGCAGTATCGCGGCGACTTCGAGAACCGCATCAAGATGATCATGGACGGCATCGAGCAGGAGAGCCACTCGAACATCGTCTATATCGACGAGATACACACGCTCGTCGGGGCCGGCGCCTCGGGCGAGAGCGCGATGGACGCCTCGAACATGCTGAAGCCTTACCTCGAGGCGGGCAACATCCGCTTCATCGGCTCGACGACCTACGAGGAGTACAACCGCCACTTCTCGCGCTCCAAGGGCCTCGTGCGCCGCTTCCAGCAGATCGACATCCTGGAGCCCTCCATAGAGGAGACGAAGCACATTCTGCGCCAGCTGCGCAGCAAGTATGAGGAGTTTCATGGCGTCACCTACGACGAGGCAGCGCTCGACTTTGCCGTCGAGGCCAGCGCCAAGCATATCTCCAACCGCTTCCTGCCCGACAAGGCCATCGACCTGATCGATGAGGCCGGGGCGGCCTTTGAAAGTGAAGAGTTAAGAGTGAAGAGTGAACTTGTTACGAAGTCGGATATTGCGGATGTCTTGGCCAAGACCTGCAAGGTGGACGCACTGGCCATGGCCAACGACGACGACCTGTGCCGGCTGGAGTCGCTCGCACCACGCATGCTGTCGCAGATCTACGGCCAGGACGAGGCCATCCGCCAGGTGGTCGAGGCCATCCAGATGTCGCGAGCCGGACTGCTCGACGACGGCAAGCCGCTGGCCTCGCTGCTCTTCGTCGGACCGACGGGCGTGGGCAAGACGGAGGTGGCGCGCGTGCTGGCCCGCGAGCTGGGCATCGAGCTGCTCCGCTTCGACATGAGCGAATACACGGAGAAGCACACCGTGGCCAAGCTGATCGGCTCGCCTGCGGGTTATGTCGGCTATGAGGACGGCGGCCTGCTGACTGATGCCATACGCCGTGCGCCCAACAGCGTACTGCTGCTCGACGAGATCGAGAAGGCTCATCAGGACATCTACAACATCCTGCTGCAGGTGATGGATTATGCGCGGCTGACGGACAACAAGGGCCGCAAGGCCGACTTCCGCAACGTCGTGCTGATCATGACGTCGAATGCGGGCGCACAGTTTGCCGGGCAGGCCTCGGTGGGCTTCACGGGTGGCGTCACGCGAGGCGAAGCCATGCTGCGCCAGGTGAAGAAGACGTTCAAGCCGGAGTTCCTGAACCGCCTCAGCTCGACGGTCGTCTTCCGCGACATGGACCGACAGATGGCCGAGCTGATTCTGAAGAAGAAACTGGGTGAACTACAGTCGAAACTCGAGGCCCGACAGGTCAGCATGACGCTCAGCGACGAGGCCTTCGCCCATTTGCTCAGCGAAGGCTTCATCCCCGAGTATGGCGCGCGAGAGATGGATCGCGTCATCGCCCAGCAGCTGAAGCCGCTGCTGATGCGCGAGATGCTGTTCGGACGACTGAAGAATGGTGGTAGTGTAGAGATCAGACTCAGCGATGGCAGTCTTTCAATTGGATGACAACCTGTGGTTCCCCGACCCGCACCTGGGCGAGGACGACGGGCTGGTGGCTGTAGGCGGCGACCTGTCAGTCGACCGCTTGCTGCTGGCCTATAGCTATGGCTTCTTCCCCTGGTTCTCCTATCGATGGCGCAAGGAGCCCCACTGGTACTGCCCGATGCAGCGCTTCGTCATCTTCCCTGACGAGATCCACATCAGCCACTCCATGCGCCAGCTCATGCACCAGCAGCGCTACCGCCTGACCATCAACGAGGACTTCATGGGCGTCATCCGGGGCTGCGCCACCGCCCAGATGCGCCATCTCGAGGACGGCGCATGGCTGGGGCCCGACATCATCCACGCCTATACGGCGCTCTACGTGCAGGACTTCGCTGCCAGCGTCGAGGTGTGGGAGGGCGAGCGGCTGGTCGGCGGGCTCTATGGCGTCTGCCTGGGCAACTCGTTCTTCGGCGAGAGTATGTTCTCGCTCGTGCCCAATGCCTCGAAGCTGGCGCTCATCCATCTGGCACAGGTCTACGCCCAACATGGCGGCCGACTCATCGACTGCCAGTTTGAGACGCCTCATCTGCGCTCCATGGGCGGGCGCTTCATCCCCTACGAGGACTATCTGCGCATCATTCACTCAGAAGACGACTCAGGTCAGCCTCGATAGTCTCCATCTTGTCGGTGGGCTCGTAGCGCTTGACGACCTGACCGTCGCGGGTGACGAGAAACTTCGTGAAGTTCCACTTGATGTCAGGATTCTTGTCGTAGTCGGCATCACGACGCCTCATCATGTCGTCCAGGAGCTTGCCCAGCCGGTCGTTCAGGTCGAAGCCGCCGAAGCCCTGCTGAGACTTCAGATAGGTGAAGAGGGGCGAAGCGTCAGGGCCGTTCACGTCGATTTTGTCGAACTGCGGGAAGTGGATGTCGAAGTTGGCCGTGCAGAACTCGTGAATCTCCTGGATCGACCCGGGGGCCTGCTGACCGAACTGGTTGCAGGGGAAGTCGAGAATCTCGAGTCCCTTCGGCTGATACTGCTCGTAGAGGGCCTCCAGCTCCTTGTACTGGGGCGTGAATCCGCAGCGGGTGGCCGTGTTGACAATGAGCAGCACGCGACCCTTGTAGTCGGCGAGCGACACCTCGCGGCCGGCGTCGTCCTTCACCTTGATGTCATAGATGGCCTGAGCCGAGGCGCCCAGCACGCACATCATGGCTGCCAGGCAGATGGAAAACATTCTTTTCATTTCTGTTCTTTTTTGTTAGTTATTTGGTTGATTTGTTATGGGTTTGCTGTGGTTGCTGGTTGTCTTTGCCCAGGAACTCGCTGGGCGTGACGCCGACAATCTTCCTGAAAAGACGCGTGAAGTGGTGGGGAAACTCGAAGCCGAGCATGCGCGAGGTCTCGCTGACGTTGTGGCCCTGCATGAGCAGGCTCTTGCCGATGTTGATGACGTAGGTGTGGATGTAGCGGATGGCCGTCGTGCCTGTCGTCTTGCGGAACATGTCGCCGAAATAGTGGGGGGAATAGGCCATCTCTGCAGCACAATAGCTGACGGTGGGCAGCCCCATCCGATGTTGGCGGCCGTCGAAGTAGTACTGTTCGAGCAGGGCGTGGAAACGCTTGAGGATGTCGGCCGTGACGTGGCTACCTTCCGACAGCTGTCGCAGGTATATACGGTTGCAATAATCTAAGAGCAGACGGAGATAGGCTGACAGCACACTGCGCAGTGACGGCGAGTCGGCGTTTTGCAGTAATTCGTCGCGCAACAGGCTGAGCAGCTGCGTGATAGCCGTCCATTCAGCTGGCTCCATCCTGAGCGACTCGGTATAGAAATAGGAGAAAAAGTGGTAGTCGCGCAAGCGCGTCTCCAGGTCGGTGTTGTGGAGCAGTTCGGGCGACCACAGCACCGCCCACCCGCTGATGTCCATCGGCTGGCCGTCGTCCTCCTTGCCGCCCAGCTGTCCTGGTGCGACGGCAATGATGGAGGCGTCGCTGGCCTGAAGAGTGCTGACGCCGTAGCTGAGGTTTTTGGGAAACTCACGCTGGATGAACAACCCGTAGACGCCATAGTTGTTGAGGCTGCTGCGGACGGGCGACACCTCATCATAATGGATGACGCTCAGCAGGGGGTGCAGCACCGGGGCGCCCACGTGGGCGGCATAGACGTTGGGGTCGTCGACTCGGAGTATCTTTTTCATGCCGCAAAGATAACTATTTTTTCTGAAATAAGGAATAAATGATGAAATAATGTGCGATGTCATGCACAATTCGGCATAATTGGTAGATATCGATGCGTTTTGTGTGGCCTACATTTGAAAGAATGTTTCTATCTTTGCAACCGAAATCAGTATATAACAGAAACCCAAAAAATAAGATTGAAGTGATGAGGTTCAGACATTTTTTCATGCTCCTGGCAGCAATGATTCTCACTTGCTGTTCGTCAGACAACGAGATGAAGGCTGAGACGCCTTCATTCGTCCCCGCCATGGGCCAAACGGGCAAGACGCTCGTGGCCTACTACAGCTATACGGGCAACTGCCGCAGCATCGTCAATGAGCTGACGAAACAGCTGGAGGCCGACGTGCTGGAGATTACGCCCGTCGACAAGTCGCAGCGCTATGAGGCCGACAACTATGCCATCGGGACGCAACTCCTCAATGCCATCAAGGCCAATCCCGATGATGAGGCCAGCTATCCGGCCATCGACCCCGTCAGCGTCAGCCTCGATGGCTATGACAACGTGATCATCGTCACGCCGTTGTGGTGGAGCCAGATGGCTGCCATCATGCAGACCTATCTCTTTCAGAATGCCGGGGCGATGGCGGGCAAGCATGTCGCCCTCATCGTGTCGAGCCATTCGAGCAGCATCGGCGGCGTAGAGCGGGATGCCCGGCGGCTGCTGCCTGACGTAGAATGGATGGGCGATGCGCTTTGGATCAACAACTCCAACCGCAGCAAGACGGCATCGCTGATTCAGCAGTGGCTCCAGAATCTCAACTTCAAGACATCAACGACAGCTATGAAAATGAACATCACCATCGGCGGCAACACTATGACCGCCACCCTCGCCGACAACAGCTCTGCCCGCGCCCTGTATGCCGCCCTCCAGCAGGCGCCCATCACCTATGAGGCGCACGACTATGGCGATTTCGAGAAGGTGGGACCGCTCGGACAGTCGTTCCCTCAGAACAATGAGTCCATCACGACGGAGCCTGGCGACCTGATTCTCTATCAGGGCAATAATCTCTGTATATACTATGACGTCAATACCTGGAGCTTCACCCGCATCGGACGCATCGACAATGCCACACAGGCGGACGTCCGCAATTTCGTCAAGGCCGGTCAGGGAAATGTCAAGGTGACCCTCGCCGTCGCAGCTGCTACGGCCTTGCGCAGCGCTGAGGCTACGCAGGGCTCATCGCAAGCGTATGTAGGCCTGAACGGCGTCGCCACCAGTCGTCCGGGGAAGGGCGTCTACATCGGGGACGACAAAAAGAAAAAGATCTACTCGCTGTAGTTGTGGTCGACGATGATTGAGAAGTTGTACTTGGGGAAACGTCTGCGCAGGTCGGCTTCCATCATGGCGGCGAACTGACCGTTGTCCTTGACGCTCTCCTCCGGCACGACGTCAATGGTGATCAGGTTGCTGTCCTCATAATAGAAGAAGGCATGCACCTGATGCACGTCGGCATGGCTCGCAGCATATTCCATGACATCATGCTGCAGCTTTCCCATTCCTTCCTCATCGTTATTGACAGCATAGATCCCGACGGTCAGGATGACATGGAATTTCTCATAGATGCGGCTGGCGATGCTGCGCGTCAGCCGATGAATCTCGCGTGCTGTCATCGTGTCGGCCACGTTGACGTGCAGGGAGCCGATCATCGTGTCGGGACCATAGCTGTTGATGATGATGTCGAAGACGCCGTGCACCTCCTTGAAACTCATCACCTCCTCCTTCAGGCTGGCCACAAACTCCGGCGATATCCGGCTGCCGAGAAGTTCGTTGATGGGCGAGGCGAGCATCTCGTAGCCTGCCTTCAGGATGACCACCGAGATGAGCACTCCGATGTAGCCGTCGAGGTTGACCTCCCATATCAGCATGATGACGGCCGAAAGGAGGGTTCCCAGTGTGACGACAGCATCAAACAGGGCGTCGGCACCGCTGGCTATCAGCGCATCGCTATTGAGCTGTTCGCCTTTCTTCTTGACATAGCGTCCCAGCAGCAACTTCACAATGACGGCCACGATGATCACCGCCAGCGTCAGCGCAGAATACTGGGGCAGGGTGGGGGATATGATTTTCCTGACGGATGCCATCATCGAGCCCACGCCGGCCATCAGTACGATGACGGAGATGATGATCGCACTGAAATATTCAATGCGCCCGTGGCCGAACGGATGCTCATGGTCAGCAGGGCGCCCGGAGAGCTTGGTGCCTACGATTGTGATGACGGCCGACAGCATGTCCGTCAGGTTGTTGACCGCATCCATGATGATAGCCACAGAGCTGGCTGCCAACCCTACGACTGCCTTAAATGATGCCAACAGCACGTTGGCTGCTATGCCTACATAGCTTGCCCGAATGATTTCTTTGTTCCTGTCCATTCTTTATCGCTCCATGCAGTAATGATTACAGAATAATCACCCTGCCACAAAACATAGCTGCAAAGGTATGGCTTTCTTGTCAAACAGCCAAAAGAAAACCCAGGAAAGATCATGGCTGCCCCTTTTTTCTTGATTCATAAATTGTGAAAGTTCACTAACTTTTTGCAACCTTTGATTCTCGTTTCACAGATAATTCGTATCTTTGTACCCGCATCCGCCTGTTGATAGCTCTCTATGCGTGGAGCAGCTGGCAAGGTGGTGCACTACATATTAGAAGGCGTCATGTTGCGCTTTGTTTTTGGTCGAATCGAAACTACCACAATCGAAAAGGCAATCAAGAACAATGCAGAGATGACTGCCACGGGGTGTAGTATATACTCTCCGTAGTGTGCGCGAGGCTCGAGTAGCCTCAGTCGCACACTTTACGGCGTATAGTATACTCCCACGTGGGTGTTTCTCTGCCTGTTTATTGCCAAGGCTGTGGTAGGCCGCGATCGACGAACAGGCAGATATGAGCACCCACGTTTTTTGTATGTAGTAAAACCAGATAGAGAATAGTCCGCAGGGTGCCAAGGACAACTATTAGAAACGAAGTAAGAAACAGATTAGGAAACATAAGCGTTTTTGACATCCTTGGTTGACTGATCAACCTGAATTAGCACTTCACGAGAACGTATCAGCCAGACAAGCAATTGGATGTTTGCGCTCATAAGGGCGTGGACAGTATGATTGTTGTCTGATACAGGCCGTGCTAAGCCTAGGTTGAACACCGTCTCTTCCACGCCCCCTTTTCGAAATGAAGAGAGGGCTTTTTCATGTCGACAGTCGAGAAGGATATCAACGAGAGTTCGGAGAAAATTGAAAAGGTGAAGCGCATCGTGCAAGACCGTGCGCTGGCACTTGAGTATAAAAAGCAGATTCCTCAGACACCGATTGCGGATGGCTATCCGTGGAAGGACACGGAGTTTAGCGAGCCGGAGAATACGGTTCGAATAGGCACGGTGTTCAGCGGTATTGGTGCCATTGAACACGCTTTTCAGCGGCTCGGACTGAGGCATCGGATTATGTTTGCGGGCGACATCGAGCCTAAGTGCAAGCAGAGCTATTTCGCCAATTACGATATTCGTGAGGAAGACTGGTTCACAGACATCCGCGACTTTGATGCCCGCCCCTATCGGGGGCAGGTGGATTTCGTCATCGGTGGTGCACCATGTCAGGCGTTCTCGATGGTGGGGCATCGGCTTGGCTTCGAGGATGCCAGAGGAACATTGTTCTACGAGTTTGCCCGCGTGGTGAAAGAGACACAGCCAAAGGTTTTCCTGTTTGAGAATGTACGCGGACTACTCAACCACGACAAGGGGCGAACATGGCACGTGATGTATGATATATTCAACGAGTTAGGCTACGACGTAAAGTTTCGTGTGCTGAACAGTTGTGACTATGGAATTCCGCAGCACCGCGAACGCGTCTATTGTCTTGGATTCAGACGGAGGACGAAGTTTGAATTCCCAGCTCCGATACCGCTGGAATACAAGATGTACGACTTTCTGGAGGACTATATCGATACGAAGTATTTTCTGAAGGAGAAAGGTATCAAGTTTGTGACCAGCCATAAAAACCACGACAAATCCTATACGCAGATAAACGGTGACATTCAGCTCTGCCAGAAACGCAACCAGCAGTTCAACTGGCACGGCGACTTCGTATATCATCCCGACTCGGAACTGACGCTTTCGGATGAGGCTTTCGATGAGTTCATCTTTGATGTACGCGACGTGGAAGAGAAATATTATCTGTCAGATAAAGTCGCGAAATATGTGTTAGCCGGTGGCACAAAGAATTTTAAGACCTCGACAGAGACCGACCTTGACGTGGCACGTCCGCTACTGCAGTCGATGCACAAAATGCACCGAGCTGGGGTGGACAATTATGTGACACATAAGGGACGCATCCGCAAGCTGACGCCTCGAGAGTGCTTGCGCTTGATGGGATTCAAGGATTGGTTCAAGATTGTCGTGTCTGATACTTCTATGTATCAGCAGGCAGGCAACAGTATCGTTGTCGATGTGTTGATAGCTATTCTGAAGCAGATGGACATAACTAAATACGGTGTTAAGTTATGATTATTGGGGGTGAGAAATTCAAATTCGATGGTACGTTCGATACGCCAATTACTGTGGCCGATAGTTGGGTGATGCCTAAAAACAAACTTGGCGGAGGTAACGGTGAAGCGAAACTCTACGTCGGCTCACGTGACAAGATGGAGGCTTTCTTTGGCGAGATTGGATTCACTGCAACTTGTTTTGTACTCCGTCAGGACTTGCAAGCCTACATGCAAGCCATCAAAACTGAGTATTTATCTCCGTCGCAGGAGTATCGTGGGCGTGACGAGATGCGCTTGCTATGGTCGGAACGAATGCAGAAGATAGACGCACTGCCCGACGGTATCGTGGATTTCACTATCCGCGAGCAATCACAGATAGCCGGGCCGCGTGGCTATGTCAATTCGACAGATAGGATATATAAGCTTATACGTGAGATCTCTCTTCCACTCGTGTCGTATATCTCCGTCATGCGGCTCGACTACAACGGACAGCTAATGTTTTACCTTAAACTGTTTGCAGACTTTGAGGAGATCGAGAAACGCAAGTCATTCATAGAGAATTATGGCGCCATAAAACAGACCGAAGATGAGAAATTTTATGGGGCACGTGAAGAAACTGTCGACGAAAAGAAACCTGCCGTTCGCTACGGTCGTGAAGGTCAAGATGAATATCGGCGCAAACTGCTGGAGGAATGTCCTTTTTGTCCTATCACCATGATAAACGAAGAGTCCTTACTCATTGCCAGTCATATCAAGCCCTGGGCAGTGTCTGATTCTAAGGAACGCATCGACCCGAATAACGGGTTCATACTTTCACCTCTCTATGACAAACTATTCGATCGCGGCTACATCACCTTCAACGATGATAAGCGAGTCTCAATATCTAACTGGCTCTCACGTCAAGTCCGAGACCGCATCGGTATCAAAGAGAACCAGAAGTTTCAATTCCTGCCAATCAATGATGCCCGCGCACAATATTTGGAGTATCATCGCTGTATGGTCTTTAAAGGTTAGGGCCGGTAAACCTATGAGGGGTTCTTCTCATTCAGCAATATGTATGCACAGAAATAAAGGTAGTCTTTTACCAATACTCAATCTCCCGTATTGACAGCTCGTCGGGCTGCATGCCGTCCACACTGTGAAGATAACAGAGCACCCAGTTGCCATATCCGTCATATTCATAGGTATAATCGAAAATCAGTGTGTAGTATGGGGAGTCAGAAAATACGTGCATGAAATTGTCACCATAAAATTCGTCTTCCGTGTGAATTAGTTCACGACGGTCATTGTAGTCGCGACGAAAGATCCAAGATAAGTGACCGTCTTTGTAGTCGTAGTCAACGGTATGGGGCTTGAAAACGCGTTCTTTTTCTTTCTCGAGTTGCGCAGCTAACTCCTCGGCATTCCTCCGATACACATGCCAGCGATCATCCTGTTCGTCAAGTCCCATTACGGTGACTTCACGTTCGGGAATGCCTTGTTCGTCGTAATAGGTGTCTCTGCACATATAGAGTTGGAAGGTTATGCCATTGTATTCAGCAGTATGACCACTATTCTCACCCTTCGGATTGCAAATGGCTTTCATCGCATCATAAAGAGAATGAGAAGAGTCGTAGCTCTTCTCACGAATATGCTTGATTTTTCTATGGGTCTGTCGTATGCTCATAATAGTATGCTAATTTCTGGTGCGAAGATACAAAGTATTTATGAATAATGATTCTGTTTGAGGAAAAATGTGTAACTTTGTAGCCATGAAGCGAAAGATATACGTAGCGAGCAGCTGGCGGAACGCGTACTATTCGGAGGTGGTGCAGCGGCTGAGGGAGGCGGGACACGAGGTGTACGACTTCCGAAATCCGCCGTCGGGGGATGTGGGATTCAAGTGGAGCAGCATTTCGGAGGACTATATGGCGTGGACACCTGAGGAGTATCGTGAACAGCTGAAGCACCCGAAGGCCGTGCGACAGTTTGCCAACGACATTGAGGCAATGAAGGCATGCGATGCATGTGTGCTGGTGTTGCCCTGCGGCAGGAGCGCGCATACGGAGGCAGGCTGGTTTGCTGGCAGGGGCAAGACGGTCTTGGCGTTGATTCCTGAGCGGCAGGAGCCGGAACTGATGTATAGGCTGTTCGACGGGGTGTGCTGCACGATGGAAGAACTCATCAATGCATTGAAGTAGGTATGGATAAACTCACAGTACAACAACGGCATAATAACATGGCGGCAATCCACGGCAAGGACACGAAGCCGGAGATGGTGGTGCGCCGTTGGCTGTGGAGACATGGATATCGATACAGGCTGAACCATCCACGACTGCCGGGGAAACCAGACATAGTGATGCGGAAATATAGGACCTGCATCTTTGTGAACGGATGCTTCTGGCATGGCCACAATGTAAGCCTCACCTCCGTCCACTCCATCCCGAGCAGAGCACGCCCTCCCGTAGCCCTCCAAGAGGGCGAGGGAAGCAGTCAAATTGAGAATTCCGAGTGCTGTAAGATACCGAAGACGAACCGTGGCTTCTGGGTGGCGAAGATTCGGAGGAACCAAGAGCGTGACATGAAAGTGATGCATGAATTGGCCTCGATGGGCTGGCACTCCATCACCGTCTGGGAATGTGAGCTGAAGCCCAAGATCCGTGAAAAGACGCTGGAATCACTGGCATATACGCTCAACAAAATTTTCCTGCAAGACCATAGCGTCAGAAGATACGAGATGCCAGAGGAGGCCCCCCTGCTGGCGGCAGAAGATATTCCCGAATACAATAAAACTCCCGAATAATGGGCCGTCTTAACCAGATTGTCAAAACCGCCTGCCATCCCCAAGAAAGGAGATCCGTGTGACTCGTTGAATCACACGGATCTCCTTTTGGATGCTCGTTTTTTTATATTATTTTACCTCCTCAAAAACGACTTTAACTGACTATCAATGCGTTAGCACCGGATGTTGCACACATGTCGCAAAAACGGAAATAACCATTGATAATCAACATGTTACAAAATCAATGCAAAGGTACAGATTTCTCCCCAAACAACCAAAAGAAAACACAGAAAAAATCACAAACTTGCCACATTTTTTTGATTTGGATTGACTATGCAAGACAGGTGTGGCACTTGTGATAGGCTTAGCACATGCTTCTATGCTATAGTGGATTATCATTTTATAAAGCTATTTCTATTTCCTTTACAGCGAAGAACTGCCTGTTTCATTCTGTCAATCAAGGAAGATGTTGAAAACTTATCATTCCCTTTTAATCCTGTCAAACGTGACTCCAATCCCTTGATTACTTCTTCCAATACTGGCACATCTTCTTTAAAGCAGTAATCTTTTTCTCCCTGAATATAATATGCTAATTTGTAATGGGATATTATAAAACTAGATACTGAAGTTCGACCCGCATTTGACAAGTTAACCAATGCTTGAACCACTGCGTTTGCATCACAATACTGGAAAACTGGCCCCATGTCATAACTAATGGAGTGGTCAGGCCATGCTTCAGTATCCAAACGATTCAAATCCTCTGCTATCTCATCTGTAAGTCCTTCTAGGGCAAGTGTCATTTTGTCTTTTGCCTGAGAATACTTTTCTTTATAATAACTATTATAGTCCTCACAGAATTGCGCTATTACCTCGTTGTCTGACGAGAAGTAATTGATTCCTTGCATCAAAGAAATATGATAATCATATAAATCATTCTTAGAGATGATATGATTTTCAAGTTCCTTTACAGCATCAAGTAACAGTTCGATAGTTTCAGTATTTCTCTCAATTATATCATTAGCCATCATAAATGCCAAAATGGCTATTGTATTCCCTAATTGTTCTGGTTTTTTCAGTTTCCCATCACCTATATCTGAAACAACTTGTTTGCTAATATTTGCTGCTTCTTCATTTGAAAAGCAACGGAACTCACGAAGTTTTATCCATGACTCTTGAGTTGGACTAATTGCATCAGGCTCCACACATGACTCCTCAAAAAAAGAAGGTTTTGCGCCCAGTTGAGGCATTTTCGATTCAGGTTCACCCCAAAGTGTTTTGACTAATCTGGTAAATTCCACTTTGAAGTTTTCGTCAAGACGGAAATCATAACCTTTTCTGATCTCAATAAGTTCGCTAAATGAATCATCAAACCCTGCACCTCTTCGTAATAACGGAATAAACTTTGTAGTACCTGCATCGTGATAAATTGTAGCATTTATTATCTGATCTTCATATTTTGCCCCACCATTATTTTTCTCTAATTTTTCTTTGTATACTGGTGTGCCAACAATCAGAACCTTATCGGCTATTTTAATGCCATTTCTCATAAAAAGAACCAAATCTGTTCCATCAGGAGCATAACCATCATAAAAAACATAGATGCCATTTGACATTAATTCATCTGCCAACTTCTTGACCCATGCTTTATGATTATCATCATCCCAAGAATAGCTAATAAAAACGACAGGATTGTTTTCTGGCACATTGTCAAATATTGACTCTTTTGATAATTTGTATGCATTTGGCGTTTCAGGAAAGGCGGTTTTCTCTATCCTTGTTGTCTCTTGATGAAGCTCGGTTTTTGATAATATTTCTCCTATACACATTTGTAGGTCTTGCTTAGCCTTTTCTTTATCCTTTGCCATATTGATAAAACCTTGTATGGCTTCATCTACACGTTTTTGATTATTAAGCTTTCGTAAACGGGCAAGTGTATATTGTGTTCTGGATGGTCGATTTTCGAAATCGTCGGCAATAATACCGCCATCCTCATATATATAGTCGTCCTTAAAGCCAAAGCCATTGAAGAAGGAAACCAATTCTTCTCCAGTAAAATAATTAGGGGCCTTATTATCACCTGTATATTTAGCCGCAATTACATGAGATATCTGTTTTAACTCCAAAGGAGCATAGCTTTTTGCTTTTGTATTATTCATCTTAATACTTTATTGATGATATTGTTTTTGTCATTGTTATTATACCTCTTGAGGAAACAACTATAAGAGCGTGATCAACGTCATGTTCTATTGTACTTTGTTTTTGTAATCGTATTCACATTATTTCAGAAGATCGGCGTATATCCTCTTCCAACATTTCAATCAATTTGTAGATGCCTGTTGATGGATTCTGGAATTCACGCAGTTCTTTTGCTCTTGTCACAGCAACATCCGTGTTGTTGTTCAGAAATGCCTTTTGAGTATCAGTGAAGGCTGACTTGGAGTAATTCTTCCACACTGGAGCACTTTTCTTCAACTCTTTAATGAGGGCGTCTGTTTCAATGGCAGCCTTTTGGTCTTTGGCATGAAGCAGAAACCATATTTCAAAACAAGGATTGCTAAGCAGCATTTCAGCGTTACATTTCTGCAATTTCTCATTGATGGCTTGCACGTCCATGTCGTACATGAGGAATGTGTGCACCTTATCCCATTGTGAGATTTTGAGTTCCTTTGTACGCTTCTCAACCAACGACGGAGTAATCTTTGTTCCTTCTATGTGCGAAACGATTCTGATAGGTGACTTGTACCACGTTTTCAAAAGATTGATATAGCATACCTCTGTCTCGCCCTCACAAATGACGAGAGCGATCTTTCGCATCCGCAGGGATGGAGATGGTTCTCTTTTGCTTGCCATAATCAATCTTCTAATAATTGTTTGATACTTGACACAGATGAATCAACATAAGGCACAGCATCAAAGCGTCCTTGTATATATCCCTTTTCGGCATCCATGTTTTCACGGAAATCCTTGAAGTCATACAAAGAATACACCTCCGTTGCACCTTGTTCCGACTTGTTGACAAAAACAATTTGGTCACGTCTCAGTCGTTTGACATCGATAAGGTTCGTGTTGTGGGATGTGAACAATAACTGACTGCTTTCTGAAGCATGAATCAAGTCAAGAATGAAATCTGCCAAACGAGTGTGAAGTCCCATGTCAAACTCGTCCATCATAATGCTCTTCTTGTTCTTTACCACATCCAAGAGTCGTATCAGAATCTGGAACAGTTTTCTTGTACCGTTAGATTCTTCCATGTCCATGTCGAACATGATATCCTTTTGGTCGCGATGGAATGTCTTGAAGCGAAGCACATCCACCAACTTGTACGACAATTCAGTTTGTCCAGGCACAACCACAGGAGCAGGCATTTGCTCTTTCCTAGCTTCAATATCAGTAATATCCGTATCGCATATTTCAAGTGCTTTGAGTATCACCTTCTTGTAGGCATTGAAACTATCCAACACCATCATGTCATTCACATTTACAAGCCCCAGAAGGAATTGATTCATGAAATAACGATATAACTTTTGAGCAATATCACGATTCATGGAACTTGCACAGCTAAGGAAAAGTTTCTTCTCACTGGTGTTAGTGACAACATCTGAAGGTTTTACCATGACTCCAGTACCAAAACTATATTTGCCATCAGCATCACGGACAAATACCTTAGCCCTCCTGCCAACGGGATAATAGTACAGACTTTCACTGAGAATACGCTCGCGAGTCAGTTCAAAGGAATATTCATATTCCACGTCTTCACAAACAAAATCAATCAAGAATTTGCTTGGTTTTTTCTGCCATCCATCGAATTTGAATGGTTCAAAATTGAAAGTCACACCCTCGTTGTGGAGATATGAATCTAAAATCATTCTACAGCAAAAAGTGATGGCTTTTAGGATATTTGACTTACCTGAAGCATTGGGTCCAAACAGCCCAACGGTTTTTAGCACAGGCACACCTTTCCACTCCATCACATTATGACTCAACTCTCTTGCCTGAGCTGTATTGATGCTTGCAGCTCTGAAATCAATCCTCACCCTATCTCGGATAGAGAAAAAATTTTCAAATTCGATTTTAAGTATCATTTTAACCTTGATTTTGTAGAATTTCTGCAAAAATAGCAATTAAATTTGAATTTGCAAAGGTTTTAGAGTAAAAACAGTTGTAATATAGCTGCTTTTTAACATTTATCAACCGAAACAGAGGCTTGAAGTGACAAAAACGAATAAACTTCTCTCGTTAACTTTCGTTATCAAAATCTGGCACTATTGGCACTTTCTTATTCAGGAATACCTGTAAAAGAGCTCTATTATCTCTTTCTTTGGCAAATTACCAGCAAATTAAATTTGATTTTAATTGTCGTTGATTATCAGTATGTTAGATAAATTGACATTCGCATTTTGATTGTTTAAGCAAGTTGCCAGCAAATTACCAGCAAATTAAATTATGCTCGAAGAGGAATGTGATTACGTTGTCAAATGACTGTTTGTGCAAGTAACGACGCCAAATACTTGATAAAATCATCAAATTTTCACTACAAACTATAAAAATTAAGTGTATTCTACTTAATTATGAATAATTTTTTGTATCTTTGCCCTCAAACAAGAGAAAACTATCATGGCAAAATTAAATCGGATAAGAATCGTTTTGGCCGAACACGACCTAAACAACAAGTGGTTGGCAGATAAGCTTGGAAAGGATCAGGCAACTATTTCCAAATGGGTCACCAATACTACCCAACCTAGCCTTGAAGCCCTCATTGCAATAGCAAATGCGCTTGAAGTGCCAGTGCAGGAATTGGTAAGGCAAGAAGAATTCAATCAAGAGAAATAATCAACTGACGAACGAAGCAAGAGCAGAGCCAAAACTTGTTTTGGATATGCCTTGCAAGAAGGAAGAAGACAAAGTCAAATGATAACAAAAGACGAGATACAAGAACTGCTGCATAGCACGGAAACCTATCGTGTGGAGCGAACCACGTCAACTGACGCACGAAGCAAGAGCAGAGGACAAGCTCGCTTGGACTATGCCTTGCAAGGAGGAAGAAGGCGAGAGCCAACAGGTGACATGGATAAGTTCCATGAGGCTATCTGTGCCTTTGCTAATGACAATGGCGGTAATATTGGCGGTAAAACTGGCGGTAAAGTTGGCGGTGATGTCGTAGAAAACATCGTAGGAAACATCGTAGAAAACATCATAGATGTCCACAGCATGTCCCCAGCTTTGTCACAAGTTTTGTCACAAGCTTTGTCACAAGCTTTGTCACAAGTTGATAAAAGGTGGCAAGCATGGGCACAAAAGAAGCAACCTCCAGTTCAAAGGTTGCAACCTCGGATGAAAAGGTTGCAAGTCCGACATTCCCAATCATCCACGGCAGCGATACAAACCGCAGCAATGGAGTAGCAAGGTCGTTCCGCCGTCATTCGAAGGTCGTAGCAAGGACGGAGATAGACGTAGAATAGGCGTTCGATAGTCTCTCGATAGGGAAAGAAGACAGTAAGAAGTAAACAAGAAATTAAAAAAGCAAAATATAACTCTGATGGATTACGACAATGGATTCATATTGCAGAAGACGGTGGACTGGTCGTTGCTGAATGACGGGATG
>Ga0310695_10003502_pt1 | contig 30613 bp, 27 predicted proteins | sample RumenRJG_04DNA_FD_203882 | JGI IMG/M metagenome (GOLD analysis project Ga0310695, IMG submission 203882) | Bovine rumen microbial communities from Lethbridge, Alberta, Canada - RJG_04 (v2) (version 2) | ecosystem: Host-associated > Mammals > Digestive system > Stomach > Rumen | place: Canada...
GAACGATCTCACCAACGAGCAGATAGAAAGCGGCGATTACGGCTTTATCCGCGAAAATTCCACAGCACTCGCACTTATCGAGCAGCGCGGCGAACAAGTCGAGCTCCTTTATAAGAACGAGGCTTACGAGAAGGGCTTACAGCGTATAGGCTTCAAATCAGTGAACGACATGATAAAGCTTATCAACGATAACGGTTCATCAAATTACTCAAATGTCGATTCACAAGTTAAAATGACTATCAAAACAGGAGATATCATCAAGGAGGACCACCTTGTAAACGGCATATATTTCACCTACTGTACAAAATGCATCGCCGAGGGCAACGGCAAGGTAATGCTTGCCGCAAGCATACAGACATACGGCGGTGAAGCAGACAAGCTGACAACCGACCTGTTCGATAAGTACAGCCGTATGCTTATAGATACCTACGACCATATCTCTGTAATTGATCCGGCTAAAAATCTCGTTCTTACAAGGCTGTATTCAAAGCTCGGATTTAATGAGGATTACCCTAATCTTCCTCTTGATGAAGCAATTAAGCAGTTTGCAGAAAACGAGGTTGCCGAAAGCGACAGGAAGCGTTTCCTGAAATGCATGGAACCTTCTACTCTCCGCGAGCGTATTAAAAAGTCAGGAGCAAGATATTTTCAGCTGCCATTCTCATTCAAAACTCAAAGCGGCGAATACAAAATGATGGACACAAGGCTCACAAGAGTTTTCATGACATATGGTGACGTGTATATATTCTCGATAGAGGAAATGTCCGAGCAGGCATATAAGGCAGCAGAGATCATGCTCGATAAACACCCCGAGTTATTCGATTTTACTTAAATAATTATTACTAAATCTGCGCAGCAGCTTGATCTGCTGCGCTTATATTTTTAATCAACAGCTATATTGTATAGAGCAAATACACCTTTTTACGTTTTTTCTGAACATAATGCTGTAAAAAGCTGCTCTTTTAAGGTAAGTTTAAGATTATTTTAAGATTTATTCATTATTATGTAATCATATATTAACGACGAATTAACACCGACTTCATGATTTTTTTTTAGGAGGAATTCAAATGAAGAAGAAAAGCTTAATTGCAGGCATACTTTCTGCCTGTATCGTCGGCTCGGCTGCGGCGGTAACGCTCAGCGGCTCGGCTGCTGACAAGCTGTACGGCGACGCCAATCTTGACGGCACTGTGGATATGTCCGACTGCGTGCTCATTATGCAGTCTCTGGCTAATCCTTCAAAGTACGGCACTACAGGCACAAATGAAAAGCACCTCACTGCTGAGGGCGCAGAATTAGCCGACGTTTCAGAGCGCGGCAACGGTCTTACCTCAAACGACGCTCTCTCCGTACAGCGCTATCTCCTCGGCATGATAAGCGAACTGCCCGAGAGCTACAGCAGCAATGTACAGAGCAGCACCACAGCTACCACTGTTACCGAAACACAGACAACTACTACAGCTACTACAACAGCTCCAAAGGAGACAGTTACAACTCTCCCCAAGGAGGACGTAGATACCAAGATACACCTCAAGGGCTCTTCTATTCAGGTAGAGGGCAAGTACGCCGAGGCTAACGGCTCTAAGGTAACTATCTCACATTCAGGTAATTACACTATCGACGGTACTCTCAATGACGGACAGATATACGTTGAAGTTCCCGACGACAAGGCTGATCCCGATACGGTAAAGCTTGTATTCAACGGCGTGAACATCACAGGCCAGAACGCTCCTGCTGTTCTTATCAAGAACGCCGACAAGACATCTATCACTCTTGCTGACGGCACAGAGAATACAGTTTCCGACGGTACTTCACCTTACGGCGGCGACGACCAGACAAACGCTGTTATCGAGGCTAAGGACGACCTCACAATCAAGGGCGGCGATGCAGGCACCGGAATCCTTAATATCACAGCAAATGTTCAGCCGGCTATCGTCTGCAACAACGATATAAAGTTCACAGGCGGTACTACAAACATAGATACCCTTAACCTGACTGAGGCAAATGATGCCGTAAAGGGCAAGTCCTCTGTCCTTGTAAAGGGCGGTCAGCTCAATATCGTATCCGAGGGCGACGGTATCAAGTCCTCAAAGGGCAATGTAGATATCGAGGGCGGCGAAGTAAATATCAAGTGCGGCAACGACGCTATACAGGCTGAGACTGCTATCAATATCTCAGGCGGCAAGATAGGCGCTTTCGGCGACAGAGGACTTACAAGCGCAGGCACTATCGGTATCACAGGCGGCGAGCTCCTCGCTACAGCTACAGACAACCAGTGCGAGAACCTTACATCTACAGAGCAGAACACTCTTGTGATAGACTTCGCTAAGGAGTGGTCAAAGAACAATCCTATCACTCTTACCGATTCCTCAAACAAGGTGCTCTTCGACCAGAATACAGCCAAGAAGTATAAGTACGCTATAGTTTCTTCTCCTGAGATAGGCAGCGGCGATTATAAGCTCTTTGCAGGCGGTATCAAGCAGAAGCACAGCTCAGGTAGCACCTTCACAGGCGGCAAGCCTGCTGCATACAAGGACGTAAACAACGATATGGAAAATGAAGAACAGCTCTACGGCAGCTTCTTCGATCTGGGCAAGGTCCACAAAATCGATGTAAAGATGTCCGAAAGCGACTGGAACGCATTTATGAATGTCGCTCAGAAGGAAGAATGGTACCCATGCGACCTCGTTATCGACGGTGAAGAGTTCAAAAACGTTGGTATCAGAACCAAGGGCAACAGCTCACGTATGATGGTAAACAACGGCAAGTACAGCTTCCGCTTCAAGCTGGATAAGTACGAAAAGCTCAACAACTATCACGGTCTTACTGAATTCTGCATGAACAACTTCTACTCAGACGCTTCATGCATGAGAGACCTTATCTGCTACGACGCAATGTACACTATAGACGGTGTAGCTCCCAAGAGCAGCTACTCAGATATGTATGTAAACGGCAAGCTCTACAGCTTCTACTATGCTCTCGAGCAGCCCGGCACTACACTTGCTGAGCGCTATGCTATCGACGATGACTCAAACCTCTACAAGGCTACCGAAAGAAGCAATCAGGCAGGCGGCGGCGGTATGTGGGGCGGCATGGGCGGAGGCGACAGCTACAGTACCTTCACCAATAATATGCCTGTAAGCAACCTCGACCTTAAATTTGGTACCGACGAACAGCTCCAGCACCTTGAGGAGCTCAAAACAGCTATCAATAAGGTCACCACTTCAGACTATAAGTTCATAGAGGACATTATGGATGTTCCAAGCTTCCTTAAAGGATTTGCAGTAAACTCTGTAATGTGCAACTACGACAGCTACAACGGCTCACTGGCACACAACTACTACCTCATGTATACAGGCGGAAAGCACTATTTCGTTGGCTGGGACTACAACCTCTGCCTCGGCATATTCATGGACGGTGCAAGCTCCGTAAACTCAGACATCAATACAAGCCTTTACAATGCAACAGTTGACAACCGTCCTTTTGCAAAGCTTCTCCAGATTCCTGAGTATTACGATCTATACGTAGGCTATGTAAACGAGATAATGAATTACTACAAGAATATCGAGCAGTACGTTGCAAACTATTCTCAGCTGATACGTCCTCACGTTGAGGCTGATCCAAGATTCGCATTTTCTGTAGACCAGTTCGTAACATCAACTACCAAGAGTGCCAACGGACTTCAGGTAGGCGGCGGTCAGCAGAATCCTTGGGGCGGACAGCAGCAGAACCCACAGCAGGGACAGCAGAACCCATGGGGCGGACAGCAGCAGAATCCTCAGCAGGGACAGCAGAATCCTTGGGGCGGACAGCAGGGCAATAATCAGTGGAACTTCCAGTTCAACTCTGATGAGCCCGACGCAGCGGAAGGTTCAGCAGACTTTGAGCAGAGCTGGGAATTTGAAGGCGGCTTCGGCGGCGGTTTCAACTGGAACGGCGGCGGCGGAGGCGGCGGAATGTTCGGTAACAACAGCGTTTCCGTTATCGACTTTATCCTCAAGCGCTTCGAAGTTATCCGCAGCACTATCAAAGGCTGATCAACAAGCAGTTCAGGTATCACACTTTAAATACAGCCCGAAAGAGGTCCTCACGGATCACTTTCGGGCTTAATGCTTTTCTGTGTCATTGGTTGACCTGACGGTGTTATTCTGATATAATATTATTATCTGAAAGAATTAAGGAGAAAAATATGAGAATATCACAGAGCTGCGCTGAATGCTTGTATAACCGCCAGAAAAACAAGACTGATAATACCGAATACCTTGCCGAGATAAAAGCGCTCCTTGACAACCGAAAAGAAACTGATACCAGTCCATACATGGTATACCTTTTCAATAAGGTGCACGTCAGGTACTTCGGTAAGGGCGCAGATTACAGTGCTATCAAGAAACAGTACAACGACCTTGTCCTTGCTATGGAGGATAGTCTGCGGCATGAGATAAACTCCGCGGAAGAACCGCTGGCAAAGGCGATGATGATGTCACGGGCAGGCAATTACATAGACTTCGGAGCTATGAACAGCGTAGACCGCGACGAATTTCTCTCACTGTTCAGCAATACAGAAATGCGCGAAGATGACAGAAAAACCTACGAATCATTTCTCCGCGAATGTACCGATGCAAAGACATTTCTGCTGATATGTGACAACTGCGGAGAAATAGTTCTCGACAAGCTCATGCTTGAACAGCTGAAATTGAGATTCCCTCACCTGACAGTCAGAGCTATGGTGCGCGGCGACAATGTCCTTAATGACGCAACCGCTGAGGACGCAAAATATGTGGGACTTGATACGGAAGCCGAGATAATCTCCAACGGTGAAGCTGTTGCAGGAACAATATACGAAATGCTGCCCGATGAAGCGAAAAATGTACTTGACAATTCCGACGTGATACTTGCGAAAGGTCAGGGTAATTATGAATCTCTTTCAGGACAGGGCAGACACATATTCTACGAATTTCTCTGCAAATGTGAACTGTTCACCAGCCGATTCAACGTACCGAAGCTGACAGGAATATTTATCGAAGAAAAATAATAAAGCCCCAAAACGTGTTTTTCATGAAAAAACACGTTTTTTATTATAGAGCAAGTATGCAAATGAGGACACAAGGTGAAATATCCCACAAAAAGCAGTTAAAAAGTACTATATTTCATTGAAATTGCTTGAAATATCATGTATAATGTTAATATAGAGAATATCGGCTTTTTTCGGGAGGATATTAAAATGAACAGACAACTAAAAAGAGCGGCGGCTCTTGCCGTCAGCATTCTCACCGTTTTCTCGGGAGCTTCGGGCATTGCTCCCATAGGCAGTCCTGCTGTGACGGCTTCTGCCGCAGGCAGTATCCTCGCATTCCCCGGAGCTGTAGGCGGCGGCAAATATGCCACAGGCGGACGCGGCGGCGAGGTCTACCACGTTACAAATCTCAACGACAGCGGCGAGGGCTCATTCCGCGACGCCGTAAGCAAATCGGGGCGTATCGTCGTTTTTGACGTAAGCGGAACTATCGAATTAAAGGGCAATATCCTTTGCTCAGGCAATGTCACCGTGGCAGGTCAGACTGCTCCTGGCGGCTCGGGAATCACGCTGAAAAACTACAAAATGGGTATGTCGGGAGACAATATCATCTGCCGTTACATCAGCTCCCGTCCAGGTCCATATGCTTCCACAGACTCGGGCAACGACGCATGGGGCGGCGCAAAGGGTTCAAACTCCATAATCGACCACTGTTCTATGGGCTGGACAACAGACGAGCAATGGGGACTTTATTCCAATAACACCAACTATACCGTGCAATACTCCGTCATAGGTCCTGCGGACTCATGGGGCGGTCACAAAAAGGGACTCCACGGCTTCGGAATAATGATGGGCAAGGGCGACCTGACCTTTGACCATAACCTCATTATCCATAACGTTTCCAGAAACTTCCGCGGCAAGGTGCCTGACCAGTACACGGCGGACTTCACCAACAATATCATCTATGACTGGGGCTATCAGACCGCATACGGCACCATAGGACACCTGAATTACGTCAATAATACCCTGAAAGCAGGCAACTCCACCACAGGCGGCTATCACTATATGTATGTGGACAGCACTACCAAGCCCGAGAATTTCAAGGTATACTGCGCAGGAAACCGCCTTATCAACAAGGACGGCTCATTCCACAGCGTTACAGGTGATAACTGGTCTGGAGTCACCGTCAAGGACGGTATCGGCATATCCAAGAACAACCTGTACAGTGGGACCTCATTCCCTATCAATATCAACGGCGAGAATGTATCCACTGCAAATACTGCCGAGAGTGCGGCGGCTGCCTACGACCATGTAATCAGCTTCGCAGGCAACGGTATCTCCCCCGATAAGCGTACAGCTATCGACAAGCAGTGCGCAAGCGATACAAAGAACGGCACGGGACAGTGCAGCGGTACTGCGGCATTTGACGGCTCAGAAGCCAATCTCAGCAAGTACAATATCAAGTGCGGCGTGACCTACAGCTATCCCTCCCCCGTTACAAAAAAGGAGATAACCGACGCTGACAACGACGGCATGGACGACAGCTGGGAGCTTGCACGAGGTCTTGATCCCAACGATCCCGATGACTACGCAGGCGACTACTGCGGTCAGGGCTACATGAACATCGAGTACTACATAAACGACCTTACCGTGGATTCATTCCCACAGGGCGTTGTGAAGCTCTCCCCTACAGGCGGAAATTTCACTCCTGTAACGACAGTTTCTGCCTTTGAGACTATCGAAGCAGAGCATTTCAGCGATCAGAACGGCATAGAGACTACGGAGGGAACAGGCTTCGGTGTTATAGACCATATCCAAAACGGAAGCTGGGTAAAGTACGAAAAAATAAACTTCGGCAGCGGCGCCCAGAGCTTCAGTGCTAAGATTGCAGGAAATCCAACGGTTATGGAGCTGTATCTCGACAGCATGAGCGGCTCTCCTGCGGCAAAGGTAAGCTATGCAGGCAACGGCAGCCTCGATACATTTGAGGAGATAGAAGCAGGCATATCAAAGCTTACGGGAACTCACGACCTATATATAAAGTTTACGGGCGGCGACGGCTACATTGTAAATCTGGACAGCTTCGTATTCGGCAGGGACGCTGTCCCCCTCAGCGGCAAGCTCTTCAAAAACGTTCAGGTCACTTCACAGGCAAATCCCGATTTCTGGCAGATATCAACTGCGGCTGTGGGCTCACCTGTATTCGGTGACAGAACTTTCAAATTCTCAGAGCTCCAGCTCGAAGGCGCAGAGCAGCTTCTAACCTCATGTGACGCAAAGGGCACAACAGGCGAAGCGGCAACATTTGAGGCAGGCAGCGATATGTCCCTGTATGTGGGACTGGACAGCCGTGTGGAGAATGTTCCCGACTGGCTCAGCGATTATACGCTGATGAGGACGCTTTGCACGTCTGATAACGACGTTAGCTTTATGATGTACAAAAAAGACGTAAAGGCAGGCGATAAGATATCCCTCGGCAGCAACGGACAGACATATAAGTGCGTTAATTATATCGTTATGGCTGTGGGCAAAAGTACTGTTGAACCGCCTGTAAGCTATAGTCTGGGCGATATCAATAAGGACGGCTCTATAAACGTCGCAGACCTTGTTATACTGCAAAAGCATATCCTCGGCAAGGAAATAATGTCACAGGAACAAGCCGTGCAGGCTGATTTGAACATTGACGGCACAGCTGATATATTCGACATGGTAGAGCTCAGAAAGGCTGTAGTACAGGAGTTGAACAACTGAACGATATCACAGGCAGTTACGAAATACTCATAGTTAATGCAAAAAAGGACGGCTTTCATGCCGTCCTTTTATAATATGTATTGGATTCAGTCCTATAGGTGCATTTCCCTTTCTATCCAGTCCATAAGGACATCTACTATATAGGAGCGCTCCCCTTCTGTCAGGACCTTTCCCGACGGGATATTATGCCACTTTTCGAGACAGCTCCTACAGCAGCAGGCAGCTGCGTGCTGCGCTATGAATACAGGGTGACCTTTCATGGGAGTCTGCTTGCCGTCGTTTTCGGGATTCTCCGCTGAAAGCCGCTTTTCTACGAAATCCCGTGCGTGATTTCGTATGGTCTCCATGCCTTTTTCAGCAACATAAGCCTTGTCCTTTGCCGACAAATGGAATCTGTTTCTGAAATCCGACCTGCTTAGTCTGGCAAAGAGCGCTCCCCTGTCAGGAAGCTTGTATTTTATCGCGTCTGCCATGCCCATATTGGGGATATAGCTGTAGCCTGACTTTTTCGCCTGCGATATGTGGAGCTTTCGGTCTAAATGATAGGTCCTGCCGTCTTTAATGAATACAGCTCCCGTCTGTCTGAACGTGAATGACACTGCACAGCGGATACATTCACGGCGAACCTCCTGTATCCACCTGAGATCACAGGGACGAGCATTATCCCCTGATTCACCGCCGCAGCTGACGTGCTCAATAAGTCCCTTTGCAAGGTACTTTTCCATGTTTATCTCCCCTATCATGGGCTCGCAGATGACTTCGCGGTGCTTTATGGGCAGACTCAGAAATATCGGCAGTCTGTAGTCAGTTCTGTCCTGATTTTCACAGGTGCAGCATATGGTAACATTGTCCCAGCCGTCTCCCCAGTCGGACGGTATGCACTGAGCAAAGCGGTCTATCCTCTTGGTTATGATGTGAAAATGGAGATCCTGACGCTGACGTATCATGTTCCAGCAGCCCTGCCGCCATTCATCGGCGTCTTCAAGGAAGAAGTCCGACGTCATGCAGGCAAATACAATGCCGTCCTCAGCGGTCAGCTTGTACTGTCCCTGACGGTTCTTTTTCAGCGGCAGATCGTAATCTCCAGTCTTTGCAACAATGGAAGCGTCCTTGCCGATACTTTCGTCCCTGCGGTAAACGTAGCAATTCGCACAGCCTGCACTTATCTTGTGACAGCCATGCCACGGATTCCATATCGACATTTTCATCGCTCCTTTAGTAATGAAGTATACGGCTTGTGTACCGCAGATATTTATTATAGCATTATATAAAAAATAATGCAATACATCGCGTTTGCCTGCGTTCAGAATTATTCATTTATTCCCTGAAAATGCAGGTGCATCAGCTTTTTCTTATAAAGGCAATTCTCAAAACAAGTGAAAAAGAGGCTCAAATGAGCCTCTTTGTTAGTTATGCTTTAAATGCGTATCTCAGGAAGTTATACATATGCGCTCTTACGGATATGGAACCGTGGTCGCCGTCGGTAAGCTCATGCCAGATATGCTCAACGCCGTTCTGCTCAAGAGCCTTGTGGTAGCTCTCGGGAGCGTCGCCTACAGTACCGTCAAACCGCGTGCAGGTTATCATAAGCACATATGGGCTCGGAGCTGAACCGAAGCAGAACTCGCTGGGTGACATACAGCCCTCATGAGTCATATTGCCGTCGACAGTTGGGAATATACCGGGAGCAGGGCAAACTCCGCCAACGTAGCCGTATAGATGAGGTCTGGTGACACCAACATAGAGAGCCTCTCTGCCGCCCATTGAGAAGCCTGTAACAGCAGTATTCTCCCTGCCTGTTTTTATCGAGTAGTTTTCCTTCATAAAGGGCATTATGCTGTTTTCAAGGTCTTCACGTACAGCGTCGTAAGCCCGTGAGGATTCATTTGTAAATGCAGGGAAAAGGCTTCTGTCCCTTGTGGTGAACATCTGCGGAAATACGATTATCATTTTCTCAGCTTCGCCCGAAGCAACGAGATTTCCCAGCATAGTCTGTATCTTCATGCTGTCGTCTGTCATGGAGTCCTCAGAGCCGAAAATACCGTGGAAAACATACATTACGGGATACTTCTGACTATCGTCATAGCCGGGTGGGAGCAGGATATTGAGATTCTTTTCGCGCTCGGCGTCCTTGGAGTAATAGGTCTTTTTCTCAATCTTTCCGTAATCAACACCGCCCTTTTTCTCGGTAACGGAGCTGTCCTCGTGAAGATGAATATCCGCCGCCATTTTCTTCATGTAGCTGTCACCGCTGTTGACAGTTGTAGTTGTAGTAACAACAGGTGCAGAAGAAGTTGTGGTGGTCGCAGTAACAGTCGTTGTCGCAGCTGATGCCTGCGGGAACTCCTTTATCGAACCCAGCACATACTTCTGAAGCAGTACAAGGTCGTTTATCTGGATAGAGCCGTTGCCGTCGATATCGCCCAGCATATCAGCCTGTCCGCCCGAAAACATGGTAATCAGGTTCTTTCGGCATAATACCAGATCGAATGAGTCGATGACGCCGTCGTTGTTAAGATCGCCTGTAGTTGCAGCTATAGCAGGCGCAGAAGAGCCGACTGCAAGAACTGCGGCAGCTGCAAGAGCTGACATTGCTTTTTTGATAATATTCATTTTAATACCCCTCCGTGTGTCATTGCTTGAAATGATACCTTTATTTTACAGCATATCGGCACAAAAATCAAGAATATCAAAGAATAAAAACGTGAAAGCTCAATTTCTGTATCACCGATAAGATAGCATTTAATATTTTTTCTATATTTTATAAGTCAATTAAATGCTCACATAAACAGAAGAAAAAACAGCTCCCATATCGGGAGCTGTCTGTTTTCTTATTCTTGATACGACATAACTGCTTCGGAATACATTACAACTCCCTTTGAAGCATTCGGGTGTATGTGGTCAAGAAGATAGGTCTTATCAGGCATTACAGTAAGTTTGTCTCTGATATAGGTATTAGCATTTATGAAACTGTATGAATGCTCTTTGCAGTATTGTTCAAGCGCTGAAGAGTATTCATCGTTCAGGTCAGTTTTTTCTGCAAAAGAAAGCAAACAGAACGGATCTCCGTCTGTGGAATACCACGGTGCAATGAAAACGAAGTCTGAATCAGGAGATAGTGTTGACAGCTTTGATCTGAGCGATTCGATCTCCAGTATATAATCATTTGCAGTCATTGCGCAAACTGCATCATCGCGGTATCTCACATCATTTGTACCAAGAGCGATAACATAGAGCTGAGCCTTTGGGATATTATCGGCGCGTTCTATCATATAAGACACAGTACAGCTGCCTTTTGAGTAATTCATGATCTGTTTGTCCTTAAAATATTTCTCTATCGGTTCATACCACGGACAGCCGCCGTTTTTTGTTCCTTCAGTAACGCTGTCGCCGATAAAGCATATCGAATCAGCCTTTTTCATAGCTGAGTAAAGGACACCTGACTTCATTTCTTCCGTTATGTCCAGTCCCTCAGCCTTGGAACGGATAAAACCGTTTTCGTTGAAATAATAGCGCTCTGTAACGGACGAAATATCCATTTCGTGTCTGAATACCACATTGGTTATAAGTGCATTGGACACGGCTGCTTTGTCGATATCATCGGTGGTGAGCTGCTCCCTCAGTTCTTTGTTGAACATGATCTCATGTATGGGAACTGCACGGTAATTGCCATCTGCCCTTGCGTGTGTATACAGCGGAACAATACTTCCTCCGATCACTTTTTTGGTATCACGGTCAATGTAAACATCTATCAGCATACTTGTATCACCCTGATCCTCACGATAGATATTCGCAAAGTTTCCGGGACAATAACTGATAAATACATTTTTTCCATTGTTGTTTTCTATCTGTACAGGTTCAACTACATGAGGATGATCACCAAGAATGATATCCGCTCCATTCTCTATGAAAATATCAAACCATTTTTTCTGAGTCTCGTCTGCCTCATTTGAGAATTGAGTGCCGATATGCGGTAAGACTACGATCAGATCAGGTGACATAGACCGTGCCTTTTGGAAATCTTCTTCAACCGACTGTCTGAGCTTTTCAAAACGCTCTCCCTCCGTATCGGATATGACAGAGGTCAGATAGGAATATCTGCCGTCTATCAGCCAGTTGTCGTTAATATGGTTGCTTCCGTATGTATAAGAGAGAACTGCCATTTTTATCCCCTGACATTCTATCAGTTTCACACGGTTTTCTTCCTTATCCTCAGCAGATCTGTAAGAACCTGTATGGTCAAGACCGATCTTATCAAGAATATCTATCGTTCTGAGGGCTCCTTCCTCGCCTTTGTCAAGAAGATGATTATTGGCAGTAGTCACAAGATCAAATCCTGCATTTTGGACAGCGGACGCAAATGAATCAGGAAAATTGAGATATAGCTCTTTTCCGTCATTAAAATTGCTTGAGGTATACCCTGCCTTTTCGCCTGCCATAGGACCTTCAAATACACCTATTGCATAATCAGCGGAGGAAATATATGGCTGTGCATATTCAAAAACATCTGTAAAGTCATATTCACTGCCGTTGTATGCACGTTTTACCTGATCTTCAAGCAGTATCAGGTCTCCCGCAAAAGTTATACGGAACGCATTATTGAATTCCTTTTCCTGTTCATCAGTCATTATCGGGTAGATAGCCTCTTCGCCATAATCGTTCTCGGTATTTTTCGCTTCATCATCTCCATTATATTCCCCTTTTATCAGCTTTATAATGTCGGCTTTGCTCACACCTGCATATGATTTTACAAGAGCAGATACTATAAAGCCAAGTGAAACCATAAGCGCAGCTATCTGTGAGAAAGAAATCTTTTTTCCTCTGTCCGATGTGAATATTGCAGCTCCGCCGTCCATAAAATGCTTAAAATACTTGCAGATAAAGTCATTACCGAAGATCAAACATATTGCAAGCGCTGATATTACGGAAATCATCATTATATAGCCGGTTCCAATACCTTTTATATGATCGCTTATCAATAAGGTGAAAGGTCTGTGGAAAACATATATCCATAAAGAATTCCGTCCAAACATTGTGATAAAAGGAATTTTATTCTGCGGCGTAAAGCATCTTAGTGCATATATCGCAAGGAAAGCGATCACGTAAAGCACGATCCTGCCAAAAGCATCTACCGAATCTTCATATGCTGCCATCTGAAGCGCATTGTCGGTATAATAAAAAAAGTGATACCCGATATACATTAAAACAGCTGAACCGATCAAACAAAGTGAGCCTGACAGCAGTTTTTTAGTATATTTCTTCCGGCATAGCTTATCACTTTTTTCCGCTGACAGCAGATAGCCGCTCATATAAAACGGATAAAAGCCGATGATCCTCGCTGCTGAAAACGTATTGTCAATAGAAGAATAAAAACCTGCAAACAATGCGATGATAAAAAGTATTAGATTGATATCCTTGAATTTTGCAATATGATGTGCAGTAAGCCGCCATGCGATCAGTGCGATAAGGTACCAATAAGAGAACATCGGCTGCAATAGGGATTTAAATCCGTAGATGAAGCCTATTATGCTGTTGAAAATAAAAAAGAGAAAAACAAGCTTGATAATGCTTTCAAAGCTGTGCGAGCGTTCACTTTTTCCAAAGTAGCCTGAAATAAAAACAAACGCCGGCATATGGAACATATATATGTAATCTACGGTACTGTTTATCGTATCCGAATAATCCTGAAGCTGAAACAAGATGTGTGCGAATACCACCAAAAGCATTAGCACACCTTTCATATTATCCCAGTAAGCGCTTCTATTGGTGTTTATTGTTTTTATCGAATCCATTATTTCTTAACCCCCGTAAACATAACCTGATAACTCAGCCCGTATTTATATATCTTACCGCAGTCCTTGCCTGTACGGAGCGCTTCACGGTCAATGCCTGTTTCTTTCAGATGCTAAAGGACTATACGTGAAAGCTGCACTTGTACGATACGGCAGCAGTCTGTGTCATTCGTTGATGAAAATGCGAAGAATCCTGAGTAAATCTTTACATACATTATATCATAGTTATACTGAAAAAGCAATATTATCTTCCGATTTTACGTTGATTGCGGCTTTTGCTCCATCAATAAAAACAATTATCCCCATTTTTACTCAGTTCAAGGCTATGCTCAAAGGCAAGGCATCTTTTGATTCGTTTTCAAGCAGTATAATCCATCAACGCTCATTTGTTTTATTATTCGTTTCGTTGTATAAAGATACGTATTAATGTGTCAGTAGTATGTGAGGCGGCTATTATGCAGATAAGACCAACTGCTTCCACAATCGGTCTTATCACACACTCTTTTATTGCACTATTTTCGTATACACAGAATTTGGGATAAGCTCAATAAAAAACGCCCGAACCTGATGAAAGTCCGAGCGTTTTTGTTCTTCGTTATAGAAGAAGCTGTTTTGTCATTCCGTTTAAATGTATTGTTTTAGGAGGTTATACACTTAATGCTTCAGCTAAAAATGGTTTCCGTTTTAACATCGTCCCGTGCTGCACATTCGGTCTGTCCCCCTGACGATGGAGCGGAGCATACCAAGCATACAGGATATTCTGTTTTTCATTTTCACCGCTCCTTTCGTTTGGTGTGACTTTAGTATATCACACAGAAAGCGGTTTGTCCAATGCAAAAAAGCCATTGCAGATTATAGAAAAAAGCTATACCCGACGCCCTTGAAAAGCTGATGTGTATATGCTATACTTATTAAACAAGTAGGAATTGCGTTTACAGCTTGACACTTGCAAGACTTACGATATATGCGGCGTGACCGCCCTCCACATTATATACGTCATATCCGCGGTCTTCCAGTATCTCGGCGACTTCCTCGCTGAGGTCCCCTGTTCTGCACAGCACGTAGACAGGCTTATCCTTGGGGAGCTTTGATAGTCCCGTTGAAATCTCGTCAAAGGGCACGTTTACCGAGCCTTTTATACCGTTGTTTTCAAATTCTTCGCGGCTCCTTATATCGAGAAGAAGCACTTTTTCCATATCAAGAGCGGATAACTCCGCCGCATTTATACTTTTCATATCAATTTCCTTTCGGGAGGCAAAAATGGCTTTAACAGACCAACAGCTCGAACGCTATTCGAGACACATCACATTAAAAGAAATAGGCGTGAGGGGGCAGAAGAAGCTCCTTGCCGCAAAGGTGCTCATCATAGGCGCAGGAGGTCTCGGCGCACCTGCCGCCATGTACCTTGCAGCCGCAGGCGTGGGAACTATCGGCATTGCCGACTGCGATAACGTGGAGCTTTCAAACCTGCAAAGGCAGATAATACACACCACCGATGATGTGGGCAAAACAAAGGTACAGTCCGCCGCCGAGACTCTAAAAGCCCTCAATCCCGATGTTGAAGTTATCACATATCACGAATACGTAAACAGCAAAAACATCGCGGCTATGATAGCGGATTACGACTTCATAATCGACGGCGCGGACAACTTCCCCACAAAGTTCCTCATAAACGACGCCTGCGTCCTTGGACGCAAGCCCTTTTGTCACGCAGGTATCCTGCGCTTTGAGGGGCAGCTTATGACATATGTCCCCGATAAAGGTCCCTGCTACCGCTGTATATTTGAAGCTCCGCCGCCGAAGGACGCAGTCCCCAGCTGCCGTGAAGCAGGAGTTATCGGCGCTATGGCTGGTATAATAGGTTCCATGCAGGCTCTTGAAGCCGTGAAGTACATCACAGGTCAGGGGGAGCTTCTCACAGGAAGTATGCTCATATTCGACGGACTTAAAATGGAATGGCGCAGGGTAAAACTGCCGAAAAGAGTTCCGACCTGTCCGATATGCGGTGATGATCCGGCTATAACCGAGCTTTTTGACGAGGAACAGCAGGCTTGCAGCTTGTTATAATATGATTATATAACCGGCAAGAGTAAAAGTCAATAACCAATTCACAGAAATCCTATTGACAAAGTATGCTAATTATAGTATAATATAAACATAGTAAATCAGTATGCATTAACGGAGGTGTTTGTTATGCAGGTACATATGTGTAAAATGAATATTTGTATAACGAGCCCCGTGCTTTCTGTATCATAGGCTTTTTCTGCCTGTAAGCAAACAGTCTGCCGCGGAGGCAGACTATTTTTATTTGCAGGAGGAATCATATGAAAAGAATTGAAGTGATATCCCTTGACAGGATAGGTCTTGTCGGCGAGATTTCCAACGTCATCAGACGCCTTAACGGCAACATTATAACCCATACAGCCAATGTAGTGACAGACGAACAGAATACCCTTGTTTCGCATTTTACTGCCGATATCTGCTTTGAGACTACTTCTGAAGATGAAGCTGTTTCACGCAGGCTCCGCAGGATAAAAAATGTGCGGCAGGTAAGAATTACAGATATCTGAGGTGATATTTATGACCACAAGTAAATATTATTACAGCGGAAAATTCGGCATTGAGCGTGAAACTCTCCGTGTGGACGGTCAGGGCAGACTTGCTCAGACTCCCCACCCTTTCGGCAATGACGAGCATATCACCCGTGACTTCTGCGAGAATCAGGTGGAGCTCGTAACTCCTGTCTGCCACAGCGTTGACGAGGCTGTTGAAGCCCTTGCGGAGCTTGACAAAAGAACCCGTGAGGAGCTTGCCAAAAACGACGAGAGCATTTGGCTGTACAGCAACCCTCCACACTTTGACAGCGAGGACGATATACCAATTGCAGACTTCACAGGCGACCATTCCTCGAAACGTGCATACCGTGAGGTATTACAGCAGAAATACGGCAAAAAGCTAATGCTTTTCTCGGGGATACACTTCAATTTCTCATTTGCAGAGGAATTTCTCCGCGAGCTCAATGCAAATAACGAGGACTTCCATACATTCCGCGACGAGTTTTATCTCAGGCTTTACAAGCAGCTCATGATACACAGCTGGCTTCTGGTATTGCTGACCGCGGCAAGTCCTTACTATGACGCCTCTCTTGACAAAGACGGAAAAAGCGGTATAATTATGAGTGAATATTCGTCCCTGCGAAACAGCAAACGGGGCTACTGGAACAAGTTCCTGCCCATACTCGACCACAGGAGCTTAAAGACGTTCACAGGCAGTATCAAGAAGCATATCGTGACGGGCTCACTGTACTCCGCAAGCGAGCTGTACCTGCCCATACGCCTTAAACCCAAGGGCGTGAACACCCTTGAAAATCTTGCAGCAAAGGGCGTTGACCACATCGAGCTGAGAATGTTCGACCTCAATCCCTCCGCAGCTCTCGGAATCGACAGCAGAGACCTTGAATTTGCTCATCTGCTTATTCTCTATCTGCTCTCGCAAGCCGATTTCGACTTTGCTCCCGAGCTCCAGGAAAAGGCTGTCCGCGACCATAAAAATGCGGCACTTCTTGAGCCCGATACAAAGCTTTTAGAGCGCGGACTTGAGGTCATCGAGGAAATGGAAAAGCATTTCTCGGACAACGAAAAGGCACTTGAAATAATTGCATTTGAGAAAGAAAAAATACTCGGCAGAAATCATTTCAAAACCTCAATTGTATCGGCTTCTGCAAAGTAATTGATAATCAGACAAGGCGGTGAAATAAATGTGCGAGCTTCTGGGCTTCACTTCTGAAAAGAATACGGATATTTCGGACTATCTGCGCAGTTTTTTTGCTCACAGCAGAAGCAATCCCCACGGCTGGGGAATGATGTACGAAAACGGCAGCAGAGTCATTCTGAAAGAGCCTGTCTGCGCCAGTGAGAGCAGTTTTCTCGGCGATATGATAGATAGTCTTGCTCCGCAGAAAAACCTCCTCGCACATATAAGATTTGCCACCGTCGGTTCTATAAACGAGAACAACTGCCATCCTTTCACGGGAAAGGATATTTCGGGCAGAGAATGGACTCTTATCCACAACGGCACTATCTTCAACGGCAGACATAATCATCGTTATTCTGCCGCACAGCAGGGAGATACGGACTCCGAGCGCTTCTTCCTTTCACTTCTCGACTATATGAATGAGCATATCTCACGGGCTGTTCCCAAGGAGCATGAACGCTTTGAGATAGTCAATAAATTCATAGTGGAGAACGCTCCGCGGAACAAGCTGAATCTGATGATATACGACGGCGATATGCTCTATGTACACAAGAATCTGAAAAATACGCTTTGCTTCAAAAGGCTTGAAAACGGCATTATTTTTGCCACAAAGCCCCTTGATGACGACGTGTGGATACCGTTTCCAATGGCGCAGGTCATCGCCTACAAACACGGCAGAGAGGTCTATCGCGGAGACCGCCATAAGGGCACTTTCGTTCCGCCCCTTGAGTATATCACGGCAATGGACGCAATGTATATATGAGGTGAATTATGAGCTATAATTTCTACGGCTGGGAAACCGCTTTGGTACCGCCGATAAATAACGACTTCAAGGGCATAGATACGCCGCAGAAGCTATATGACGCCCTTACAGAGATATGGTGCGAGTACACCTGCGCTCCCCGTCTGCGCATCAAGTGGAGCAAGGAGAATATAACTCTCGGGCAGTGCGCCATAACCGCTTTTTTAGCGCAGGATATCTTCGGAGGAAAGGTTTACGGAGTCCCCAGACCAAAAGGAAATTACCACTGCTACAATGTTGTGGGAGATGTGGTATTCGACCTTACAAGCGAACAGTTCGGCGATGAAATACTTGACTATACTGAAAATCCCGAGCAGTTCAGAGAAGTACACTTTTCAAAAGAAGAAAAACATGAGAGATATGAGTATCTCAAAGCAAAACTGAAAGAATATACGGAGCATAACTATGAGTGCAAATGAACTCAGAAAAGCCATTATTTCGGACGATGAGCTGAGCTTTTCCCATAACGGCAGAGATTATCTTTTATACTGCTGGAATCAGTGCGACGGCTACGTGCTCAGCCTTGAATGCGAGGGCGAGCTTGTGTGGCAGTCCGCGCCAATGTCTAAAACCGCCTGTACAGAAGAATTTCTTAGGTATTATTCCGAACTATAATAATTATTTCGTATCAGACGATAACTGTGATACGCAGTATAATTATAAGGCGTATCCTTTACAGGATGATAGAACTTATTAGCTTTTCCAATAATCATTGTTTTGTGGTGAAACTGACATTACATATCGATAAAAGTAAATATATAAAAAATAGCGTATGTATCAAAACATACGCTATCGTTCTTATAAGCAAAAGAAAAAGCTACATTTTATACAATTTGTATCAAAAATGTAGCTTTCAACTTGGCAGGGGCAGAAGGACTTGAACCCTCGGCACGCGGTTTTGGAGACCGTATATCCCCTATCAACTACAAAAACAAGGTTATTTTTTCTCTATTTGAGAATTAATAACGGCATAGAGTGTGGTTGCAAACATACAGGACGGTTGCCCTACCGTCCTTTTTCTATGCCTATAAATAAGAACAGGGCAAATAATTATAGCACCAAAGGTGCAGAAAGGGCATGAAAATGAAATCAATAGCATTCTTCAACAACAAAGGCGGTGTATCAAAGACAACAACAGTGCTTAACATCGCATATATCCTCGGTGAAGTTTACAAGAATAAGGTTCTTGTAGTCGACTGTGACGGACAGCAGAACGCTTCACGTTTCCTTGCTGACGAGCTGACAGAGGTCGGCGTTGAGAAAACACTTATCAATGCTGCGGTATCACCGAGAGAAGCTTTATCGACTACCCGATATGAACATATTGACGTATTAACATCGACAACAGATATGAACCGCTGCGCTGAACAGTTCCAGAGCCTTTCGGAAGCTGAAAGGGAGAAGAACCTCAGTAAGCTATCAGGTTTCTGGAGTGATCAGTATGATTATGTACTGCTTGACTTACCTCCTGCACTTAACAGCCTGACGGAGCAGCTCATCGGTATAACAGACGGTGTTATAGTTCCTGTGGAGCTTGGAAGTTTTGCGATACAGGGCATAGCGAAAGTTACAGAAACAATAAATCGTGTGGGAGCAGCCTTTATCGGCTGCTTTATTTCTAAGTACGATAAGAAGAATAAAGCTGACGAGGAGTTGAAGAAACTGCTTGAAAATAATCTTGGTAATAAGGTGTTCAGTACAGTGATCCCTTATTCCAATATCATCAGAAACAGTATCAACTATAAGGTAACAGCATACGAATATATGCATTGGCTCGGTCCTGCGAAGAAATACGTTGAGTTGACCGAAGAAATCATCAGAAAGGTGGGTTAATCATGGCAAGAAAGCTTACAATAGACACTTCCATAGCAACTGACATTAAGTCCGCAGCTTCCGATAGCTTCAAAGATAACATTAAGATGATAGAAATCGGAAAGATCAAAGAGAGCATGGATAATTTTTATTCTCTGAGTGACATCGAGATACTTGCAGAGGATATTGAGAGACAGGGCTTAAAGCATAATCTTGTTGTAGTTGAGGATAGCGATGAGCCTGATACCTACTTTATAAAGAGTGGTCACAGACGTTTCACAGCAATTAAGCAGCTCGTCCGTGAGGGCAAGTACAGCTCAAAATATGTTCCTTGTCTTGTTGACGGCAGCAAGACTAAGGACGAAAACATTCTCGATCTGATAATGCTTAATGCAACAACAAGAGTTATGACAGACTCAGAGCTGTACAAGCAGTATGAAGTGCTTAAGGAAACACTTGAACGGCTGAAAGCAGACGGCATGAAAGTCAAAGGACGTCTCCGTGACAAAGTTGCGGAAGCTCTTAATGTATCTCCTGCACAGGTCGGCAAGATAGAGAACATCAAGCATAATGCAGTTGATGAAGTCAAGGAAGCCGTAAAGAATGGTGATATGACGATAGCAACTGCCGATAGTATCGCAAAGCTTCCCGAGGAAGATCAGGCTGAAATAGTTACAGAAAAGCCTGTAGCTGAAATAACAACGAAGGACGTTAAAGAGCGTTCTGAGAAGAAAGCAGAAACAAGCTCTTATGAGAGAAAGGGAGAGCTTGTGAAGTGGGACGGAGCAAAGTATGAGGACGTTATAAAGAAAACGCTGCTTGCTTTTATATCAGAAGATGAAAGAAAACAAGCGTGGCTCAAAGATAATAACACCTTTACCGATATTATCAGAAAGGCACATAGGACACACTGTCAGCAAGGTAACGGTGTGCTTATAAAAGGAAGCTTTGACAAAATCACAATAAGCTTCTTTAATAACTCTGGAATTGACGATATTAACACTTACTATCTCACATGGTCAATGGCTGCAAGGCATATAAGAATGTGGGTGTCAGAAGAACATAGTTCACAAATGGCTGCTAAGTCTGAGAATAACGAAACAGTTCCTCATGATGTTTTTATTAGTAACGATGATTATATAGAACTTCCCTCAGATGATGAAATAAAGGCGTCAGCTCAGAAGAACAAAGAACTAACAGAGTGGGCGCAGTCACTTACACAGGAGCAAATTAATTTTCTTTGTGACAGCGGTTTTTATAACAGAGCAATTAAAGGTTATCTGATTGCTGCTGCCGAGAATGCTGAAATATCACATGACAAGTTAATAGACTTGCAAAACGGTCTTAGTTTTGCATTAGACACTTACAATAAGAAGAACGCAGAAGAATTGTACATGAAGTCGTGAGGAGATTTGAATAATGGAGAAGATATATATTCATTGCGATACAATTTCGCAGTTCAAAGCTCTGAGAGAAATTCAGCACTCCTTTCTTCCAGAGGGAGTGCTGAATTTGGAACTCATCGAGGACGGCATAAGACTTACCGATCAGACAGGAGCAACAGCAAACTTTATTTATGTTCCTGAGAGTGATATGGTAATATTATCTCAGTAAAGGAGGAAAATCTAAATGATTATTAAAATGATAGTAGGAAGTATTATCGCAGCAGCAATAATAGGTGTAGGTTATATTATAACTGAATATGCTTCATAAATTGATAAATATATAGAGTTGAAAGAAGGACGATAAATGAATGAAAAAATAATAACCGTATATGATCGTGATGGACTAATATGTAGTTGTGGAGATATATTATATGATAAAAAAGGTTATCAATATATCTTTAGAGGAGTTAAATACATTGAACCCAAAGGGGTATTTGAAAGATTGGTTTCTGTTGGTAAAGCAGGACAAAAAGCAGTTTTATCATTACGCCCAAGTGATAAGAATAATTATACCGATACCATATATGTTGAACTTGAATGGGTAAAAGAATGGTACTCGCATAAAAGGTTTGATTAAAACCATAAGCATTGTTCAAGCGCACTGAAAGTTCGGTGCGCTTCTTAGAGTGCTTATGCTCTGAAAATAAATTGTGCTATAATAGCACAAAATCAGGAGGAAGATACATAATGGCAAAATTAACACTTGACCAGAAAATCACAAAAGTGAATGAACAGATAGCAAAAGAAGAAAAGAATATCGAGGACAGCAAGGAGAGAATTAAGAAGCTGAACGCAGAGCTTAAAGCTCTCCAGTCGGAAAAAGAACATTCCTTTGCCAATGATATTATCAAGCTTATGAAAGAAAAAGGACTTTCACAGGATCAGCTCCTTGCACAGCTTATGTCTCAGTCAGGAGCAGCAAGTTCGGAAGCAGTTTCTTCTCCGAGTGACAATAACACGAACAGCGGCAGCGGTTCTTATTAAGCAAAGTTTTCAATATGAAAACGAATTCTTCTCCGCACTGGAGAAGTAAAAAAGTGAGCAAAGCGATTTCAAAAAGCCGTTACCAAATCGGCGTTTTGGGGTCTTAGGGATTTCTCCCTAACAAGCGAATGAGGTATAGCCACGGCTATACCCATTCTATGCTTGCCACTGACGTGATTTTCACAGAAAATCACGTCAATGAAAAAGGCTCATCGGAGAATAAAAATAAAGCACATCAAAGGGAGCGTGATACAAATGCCGAGAATAAAAACAGAGCAAGTTGCATTAAGACTTACTCCTGCTGAGAAAGCAAATCTTGCTGCAAGAGCAGCGGAAGCACGTCTGAGTATGTCACAGTATCTGCTTGCGCTCTCGGAGCAAAAGAAGATAATCATTGCCGACGGACTTCCAGAGCTATGTAGACAGATAATGAAAATTGGAACAAATGTCAATCAGATTGCTTTGGTTGCTAACACACATAAATCAGTATCAGAAAAACAGCTTGACGCTGTGAATGAGAACCTTGTGAATGTTAAAGACCTTTTGATTAAGCTGATAGATACTATCCAGAATTCCAATGACGAAATAAAGGTGTGATATGGCTTACATAGCACAGGTATCAATAAGGAACAGCGGTCACATGGAGAACGCTATCGGCTACATTGCCCGAGAAGAAAAGGCTATGAAACTGAACGATATGAAAAAATATCTCAGTGAACGCCTTGACCATGTAGGACAAGTCAATACCGCTTCTGGAGAAAGAGCTACATTTATTAATTGTAGTGATAAGGACACCTACAAAGATTTTGAGATCATGCGTAAGGCTTTCAATCAGGATAAAGGTGTCATAGCTCATCACTATTACCAGAGCTTCCAGAAGGACGATAACATCACTCCTGAGCAAGCGCACAAAATCGGTGTTGAGCTTGCAAAGAAAATGTTTCCAAACTTTCAAGTTGCTATTGCAACTCACATAGATCGGGAACATATTCATAATCACATTATAGTCAACTCCTGCAACATCATCACAGGTCAGAAATGGTACAGCAATAAGAGAACGCTCTCCGATATAAGAAAAGAGAGTGACCGTTTATGTCTCGCCAATGGTCTTGGTGTTATAACAAAGAACAACAAGTATCAGGGACTTGACAGGACAACGTATCAGCTCGGACTTAAAGGAAAGTCGTGGAAGATAAATCTTGTGCATGACTTAGACGTTGCGGTGGAACAATGCAAGAGTAAGGAAGAATTTATTTCTTTTCTCCGAGGGAAAGATTACTCGATAAGATATACCGATAGTCACATCACCATTACAAAGAACGGAGAGAAAAAAGGAATAAGAGTTGATACCCTCGCTCGGCAGTTCGGTGACAAGTACAAGAAAGCTTCTCTTGAAAAAAATATGGGATACTACACAGCTCCGTCACAGGAGACTATAAGACCAATACAGCAAAAGAACGTATTCCATTCAAGTGGTAAGAGCTATTGGGAACATTACGAACAGCACTTATTTAAGGAACGGCATTATTTACCGTCCAAGCAAAATAATGTTGTTCGGGACTATGAAGCTGAACGCCTTGTAAGTTATGCAGAGAGACAACTGATGTATTCACGAAACATCTTTGAGTTAATAATAAAGGCTCTCGTCCTGTTGAGCTTAAAGGCGCAGCGAAGAAAGAAAAATGTTTATCCTGTCAGGTACAAGAGAGTGCAGCAGCTGCCAGTTAAGCCTTACATCACCTACGGCAACATTAGTTACCGAGAGTTGAGAGAGACTTCTGGTGATACTTACACTATTAAGGTGAGTATGGAGAAGCTTCTGCACTTAGTTAATCAGCCGATACTGTACTCTGCGAAGATCAACAGGGATAACAGCAACAGCGTAACAATAACCGTTAAGGAAAAAGACAAGGACTTCCTTGCGGAGCTGCTCAAGCTCAAAGGAATGTCGCAGCAGTTATCAGAGCAGAGTGAACGAATAAATAATAAGAACACTTACCGAGAACTTAAAGAAGCCGCTGCACAAAGCGGAACGAAAGTCCAGTATCTTATTATTAATGAGGAGCAGAAAAAAATTCTGCAAGATAACTTCATACACTGTGCTTTCTTCGATAAAGACGATAGGATCAATGTCGCTTTTCTTCCTGATAAGGCAGAACTAATAAAGAAGCTCATCTATCCCAAACAGGAGAAAAAAGTCACAGAGACTCCGCAGCAGAAAAACGCTCGGATATATGCACAGCTCAAACGGACCGCAGCTCTTAATGGTGAGAAGCTTCGCTTTAAGGCAAAGCTTACAAAGCAGCAGATTGAAGCTCTGAGCAAGACAGATGTTACATTTGCTTATTTCGTCAACAACGATGATAAGAGCTTATATAACATCGCTTACGATAAGAGCAACGAGAGTAAAGTTAAGGATACACTTGCAGCTCTTAATAACCAAAAATTATCATAAAAGGAGTAAGTAATATGAAGTGTTTAATGGCACAATCTGGTAATTTAATAATTATGGATAATGTGGTAACATTTGAAATGAAAGACCAAGATGATACTAAAAGCTTTATAGTTGCTACAGATATAAACAATAATGTAATACAATTGGGTGCATATAAATTTGAGTATGATATTACCGATTTATATTATAAAATAGTTAAGTGGGTTGCCGATCCAGAAGATAAGTCGGTATTTGTTATGCCACCATATGAATATCTTGAAGAAGATTATAATGCAGGAGAAGGTCAATTTTGGATAGAAACAATAAAAGAAATCAATACCTTTTGTACGCAGCCCGAGAATGTAGCTCGTTCTCTTTTGAAACCGAAGGAATAAACTATCATAAAAAGGAGTAAGAAATATGGGAAGCTTTGAACACACAAGTGTAATTATGGGAGCAAAAGTAAGAATCACCGAAAAGCCTGATGATAAAGGTGAAACATTTTATAAAAAGCCCATAACAGGTATTGTTACAAATGTAAGAGTGGATATTTATGAAAATGGGAAGATGGAAACAGTATTACAGGTTGCATTTACAGAACCTGTCGAGGAAAACTCAGCTGGCGGTGATTTTTTTCCGCTTGATGACATAGAAAAAATAGAGGTACTCAAAGAAGTTCCCGAAAGTCTTGAAGAAATTATAAATGATGAAAATTCTAAGAATAATGAAGATTTGTATAATCTGGCTCAAACCCTATTAACTCTAATCACATATGAGGATATAAGTGATGATATAAGCTCAGACGAACTGAGTATGCTAAAAGGATTTTCAAAGCTGTCCAAGATTAATAAAGGTAAAGTATTACAGCTTATTATTGATCTTATGTAAGCAAGAAAAAATGTGCTATTATAGCACAAAATATAAAAATCTATAATAAACGGAGGTATTAACCATGAACCAAATCGTATTAATCGGACGTCTGACCGCTGATCCTGTACTTGAAAAGACGGATAGTGGCGTTTCCAAGTGTAAGTTCTCCCTTGCGGTGCAGGACGGAGCAGCCAATAAGAACGGCGAAAAAGAAGTTGACTTCATCAATTCGATTGCATGGAGATCAACAGCCGAGTTTATTTCCAAATACTTCAAGAAGGGCAGCATGATCGGTGTGATCGGTAAGCTTAAGGTACGTCCCTATGAAAAGGAAGGCGAAAAGAGATATGCAACCTTTGTAAACGTCAGTAATGCCGAGTTCGTTGGATACAATAAATCTCAGTCAGGTGAAAATGGAAACAGCTGTGAACCAGATTTATCAGCAGAGTTCGATGAGATACTGACACAGGAGGAGTCACCATTTTAAGTGAATACGGATAGAAAAAGCTTCTGAACACATCAGGAGCTTTTTTCTTCTCCAAGTGAAATTGTGCTATTATAGCACAAAATAGGAAGTGATAAAATGAAGTTCACAGAATTAGAAAACTGTCCGTTCTGCGGCTGTGAAGAATATTTTGAAAGAAGTCGTATAACAGGATATGTTCAGTATTTTATTCGTTTCGACGGAGAAGAAACTGATAATTCCAATATGTACGATACAACAAGAACTATGCCTAATGGTAAAGTTTATTGTGGCGAATGTGAACGCTATCTCGGTAACTATATAACTGATACGTTAAGCGCAGCCGCTGCAAAGAAGGTGCTACGGAAATGATGATACTAACTATAAAAAAACAGTGGTTTGATATGCTGCTATCTGGTGAGAAGAAAGAAGAATATCGTGATATTAAGCCATATTATACATCACGTCTTATTAATATAGGCTTACTTGATAAAGCAGAAAAGCCAACTAAATCCAGTACATGGATTATTTTCCGAAATGGATACTCAAAGAATTCACCTACATTTAAAGCGTTATGTATGCTCGATGTAAAGCAAGGAAAGACTGAATGGGGCGCAGCACCTGATACAATGTATTATACATTAAAAATTAAAGCCATTGAAAACGGTTGCTAAAAAATGTGCTATTATAGCACAAAATGAAGGAGTGATATTAAATGAGACAATTTTCTTCTCCGAGGGTAAGCGGTTTAGAGTTTACCATGTATGAGGACGGCAGCGGCGGAGCTGAGTATAAAGGAAAAAAGGTCGGATCTGTTGACCTTCAGACAAAGGAAATAAAGCTTGAAGGTGATACATGGACACCATATCCTTATGAAAGTAGGATATTGGAAATGTTTATAGAACAGGCTGAACGTTATGCTATCAAAAACTACAATGCAGAAAAACATTTTGCTGCTGATATTGATAATATATTTTTTCCACCTAAAGCGGAAGGACTTGATCCCGAAGTCATGATATACTTGAAAGACATTCGTGAAGATGATGTATTTGAGTATATCGAGCGTTCAGATCTGTTATCACAAACAAATTTTTCAAAGATATATGAACTTATGTACAGTTCACAGAACTACAATTCGAGTTTGGGAGCAGAAGCTCCTACACTTAGCATAAGTATTAGTGTGGATAAAAACGATGATCCTAAAATGCAAATTGTATTTGAAGACGGTGAGGGTTATCCTTATGCAGAAGTTCCGCTTACTGAAAAAGAAAAGTCAGAGATCAATGCGTTTATTGTAGATAAACTTGGTTGTACAGGAAGTGAGTATACAAATAATCATGAAATAAGTCTCATTTCAGAGAAGATAACCAATCTAAATGAGAAAATAGAGAGCAGAGAAGCTGACCATTATTATGCGGATTCATGGGAACAGGCTCATCAGATTACTGAGGATATCAACCGTCTGAAAGAAGAAAAAACCAGATTTGAAGATATGTTATTAAAAGCAGGAAACGGCGGCAAGCTCGATAGAGCAACTGCTGCGGAGTTGCTGCTTACAGCTGATATGATAACGATAGCAGAGCTTTCCCCTTATTTTAAGGAAGATAAAAAGGCTGCTATCATGCTTGATGAAACAACAGCTGAGTTCCTTATTAATAAGTCTCCTGAGCTGAAACAGGCTTTTGAGGATAAGGGCTATGATAACTGGAAGGACTTTTTTACAGCAAATCGTGGAGAAACTTTCATTGAAGTGAATGATATATCCGATATAGGTATTACTGTTGTTATCAATGACAACAAGGAGTATCCTATTCCTCTCTCATCTGCGGAACAGAAGATAGTGAGAGAAAAGTATGATGAAGAAATCAGACGGAGAAATAAAGAGGATTTGGAGGATATAGACGGCGATCATATTCCTGACAGGATAGACAGTAATTTCAGTCCCGAGGGCTTTAGAACTCAGACAGATATTGATTATGATAAATACAGCGATGATGAATATAGGAGAGCTCTTGTGACCTCAGACGAATACAATGAGCTTAAAACTAAAGGCTTTGAATGCCAGAGGGCTAAGACCGTTCATGAAGACGGCAGAATTCCGATACGCTACAAAGCAGCGGAAAAAGAACATTTTGAGAAAATAGTTAATTCATTGGGAGGTAAACATGGAGGAATACACATTTGATTACGGCAGGAGAATGATCATGAAGAACGGTGCTGTATATCTTAATCCCGATCTTGTCGGGAGAATTAATATACCATGTGCAATGATCAATCAAAAATTTAAAAAGAAAAAATGTATCGTTGAGCTACAGGACGGAAAAGTAATACTCAAATATACTAAGGATTGTCCTGATACTACCATAAACGGTAGAAGGGTGATGATTCCTGCCAATATAAGGAGTGCTTTAAAACTCAAAAGAAATGATTATTTTAAGGTCATTCCAAATAAAGACTGTACTGTCTTTACTCTTACGATAGCAACCGATGAACTGACAGATGAAGATCTGGGAAGTGATAATAATGAGTAATAAGAAGAACAAGCTTAGGAATGGTACGAATATAAAAGTCGTTATATATGTAATCTTTATATTTTTTCTTCTTCTGCTTGCATTCGGGCTTTATGCTGCATATATCATTATTGATTATGAGTATGTTACAGGTAATACAGTAAAGATAGACATGGAAAGCTTGAAGGAATTCTTCAACTATATATCTAATCCGCAGATGAAAGCACCGATTAATATCTCAAATATTCTTCTTTGCTTCAAGTATCAGGCTACAAGGCTATGGTGGATATATGCAACAGCTGCATTTATTACGTTTGTAGCTGCTACATCAAATACAAAGGACGAATACAGAGGTATGGAACACGGTTCGGCTTCTTGGGCTGATAAGTATGCAGAAAAGGAATTTAAGGATAAAACCGGAATTCCTGTCGGGCTTAATACATATGTCAGCATTAATAATACTAATAAGAAGTCATATGTTCCGCATAACTTGAATGAAATCGTCATAGGCGGCTCTGGCGCGAGAAAAACGTACAGTAAAATAAAGCCAGATATTATGCAGATGATAGGAAGTTATGTCGTTACTGATCCTAAAGGAGAGTTGTATCGTGATTGTGCTAAATTCTTAAAGCAGAACGGATATAAAATAAGGGTGCTTAATCTTATTGATATTAATCTGAGCAATTCATATAATCCATTTGAATATATGTCTGATGAACAAGATGTACTTAATATTGCTGACCTATTCATGAAAAACACCGCAGGAGACGGCGAAAAGGAAGATTTCTGGTCTGGTGCAGCACAGGATATGCTTGTTGCAATAATGGTATATCTCTGGAAAACAGATTATGAGCTAAAGACGTTCGGTAGAGTAGTTCGTCTTGTCAATTCAGTCAGATATAAGGACGGAAAGATAGATGAGCTTTGCGAATTAGCGCGTTGCCTTAAAAATCATAGTATCGAGTACCCTAATGATGTAGCTTCTGTAAACTGGGGAAGTATTCAAGGAACACCGCAGGAAACCCTTGGTTCGATATGTAAGGTATTATCAACGAGACTCAGGCTTTGGGCTGTAGAAGATATTGATGAGCTTACAGCAACTGACGAAATGGACTTTGACTCAATCGGAAAAGAAAAAACGGCTATTTTCATAATGATTATGGTTCCAACTAATCCGTATAAAGCAATATCAAATATCTTCTTCTCTCAGTTGTTTTCAAGACTTATGCTTATAGCCAACCGTGACTATAACGGCAGACTTCCTTATCTTGTATCATGTGAGATAGACGAATTCAAGAATATAGGAAAAATTCCGCATTTGGAAGATACGCTATCTGTTGTTAGGTCGCATAATATAAGAATATGTATTGTTTTACAAGGTATATCACAGCTTAAAGCTATGTATGAAAAAATATGGGAGGGTGTTATTGGACAATGTTCCATATTCACGTTTCTTGGCACAAATGACCAAGATAGTAACGAGTATGTTTCAAAACGTCTCGGCAAAACAACCGTCAGAGTTGATAGCCGTTCATATAATCGTGGAGGAACACATGGCGGTGGAACTGATAGTGAACAATACATACAGCGAGATCTTCTGCTTCCTGCTGAGATTTCAAAAGCAATTAGTGCAAAAAGAGCAAGGAAATACGGTGGAAAATGTATTGTATTTGTAGATGAGTATAATCCATTTATTATGTGTAAATACGATACATCATCACATCCATTATATGAACTAACAGGAGCTGATAGTAGATATCCAAAATATATTCATAATAATACGAACATCAACGAGGAATATGCTTCCATAAAGCAGCAGCGGCACGAACATCATCAGCAAGTACTCACCGATTTCTTTGCTCGATCTAAAGATGAAGCTGAACAGGCAGAAGTGGAAGCAGAAGCAGAGGAAGCGGCAAGGGACGCAGCAGAACAGGAGTATCTTAGCGGATTATACACCGATGATGATTTCGAGGATAATGA
>Ga0310695_10003506_pt1 | contig 30604 bp, 29 predicted proteins | sample RumenRJG_04DNA_FD_203882 | JGI IMG/M metagenome (GOLD analysis project Ga0310695, IMG submission 203882) | Bovine rumen microbial communities from Lethbridge, Alberta, Canada - RJG_04 (v2) (version 2) | ecosystem: Host-associated > Mammals > Digestive system > Stomach > Rumen | place: Canada...
AAAGACTATTGATTGGGGGAAGAATACCATAGTTAGAACAGGGTCCGTCTCAACTGGTGCAACAGTCACTATCCGTTCCAAGTATAATGTAAAGGAAAGTTCTAGTGATCGTGGCATAAACATTGACACATACTTTTCTACAGACGACCCAGAGCAGGCTTTGATTGACCTAATCAAAAAATGGTTGGCGGAGAATACTTTTAGCGGAACTTATACAATCTGTAGATACACTCCGACGGCTGACTGGTATGGGTCAATTGCACCAATGATGGCTATAAGTCCAAGCGGCTACTTGAGGGCCGATGCATCACGCACAATTATTGGTTCTATAGAGTCTTTTAGAGAAGCCTTCCTCAACTTTACTGCTGGGCTCACCAACATCTCGGCATCAATGGTTACTAAATTCAAGTACATCTGGGTTCCGTGGAGTGGCCGGTTCTTTATCACAACTGATGAAGCGGATGAATTTGGGTTGAACTTGGCTTCTTGGGGGTGCGACCGCTATGGAGATTCATTCCAGACACCAGATGGATTCGGCGGAGTTGCTGACATTAGTGTGTTCAGCCGAAACATTCCCCCTATGTTCTTTAGAAAGGGAGTAACATATTACTTGAAGTCGGAGCTTAGGAATGCCATCATCTGCGACTATAGGGAAAGTGCTAGCATGTCCACTTTCCTGAATAGCACGCCTATACCATGGAATCCCATTTTTCCGCAGATGGACATGAGCGAGTATTCTATCAAGGAAAGGTTCTTGCCGCTCTACATAGGAGCGAAAAGACTATACAGAATGGCATATGAAGTAGGGAAGGGGCCGAACATAACAGAGGGTTCGTGGCCGAATGTAAAGACCTACATAGAGGAAGACTAACATGCACACATTGGCTAGAAACAGTGCGAACGACCTATTTGTGTCTGCTGGTGGTCTGGCAATAGCCAAGGATGCCAATGCACAGAGCGACATTATCCGCTCCATCATTCTCACACAACAGGGGGAGCTCCAGTTCGACGCGGAGGGGGGCATAGACTACTTTGGGACCGTCTTCCAGAATGCGAGGTACATAGACCTCTGGGCGGCAGAGGTGCGGACGAAGATAAAGAAGCTCTCGTGGGTGGAGTCCATCACGGACTTCACATATGAGTTCAACCGCGAGACCTCCTCCGTTATCTGGACGATGACGGTCAACACGACGAACGGCGACAAGCTCACTATAACCCCAAGGAACAAAATCCCGGAGGACAAGCCCCTCCGTTACGAACTTGACTGGAACAGCATATACAACAAGCCAAGGGGTGCGGAAGAGGCGGCGGCTACCGTCAAGAGGATGAAGGCAGGTCGAACGAGGCAGCCAGAGGATGGTCTTACGAGGGCTTCCACCTGGATGGATGCGAATAAGGCGATAAACGACATTGTACTTCGCCCCAACGGAGTTGCCGATAGGGATGCCACGGACGACATAAGGTTTTCCGTCACGGCGGAGGGCGACGGTGCAACAGTAGAGGGCGGAGGTCTTGGAGTCTCTGCCACTGGGGAGTGGATGATTGACTGGGGCGACGGAAACTATGAGTATGTGTCCAGCAACACTAACCCAGAGCATACCTACGAGACTGCGGGCGATTATATCATAGTCCTCTCTGGGGCGATAAGCAAAATTGAGAGCAAGAGCAACGATGATGATACCGAGGTTGAAGGCGCAATCCGCGGCGTGACGGTAAAGGGATTTGGTGTTGGTGAGAGAGCCGCCCTGACGGAGATTGGCGATAATCTTTTCTACGGCGTAGGCAGCCTCAAGACAGTGGAGGTGAAGTCTCCGCTAACAACGATAGGTGAGTATGCTTTCTATCGTTGCTCCGCACTAGATTCGCTCTCTTGGATGCCAGAGACCGTCTCGCAGATTGGCGAATGGTGCTTTGCGAACACTGGCATAAAGAGCATTGAGGGGCTATCGGATGGCTTGACGGCACTCCCCAACTACTGCTTCAACGGATGCACTAGCCTCACGAGCATAGTGGGGCTTCCGAAAGGCTTGGAGACTATCGGGGAGGGATGCTTTGCCGAATGCGCCGCCGTAAAGGAGGTCTATCTACCACCGACAGTCACGGCTATAGATGCGAGTGCTTTCAACGGATGCTGTGCTACGGAAGGAAGTTCCGTGAGGTGCGATGCCGTGACGCCGCCAAGCGTAGATGCGACCTTCTTCTCCGCAGGGGCAAAGGCAGCCGCCACACTATATGTGTCAAATAGCAGTCTTGCGGCTTATCAGGGTGCTACTGGCTGGGAGGACTTCTCTAACATCGAGACCGTGGCCTCCATCACCTTCACACTTGAAGGAGTTCCCGCCGGGACAAAACTGCTAGGCGGCACAAGCTGCATAAAGAGCGGCAGCCCTTGGACTGTAGACTACGGCGACGGAACACCCGTCAAGGTAATGGCAAGTGCGGAGACTGGAATCCCGGAGCACATTTATGCCGAAGGCGGTGTAAGCATTGCCATCAAGGTCTACGGCAGCATTACGGAGATAGCAAGTGCCGTAGATGCAAACGATGCAACGACTTCCACCAGCTACCCGATCATCTGCACTAACGATAAAACCAAGTCGGAATACCTCACTGGATTCGATTTCGACAATGGCATGCCGCTCAAGAAGATAGGGTCTAACTGCTTCTGCGGATGCGAGAATCTAAGCAGCATTAAGTCCTTTGGCGAAACAAGCGGGTGCGAGTTCGGCAATAGGGCTTTCTACCGATGCAAGTCGCTAACCTCCCTATCATGGCTTCCCGATGTCGGAGATGCGATGTTCGGCTCGTACTGTTTTGCGGTATGCACTTCTTTGACTTCCAATGGGGCGTCTTACATCGCAAGCGCTACACTAATGATTCCAGCATACTGTTTTTATGGATGCACCGGAATCGAGACGGTGCCTTGGTCTAATCTCTCGTTTGGTGAAGGGTGCTTTATGGCCTCTGGGGTCACGAACCTAACCGATTTGGAGATTAACGATGTTCCAGCATACTGTTTCGCAGAGTGTAAGAACCTAACTGAAATAGGGGATGTGAGGGGGACGGCTTCCTTCGGAGCACACTGCTTCGACGGCTGCGAGAACCTTGCGGCATTTGATTGGAATCCCGCACACCTCGGAGTTTCCGTCACTCTTGGCGAATACTGCTTTGCTCACTGCACTCTACTGGCTAATCTATCGGACTTCGGAGATGCTCCGATAACCGCTATCCCAGCCTACTGCTTTAGTGGATGCACCGCCCTTAAAAATCTTAGCGGGATGGGCGATTCCGTCATCTCCATTGGCGAGGCCGCATTCGAGAACTGCACTTCTCTCTACACACTGCAGGGTATCTCTAAGTCTCTTGTGACTGTCGGCACAAGAGCTTTCGATGGATGTTCACAGATAAAGAGGATTGACTGGCTTCCAAAGACAGTGGAGAGCATAGGCAGCAAGGCATTCCGTGGATGCCCTATAGAGTGCATTGCCATTGCTTGCTATAAGAAAGTAGAGGATAGCGAAGTTGTTACCGTCCCAACACTTGCCTCCGATGCCTTTGGGACGATAGACTATTCCTCCGTCCCTCTCTATGTCATGCCGCAGGCACTTGATGCCTACAAGTCCGCTTCCGTATGGCAGAACTTCTCGGCAAAGACGAGGTATGTCAAACTCACGATTAATGGTCTTGACACAGCCTACGGAATCATAGGCGGCGGCGAAATAGATATTCGAAACGAGGACGAGAGCAGAGAATTGTCGAAAGCAGCATGGATAGTGGACTGGGGCGATGGCAACAGCGACTACCTAGACACAGTAAGTGCCAAGAGCCTGCCATGGCACCAATATGAAGATTCCGCAGAATACACGATTACAGTTTTTGGCGACATAAGAAGCATAGACGGAGGGCAGGATGCCGGTGTTATTTTCAAGGCGACCTCTGCTACGGCAGTAAAAGACTATATTGAAGAGCTCACAAGGCTAGAAGTCAATGCCGATATGAGGTTAGAAGCCATAGGCCCAGAGTCTTTTAGAGAGACGGGTCTAGAGCATGTCAAGCTCGCTTTTCGTGAAACCTCCGAGGAAGATGGCTTTGCTTCTAGTATTGGAGAGGCTGCTTTCTTGGACTGTCATGAACTCAGAAGGGTTGAAATGCCCGATAGCCGTCTTGCGGCTGATGCCGTAGAGGCTTTTGCCTTCGCCAACAACGAAAGCCTAAGAACCCTCATCGGCTTCGGAGGTGTAAGGCAGTTGGGCGAGGGCGTCTTCAGCGGCTGCTCTTCGCTTAAGTCTACAATTGGCCTAGGCTCCGACCTCGAGTTAATCGGCTCCAAGGCATTTCTGAACACCAACCTTCAATGCGTGGAGATGGTGGCAATGCCTCCACCAGCGATACAGGCGGACACATTCCCCGACTACGGCATAGACCTGTATGTTCCAGCCAATGCCGTGGATGCTTATAGAACATGGTCAGAAGACAACCCCTATTGGCCGGACTTCTACCCAAACATCAAGACCAGGTACATCAAGATAGGCATAGGCGATGATTTCGTCGGCATAGTAAACGGCACAAGGAGCGGCACGGAAATTGTACCGATAGATTCATCAACAGTAACGACGAAGGATGCAAGCGAAGGCGAATCCGAATTCTATGTAGACTGGGGAGACGGCTCTCCCGTGGAGTTCGTCTACGGGTCTTCCTTGCCTTACCACGAATACAAGAACACAGTGGCGGAGGAGACGGAGGAAGAGACAAGCGCAGAACCAGCACCCGTAGTAGTCACCATTGGTGGAGACATAGTGTCAATCGCTGGACGCAAAATCTGGGATGCGGATGAGAAAGTATATGTTGACCTACCATTTATAACAGGGGATGCCACTATGCAGACGGTGAATGTCTCCAACCTGCCTGATTTCCAAGGGTTCGGATACTGCTGCTTCAAGGGCTGCACAAACCTTACGAAGATCGAGGTTGACGAGGGTGAACTGGGCAATGCAGGTGGCATCGACATCGAAGACTATGCTTTCGACGGATGCACTTCTTTTGAAATCACAGAGGATTTACAATATGTAAAAGACATCGGCTTGCGGGCTTTTAGGGGCTGCACCGCCATAGAATCACTATCGGTTTTTGCTATCCCCGTAGCCATCGGGGTTGAAGCTTTTGCCGAATGCACTTCATTAATAGAGATAACACAAGCAACTAGCGAATCCCATAAAATCAAGAGTTTGGAGCAAGGTTCTTTCATGGATTGCACATCTCTCGCGACCCTTAATGGACTTAGCAAATTAGACGAGGACTACTCTGCGGTAGATATTCAAGCAGAGGCATTCAGGAACTGTATTAGTCTAACTTCACTTGATGGACTTCCTACTGGCCGTAAAATACACATACATGCAAAAGCATTTGAAGGATGCACTGGTCTAACGTCGCTAGAAGGTGCCTCTATGGTATGGGACATAAAAGACGAGGCATTTCTCGGCTGCACGGGCCTCAAAAACACGAAAGGGCTTGGTACTCAAATTGGTGCATCTATAAGTGAGGGGAACCTAGGTCGTAGAATCTTCTCCGTTGTGGCTTCATATGAGATGATGGAGAATGAATCTGGAGAATATGTTCCCGACCCTACCTCCTATACCTACACCTGCCCTCTTGAAGAAGTTGTAATCCCCGCTGCCGACAACATTCCATCGGTAGTTTCTGGTGATAGCCCCAATAGCCCATTTGAGGGGATGGCAACCAATAGTTTAGGGAAATACACTGTTCCTCTTCAGGTTCCGGCCGCAAAAGTTGACAATTATCGAGGCGACGGCTTCTGGGGCAAGTTCGCAAACATCTTCCCTATCACCGACACCGATGCTGGGCATACTGTAGGTGACATACTTTTTACCCTTGAAAATGTTGCGGCGGGGACTTCGGTTGTCTCTGGTTCCATGACAGTCACTTTCAGTTCTATGTATATGATAGACTGGGGTGATGGAACTCATTCGTATGTGAAGGAGGGAGAGTCCTTCCCCTCCCACACTTACGAGACGGCTAGCAACTACACCATAGGTCTTTCAGGTCCTATAACGAAGATAGCCTCCTCTAGCTCTGACGATGCTGCACTAAGATTGAGCGGCGACGGAGCGCTTACTGGATTCTCCGTTGCCGCAGGCACTTCGCTTACGGAGATAGGAGACTATGCCTTCTACAACTGCACGAGCCTGTCTTCCGTGACTATAGCCTCTGGAGTGAATACGATAACGGCTATAGGGCAGAGTGCTTTCCGTAACTGCACGGCTCTAACCTCGATAGCTTGGCTGCCAACGTCAGTCACAATGCTCGGGAGTGCCTGCTTCCGCGAATCAGGTCTAACCTCCTTGTCAAGGCTCTCGTCTATTACGGGTCTAATGGCCCTCCCAGACTACGGCTTCTATGGATGTATGGGCTTCACGGAGATAGATACACTGCCCGCCAGCTTGAAGACCATAGGCGAATACTGTTTCGACAACTGCACCAATGTTACCAGCATCGTCATGCCGTCCACCGTCACGTCCATTGGTACTTATGCTTTCTTCGGCTGTTGCCAGACTTCTGGAAACACAGTGACATGCAATGCAGCCACCCCACCTACGGCGCAGTCGTCCTTCTTCTCGTCCTCGGCTTATTCTGAAGCCATTTTGTCTGTGCCAAGTGGAAAAATGTCTGCCTATGAATCGGCTACCAACTGGAGCCAGTTCAAGAACATATTCCCCTCTACATTGAACACGCAGGATGTCAATACTCGTCTTTCGCTAACCGAAGTGAGCAATGGAACTACGATAAATCTATCTAATGTAAGGGTGACAACAAGTAATTCTCGCGGGTGGATGGTTGCCTGGGGAAGCGGCAAGCGTCAGTATGTCAAGTCAGGTGAGTATGCCGCTCCGATAACCTATGAATCTGCGGATGTTGCGGCAGGAGGCGACATCATACTCTGCGGAGAGATTACGGCAATTGGGAGGCTTAACAATTCCAACCCAATGCTCACCATAGTGAATGGCGGAAAGTTGACTGGTATTGCCGTAGAAAGCGATTCGTCTCTGCAGAACTTCGCCAGCAGTTCCTGGCAGTCTTCTGCCGACCTAACCACGATAGACATTCGCGGTAAGAATTTCACCTACATCTACGATAGGTGTTTTGCTGACTGTTCAGCCGTCACGACCATACGACTTCCTGAAACACTTCAGAACATCGGCTATAAAGCATTTGCGAATGACACTACTGCTCATGGTTGCTGTGAAACCCTCGGTTCGGAGATTCGGTGCGATGCGGTAACGATGCCGTCCATAAGCAGCGATAGCTTTTCTACGACCGCTAGAAGCCAGGCGGTCTTGACGGTACCTTCGGAGTCGTTGCAGACATATAAATCCAGTTCCTACTGGAAGCAGTTCGCAAACATATTTACAATAGATTTGAAGGATGCCATATGTTTTGATTTGGACTATTGGGCTTCTTACTGTGATACTACGATTAACCCATCTCGATGGACGGCATCAGGCTTGATTGTTGTAGACTTTGGAGACGGCGACCGACGCATCGTGCAGGCAAATAGTTCGGCTATTATAATCCACCAATGTACGCAGTATAAAGCTCGAACAGTTTATTTACAAGGGCTAATTACCAAATTAAACGACACAGAATCCGGTCAACCACCAATAACATTTACTTACCAAGGCTCTAGCAGTGGAGAAGCCACTTACTATATTAATCTCGTTGTAGGACCTATGTCTTCATTGATTGAGATTGGAGACTATGCCTTATATCATATGCGGTTGAGGTCGGTTTCAATTCAAGGAAGTAACTTTGGAACTATAGGAGACTATGCATTCCAAGCCAGTCTAGCCACCAATATGAGGCTAAGAAGTATTACCCTCCCAGCATCTTTGAGAAGCATAGGGGAAAATGCGTTTGTAAACTGTTTTATAAGTAGCGGCAATAGCATAAGGTGCAATGCGGTCACTCCTCCAACGGCGGCAAGCAGCACCTTTAGTAGCACCGCCAAGAGCAATGCCACCCTATATGTCCCAAGCGGCACAATAGCGGCTTATCAAGCGGCAACGGGGTGGGATTTCTCTGAAATTCAAGAGTTCACATAACAGGTCTTTCCGTTTGGGCATTTAGCAAGGGACAACCGGAGACTGACACTATGGCAAGCATAAGCGGACTAGAGAACACCTTCACCAAGAGGGATGCTGCCGATATCCTTGTCATCGACTACGAGTGGAAGGACGTTAAGAACAAGCCAGAGGGCTTCGACGAGGCCATTGCCGTCATAAACAAGATGATGGCGGCTGCAAGCGGATTCGAATACCTCACTGCCGCGGACGTTCTCCTCACGGTGAAGGAGGTCATAAACGAAGTCCTAATGAATCCGCTAAAGGAGGGCGGAGAGGCTGGGTCTGAAGCCGAGGAAGACGGCGAAGCCCCCAACACCATAGTGATAGCCTACGACTGGAACCTCATTCTCGACAAGCCCGCAAACGTGCTCAAGGCCATAGAGTGCATCGAGGCTTTGAGGAAGGCGGCGTCGGAGAGAAGCCTGCTGACCGCAAAGAGCACATTCATGGAGACGAAGGAAGTGGTGAATGCCGTAGTTCTCAAGCCTCTGAAGGGAGATGGATAGAAATGTTGAAAAGAGTTTTATCTTTAGTAGTGAGCGGCATAGCATCTGCTTTGTTTGCGGAAGAGGTTCAGCCAGCATATTGTGAGTTCAACCTTCTCCCCGGCGATACTCTCGTAATGACGAATACAGAGGAGTATGTGGAGTCGAAGATAGGGGGTGCCGTACAGCCGGACTTCTCGACGAATAACACGGTGCTCGTCGAGACGATAGAGGCGGTTGCCCCTGCGCCGAAGAACTATCTCGCCGTAAGCAACGCGGCGATGAATGCGCTCTCCATGACTGACGCGACAAACGTTGTCGGCTCCATCGTGACGAATACCGTACAAACATGGCGGAAGGTCACGCAGTCCGAATGGGATATGCGGGGCAATCCGGTGTACGAGGGCAACAACACTTGGTATGCCGATTTCGAGGGAAATGACGGAATTGGGCCCGCGTGGGCGGACGGCCCAGAAGGTGCGACATTGTTGCGCTTCCGTGACGGAGGGGAGGGGGAGATTGACGTGTCGTATGAGCGCTGCGTCTACAATGCGCTCGGCTTAGCAATGGCGGTGGACTTGAACGGCAAGGCAAGCACGAACGACATACATCTTGTGTCCGTATATGGAAAGTGGATATGTAATCCAAAGCATATTCCAGCGGAAGATTTAATTGAGGAAATGCAAAGTTTTGCTCCCAATGGGATAACACCATATGTAGCATATGCGAATGCGGCAGGCGAAGAGATAACCTTAGGAGGTTCGCAAATTCCCACATGGATGGCGGTGCGGCCATACCCATTTACTGTGGAGTGGAATGAAGAAGGAGAACGACTTCCTTATGACCCAGAAGCGAAGAGCATAACGACATTTAGCCGAATTATAGGAAGGTCATTTACGGCTTCTCGTACTATTATTGGTTATACACTCGGCTCGCAGACGAACAAGGTGCTGGCGTCGACGAATTTAGAGTCGGGCGTGTCCGCCGCAGTGGTGTCGAATATCGCGGAGGCGGTAGTTGCCGATGCGACGACATCAAACCGATACCCTCTTTTCATTATTGACCTCAATCCCGGAGAGGCAAGGCGTTGGCAGCATGTCGAGCTAAAGGCCACGACCAACAACTTTGAGAACGATGGCATGACCTTCTTCACCGGCACAACTGATAATGGCATACCCAACTTCAGCAACATAACCCACGACTGGTGCAGGGTATTCATTGCATCAAAGCGGGCAGACACCGACATTCGCAAATGGCAGCGGATAACCTGCACCGGAGACCTCCTTGGGTATGCACCACTCACACTTGCCATCATAGTAGACCCATCATCGGAATTCCTACGGCGGGAAGCCAGCAAGGCGGACAATGCGGCATGGCTATACGAGGGCAACACGAACCTGATATGGTCTTATTCTAGACTTGACGGGAACGAACATGAGCAAGACCAAGACGGGCGGCAGTGCTGGCGGATGATAATGCCTACAAAGTGGTATGCGGAACTCCCCGCATGGGCTGATGTAAGTGCCGAGCCCCCGGATAGCACGGACATAGTGGACTATGTAGACCCTTGGCTAAAGGACATAGAAGATGCCAATACAACATATCAGAGGTTTGAAGTAGTCACCAACATAAACCAGTCCGTGCAGTTTGTCACCCACACCCCGAACAATGTTCTCAACATAGAGATGCCCATTGCACCAAGTTCTAGCACTAAGGACTGGGTGATGTACTGCAACTTCGTGGCCGAAACGTCCATTCACCTTCCCTCGGCCACTTGGTGGATGGCAGATGCCGCCTACACAAATGCCATACCGGCGAACCAGCCTACCGCGCTGTACTTCACGCAGGTGACGGACGGCGTGTACATGCTGTCGCGGCAGGAGCTCACTACAATGCTTATACAGGAGTAGGATATGACCAACAGAAACTTCGCAAGGCTGATAAACGACGGAGCGGCGCTGGAGTATGCGCCGGTGGCATTCGCCCCGAATCCCAGGCCTCCTACCGAGGCCGAGTACAACGAGAGGGGCTACTACCGCATAGGGCCGGAGAATCCGCTTCCGCCGGCGGCAGAGGGCAAGCACTGGGAGTTCGACAGGTTTGCCGTTGAAGGCGGGCTGATAGTCAGGAAGTACAAGGAGGTGGACGACCCGCCCGCCCCTCCAAGGGTGTTCGAGACGGCCGACCTCGTAGAGGCGCTGATGGAGGAGGGGGTGTGGGAGGATGCTCGCGCCTGGATAGTCGAGCAGGGGATACTGGACCTGGTGCTGGCGACCAATGAGTTCGACGAGTCCAACCATAATTTTCAGGCTGGCAAGGCTGCATTGCAGCAGACCCTCGGCTGGACCGACGAAGAGGTCGAGGAACTGCTGGAGAGGTGCAAGAAGGGGGCATGAACACAAGGCGCGAGATAGTCAAGGCCGGGGCGGGGCTTGCGGCGATAATAGTGGCGGGGAAGGCTCCTGCGGCCCTGGTGCGCTCCATGGGCGGAATGCGGGGCGCGATGATGGGAAAGCACGGAGAGTTTAACAAGACTTGGGACTTTCGCGTAGCATACTTTCAGAGTACGGCGGCGTCAGGCTTCGGGTATTTCGTTCTGCCGGCCGCCGCAGACACGAATCCCGCAATTTTGGAATCTGATTTGAGTTTGTATGAGTTCTTCTTCAACCTAAGCTACTCCAAGAAGATGACCTTTGGATTTGCTCCAGGGACAACCATGCTAACAAGAGACAAGAAGTTCTTTGGCTGTGTTACCAGTTGGATGGGAATGAACCTTTACAACTCCAAGTGGCGTCCGTCTGGCTTTCCCGAAGGTTGGATATATCAGCCGACAGGCAATGAATTTCCAGTTGCCACGGGCACGTCCGCAGAGTTCGATCTCCACAGTGTGTCCGGATTTGATGCGAGTTCGTCTACATACCAGCTAGGGTACACAGCCCGCGACTCAGCAGGTCGCAGCTTTAGCTACGTCGGAGTCGCTAATGCGAAGCCTGCGGCGCCGGGAGATGTTGACTACTATAGGTTCAATGCAACTAGAAAACTGGGCGTCTTTGGCTTTATCCCCTACGATAACCAACAAAACGCTATCAAGATAGATGAGATGTTGTCTGGGGTTCGATTTTTCCAGGCGTCGGCGGAGTATGTGCACCCGCGTATAGGCTTAAAGGTGCAGTACATTCCTGTTGTGAAGTCGGGGCAGTTATACGTCGCTGAAGCATATACTGGGGCATTGTACCCAAACATCGGCGGAAACAATATTACACATGGGCCGCAGGTTGCAGACGACTGGGATCCCCTCGCTTGGGAAGAAGCTTGACCGCATAGACAAGCAACTTAAAAGATAATATAATAGACAAGGCAATTTCAACCAACACAAAACAAAGGACAAAGCAAAAATGAAGAAACTCATGATGACGATAACCCTGACAGGCGCAGTGGCTCTGTCAGCACTTGGCGGATTGTCGCCAAAATCGACGGCCGCCGAGTTTCGCACGGCATTCGAGGCGGCGTTGGCCGAACCGTCGGCCACTAACCAGGTCGGTATCACAACAGCACTAAACACGCGGGGATTTTGGAATATAATCTGGGCGCAGGATTCCGAGGTCGTCGCCTTTCGCGGCGAGGCAGACGAAGAACTCGCAAGGAGGGGCGTCGGGGCACTGTGGGGGTATACTGTGACATTCCCGAAGGTGTCGGCTCTTCATAGGGCTAGAAATGGAGCGGAGGCCGCCGTGCCGGTTCGGCTAGCGGTAGCTAGGAGACTGGGATGCAATGCGCTTCCTTATGATATTTCGCAGAGGGCCGATGCTGCAGACATCGCGGCATGTCTAGCAGAGGCGGTGACGCTGGCTCATAATCCGGAGTTCTCCAGCATTCGGGATATAGACCAATTCAAGTGCGCCTTGCAGGCTTTGGCGGCAAAGGGCATCAGAAAGGCCTTGCGCAGACAGGGCAAGTCCTTCGTCACCAAGGACGGTGTTAATCCCTGCGAGACTGCACTATCCGCCCTCAACAGCGCATTGAATGCGCCAAGGCTCGCCGGTACAGGGGAGTGGCTGGCGGAGTTCGGTTTCGCCGACAGCTTCGCCGTCTCGCTCCCTCCAGAGGCTCAAATAGCCAAACTCAGGGAGCGAGTGCTGGACGGCGATGAAGAGCTTACCCCGCGCAACAAGGCATTGCTGTATGTGTGCCTCGGGGTGGATGGCTACAACGTTTTCGTCAAGGAGTACAACGGGGACTAACCAACAAAGAGAGGAAAATAAAAATGAAAAAGACGATGATAGTGGCAACCTTGGTTGTTGCAGCCTCTACGATGTTCGCAGTAGAGAAGTTAAACCCCGAGACGGCAACGGAAGTACAATATCGTGCCGCACTCGCTGATATACTGGCGCAGACAAATCGTGTGCAGGCTGCAAAGACCTTTTTAGCATATAATTTTTACTCTATTGAGAATCGCAGCGACCTAGATGCACTTCGTCTGGAGGCGGACGAGGCTCTTGTCTCTAATGGAGCGAACTTATGTGTATGGGCACGGCCGGTGAAGTGGCCGAAAGCATCTGCCGCTGGGCGAAATGTAAACGGGGCATCTACAAACCTGACATATTCCATCTCCCTAGCATCAAAGCTTAAATGCAGTATCGGGCCATATTCATATGAAAAGGCAGGAGCGGCGGTAGATGAGATTGCGCGGATGCTTGGTGAGTTTTCCGTAGGGGGCTGGTACTGCGACATGGCGGTATTTGAGCAGTACAAGGCAACCTTGCAGAGGACGGCTACTAAAACCATCAAGCGCAGGCTCCGCGAACTAGGCAAGTCATTTGTCACGAAGAACGGAGTCAATCCGGTGGAGCAGTATCTCACTCGGCTCAATACGGCGCTCAATGCCCCATACTTTTCCGGACTGAACGAATGGCTAGAGAAACTAGAGTACAAGGAGCGCATCGACCTATCTGGTCTTCCCGTAGGACAAGAACTGTCAGCCCTTAAGGAAGCAGTGCTATACGGCGATAAGCCAATGAGCACCAAAAATAAAACATGGCTCTATGTCTGTTTGGGCGTGGATGGCTACAATGCCTTCGTCAAGGAGTATAACGGAGACAAGGAGTAATCATCATGGGACGGATGCTTGTGCTGACAGCCCTTTTGCCCTTAGTGGCGTTCGGGGCAAACACCAACAAGGTAAGACTTGCGAGGGCGGTTGCAGTGTCCGTCCCAACTTATGTCTCTGCACCGACAGTGCCAGAAGCCACTCCGCTTGTTCCGATTGATGCTACGGACATTCCGCCCGCAAGCGAAGTCCAGCCGCTCTCTCCGGTAGTTGTGAAGGAAGTGTTTGCACTAGCGATGGCACAAGGGTTGCCACCCGAAACGATTACCGCAGTATATGTGGCGGCTTCAGCCGAGGCACTCACAGAGGCGACCCTTGTGGAGATAGCGGCTCTTGCAACTGCACAAGGCATAGAACCGGAAAAACTGGAGCCTATACTCGCCTTGTCTTTCGCAAAGGCTAGCTTCAAGTCCCGCTTCGACATGCTTAACCCCGCCGCATTCTCTACCATGTGGTATATAAAGATGAAGGCAAAGGCGGCAGAGGAGAAGGGCGAGAACACGGATGCCCTATGGCAGAGGTACTGGAAGATGTTTGAGTCCGCCGCAAGGCATAATTCATACCAAAAGAAGGAGTAAATCAATGGGAGACATAAAAAAAGCACTTGGCAAATTTCTGACAAATTCAGAGTCGGTTGTAGAGGTCGTGGAGCCCGGCCCAAAAACCGAAGTCATTTCAATCGCCCCGGCGGTAGGGCCTCTGGAAGCCCCCGACAACCAGGTAATCACCACCGTGCTTGCCGACATGAAGCGGGTGGGAATGGTTGCGAAAGACCTTCACTACCATATGCACGGCCATGCATTCTACGGTCTGCATCTTCTCGCAGACCTCGTAGACGAAATAGAGGGCATGACCGACGACCTCTTCGAGGCATTCTTCCTTGGAATGAAGGGTGGTGCGCCAGCCGAGATGCCGACGATGGAGGAAGTCTATCGTCTGGCGCTCGACACCCTCGTGCTGTTCCCACGGGACAAGAACTACTGGATTGCTGGGCTAGCCGACATCTGCTTCAAGACGATGACTGATGTTGAAGTAGCCAAGAAACTCCCAGATCTCAAGGCGGGAGTGCAGGCGGTGCTGGACAACATTTCGCAGAAGTGCCTCGTAGCATATGGACTGCTAAAGAAGTCATGTGAGTAAAAGAAAATATGCAGAACACAATTACCTGCAGGGAGTGCCGCCTCTGCGATGAGAAGGAGAGCAAGTGCTCCATCACAGGAAGGCAGGTCACTCTGGACAGCAAGCGGAACTGCAAGAAAGGCCTAAAGAAGACAGTGGCGATTGAATGACGGCTACCGCCCTTTTCTTTCAAATCCTTTTGGGAGGACAAAAATGCTTGTAGTCTACATGGGTCAGGACACGGAATTTGCCAATGCATCTCCTCTGGAGGTGGAGGTCGATACAAAACTGAATCTAGAAGGGTTCACAGCGGAGATAAAGTTTTTTGGAATCACCAAAAACTTCCCTACGGAAATTGTGCAGACGAAAAAACTGCCTTTGTCCTATACGGCGGCAGAGACTAAGACGTTTTTTCCAGGTCTTAACTTTGCAGACTTGTATTTATTCGACACTGAGGGACGGCAGGCTATCTATCGCAAGATAAAGATAGCGGTGAAACTTAGCGGAGATAATGCTGTAGACTACATAGAAGCCGATAGAGCCGCTGCGATTTTTGCAAAACTCAAGGAGATTGCCGCGGAACTTCCCGATGTTTTAGATGAAGACACCAAAGCCAAAATAATAACCATATGCAACGAGATGATGTCTGCGCTCCGTTTCAATGGAGAGTTCGAGGCTAAGGACACATGCAAGGGTATAGACCAAAAGCAGATGAACCTTGTGCAGAAGATACGACAGTTGCAGGAGTTTGCACAGACCACTGAAGACCTAGACGAGAACTCCACTACATCAGAAATAAGGCAGACTCTACAAGAACTAATGGCGGTATTTGAAAATTCGGCAGTGGCCGAAGATTGAACTTGTGGCAATAGGTAGAGGATTCCAAATATGGACGGGGGATTTGAAATGACGGAAACTAGACGCCTAGAACTTGAGGAAAAGCTAAACCTTGCAGAAGCCCATGGAGACCAAAAGGAGATAGAGGCTGTCAAGAAGACCATAGAATATGAGTATCGGGTATGCACCTCGCACACCGCCGATAGACTAAAGAGAGTTGAACAGACAGTCAACAACATAGAGAAGGGGCTTATACCCGCCGACATGTTCGGGAATATGAGAACAGAGATGTCGGAACTTAAGACGATTGTAAACAATCTCCATTCAGAAATAGAGAAGTGGAAGCACCGCTCCGAAGGGGCTAAGATTCTCTGGAACATACTCGTGGCACTTGCAGCAGCGGGCGGCGGTTCGCTTATAATAAAAATGCTCAACACTCCCGTTCCCGGCATCACTCATTAAACCAAACCCAAGGAACACCGATATGAACCTAAGCACGCTCACTTCAATCTATGTTCTTATTACTGGCGGTCTTGCGGGTCTCATCAAGTACCTTTTGGAGGCATTCAACAAGCAGGTCCTCGGCAAGATTACGGACAAGAAGACCGGGCTAAAATACCTCAAGGACGTGCAGGCCGTCTATGCCCTCGTTAGGACTATCATGGAGAACCATGCCGCAGACTTCTCCGAAAAGAGGAAAGCGGCCGGCGATGCAATTCTTGCGGCTATCGAGGAACTCACCAAGGCCCTTGAAGATTTTGAGGTTAACGAGACGGAATTCGACAGCATCATCACCAAGGTCAAAGAGGCTATTGATGCCTGGAAGAAAGCGAAATAAGCCCCTTATACACCTTCAAAGTGCGACCGCTGCCCCAAAGGCAACGGTCGTTGCTTTTGTGCAGATAGATAAGGAAAAATTATTTTTCCTAACTTTCCCCCTTGCATCTGAAACCAGAATTTTGATATAATACGCATTGTCCGCATGGAAGGACACAATCCAAGGATTTTCAAATGCAGCCAAGACAAAACGAAGGTGAGCAGAAATGTCGAACAAACGTCAATGTTACGATAGATTGCGCCGAACTTGAATCAATCAAGGCGGCAACAAGAATCGACATGGGTGCTTCCGCCCTTCTTGCGGCTGCAAGGATTGGACGCGATTTCCTGCTCAAGTCCCTTGAAATGGGGGGCATTGAGGCAAAGCCATCAAACGGAGATTCCGCCCCATGTGCATGAAAGCGAATCGCCGTTTCACCTTCTGGGAAGGGTGGTATGATTTCATTAGAGACCTCGAGACGGACGAGGAGAAACTTGAAGCCTACCAGACGATATGCCAGATGGCTTTTCTTGGAGAAGAGGGATATGACTGCCCAGAAAAGCCAGCCGATGGGACAATGACTCCAACACTCAAAGTGAGGCGGCAGGTCTACCATATGCTCCACGGCTCATTGTGGCGAGATTCCACCAAGACCCCCTATGACAGAAATACGAAGAGCAGCAAGTGCAGCGAAGCCTCCTATGGAAGGGGCAGGCCGCTCAAGGGCGAATCCAAGGATGACTACATCAAGAGGACGGACATAAACCGCCTTTCGCGGCGGGAGGAAGAAGCCCCCATCGAGGAATCGCCGGATATGCTGCCAGAATCGCCCGTGGCGCACGATTGGAAGACGGTGGGGCAATCACCCTCCCCACAAGAGAAAGCTCTAGAGACGGCTTCTGACCCCCTTCCCGTGCGACCTTCGCAGAAGAGTATGTGGGCGGAGCGTTTCAAGACCAAGGAAGACCTGCGGAAGTTCCTCCGAGACCTCTCCATAAGTTGCAGCAAGCCAGCGGCGATGGTGTCCGACGATTTCGTGAACCGCATATGGTTTATGTTTGCCGAAGTCCAGCACTGGCACAACAACGTCACGAACAAGCCCTTTGAATACGAACTCGTGGATGCGATAAGGGGAGAGTTCAAGCGATTCCTCTACGGCGAAATCAAGGACAGAAAGTTTGAGAGGAAACTTGCGGAGGTCAAGCAGGCCGAAGAGGCCGAGGAGAAGGACAAGGTACTGAAGAACCTCACAGAGGAAGACCTCGAGGAACTCCGCCTGCAGAGGCAGAAGGCTATAGCCCGCAAAGGCACCGGCAAGAAGGCATAATGCAGAATCCGAGAGAGATAGAGTATTCCTATTTCGGATGCATCTTCGACGACCCTCCGCGGAGGATAGTCGAAGCCCTCGACGTCGGCACCAAGATTTTCTGGTTCTCCGACATAGTGTGCGCCCTACTCTGGACGGCCATCGAGAACCTGATGAAGAGGATGCCCGTTGATGAAGTCAAGGCGCTCCTCATAATTCAGGAAGCCAACCGCATCACCCTGAACAAGAAGTCCCGCTTCTACGGCATCAACATCACCCCGGAGGTGATAGACGAGGCCAAGCAGTTCAGGGCTTCCTCCGCAAACGGCGACGACAACTCAATCATCGCCTATGCCAAGTTCCTCCGCCAGCAGTCCATAGAGCGCCGGCTAAGGGATGCAATGGCAACCACCTCCGACCGCATCACCCTTGCGGCTGACAAGGCGGAGATGGCAGAAGACCTCATCACGAGCACAACCTCTATTCTTGCCGACGAACTGGTTTCCAAGGAGGTCCCCATCGGGGAGCTCCTTGACCGCGCGAGGGCAAACCGCGACAAGGCATACGAGGAGTTCACCATCAAGCACAACTTCTCGTACATAGACGGAATACCTTTCCCCTGGTTTCCGCTCTCGAAGAAGTTGAACGGACTAAAGGCGGGGCTTCACATCGTCGGAGCCCGTCCCTCCGTGGGCAAGACCTCGTTTGTCCTCCAGTGCATGGAATACTGGTGTCAGTTGGGCTATAGGGTTGTCTTCAACTGCCTTGACATGGACGTGACCGAGGCTATTCTCCGCCCAATCGCCACAAAGTCCATAGTTTCCCTCGATGCCGCCTCCTCCGGGCATGTCTCCCCCGTGGAGCAGAAGCGGATGAACGATGCCGATGCTGATTTGAGGGAGAGGGGCAACCTTGGCATAATCACCTTCCTGAACGAGCGAGACATAGACCGATTCGTGACATGGTGCTCGATTCGCATTCTCTCCGAGAAGCTTGACATAATCATAGTGGACTTCCTGCAGGTAATGACGGCGAGGGGCAAGCAGACAGAGTACGAGATGCTCAAGTATGCGACCGCCACCTTCAAGGCTCTCGCCAACAGATACCATATACCCGTCATTCTCCTCTCGCAGTGCAACCGAGCAAACGTCACCGACAAGAACGGAGAGAGAGAGCCGGAGATTTCCGACCTTCGCGGCTCTGGCACGATTGAGCAGGATGCCACGACCGTCATTCTTCTCCATGTGGATTCTGGTGTCCTCACCGCATGGAACAATGAGAACGAGCCGCCCGTCGGCCTCATACCGATGTCGTGGAGCGAGGAGACGCAGTTGGAGACCAAGGAGGCGCTTACTCCAATCTGGGTCATCATCAAGAAGAACCAGAACGGCAAGCCCGGCAGATTTCCATTCGTCCTCTACAACAACTTCTTCCGCTGGTACATGGGGGACCACCTTGCCGACCGCCTTGCAAGCGGAGTGGACAAGAACCGCCCGAAGTTTGAGAAGATACGGATGGACTGGCGGTGCGGAGACGACATCTTCCTCAATGCCGACAAGTGCCGGGCAACCGTCCGCTCCGAACACTGGGTGTCCGACATGGCGAGGGAATTTGGATCGCTTGGGATGCCCGTGCCGCCTGACATAGAGGTGCAGTTCAAGGACTACGACCGGGCGAACTACCAGCAGTTGTTCAAGGAGCGAGAGCAGCGGCTGCTAAAAGCGCGCGAAGCCGCCGAGAGGGACAACTATGCGATGACGAAGGAACTCAACCGCAAGAAGGCGGAGAAGTCCACGGACACGCAGGGCGGCGGACAGGGCGGAGAGCCGCCCACGCCAGAAGAGCAGGCATTCCGCAAGGAACTAGAGGAAATGGGGAACGAGGACACCTCCGCCCCACCAAGCGAAGAGCCCGACTTTGACGACGAACCATTCTAACCCACAAAAAGAAAGGAAAAGAGCGATGCTAGAATTCACTGGCACTCTCACAAAGATAGGCAACACCGAGACCTTCGGAAGCAAGGGCTTCCAGAAGAGACAGATAATCGTGAAGGAGGGCGGCGACAGCAAGTGGCCCAACATAGTCCCCTTCACCCTCAAGAAGGACAGATGCTCCCTTGTGGACGGAATCTCCGTAAACTCCAAGGTCAAAGTCCACTTCGTCCTCGAAGGGCGGACTTGGGACGACCCCAAGAGCGGTCAGACCAAGCACTTCTGCGACAATGTGGTTCTCAAAATCGACATACTCGAAGGCAGTTCCAAAGCCAAGCCCGTCCCTCCGCCGGCAACCCCAACGGAAGACATCGGCGGCGAGGATATTGACGACATGCCGTTCTAAAGCAATGAGCGCACAGCACCCGCAGATACGACTGGTCAACGTGGGCTTTACAGGCCTGCTGACCCTTGTGTTCATCACACTCAAACTCTGCAAGGTCATAGACTGGAGCTGGGTCTGGGTGCTTAGTCCCCTTTGGATTACCGCAGGCATTCTGCTTGCCGTCGCCTTGCTTGTCCTGGTGGTGTTCTTTAGAACCTGAATCCGTGAAGGTTTACTGGAACGGATGAAGGTTTAGGCGACCAAAAAGGAAACTAGATGGTAGAAGTTATGGGAGAAAACATAGGCACCGGCGGATGTGCGTCCAAGTCTGCCGCTCTGCGGGGTGTGGTTAAACAGGGGGTACTGCTCCCAGTGCTGCATCTGTACACAACCTCCCACAACCCGCCGATGGGCACCCAACACTAGGAGGAGAAATCTGACTGGTGACTTACCGTGAAGACGGTCAAAGGAAACATAATGGTATATGTGCTAGACAGGGAGGGAAGACCGCTGATGCCGACCGAGAGGACGGCATGGGTGGCATATGCCCTTAAGCACGGGGAGGCAAAGGTGGTGAGGCGGGAGCCGTTTACCATCCAGTTGCTCCGCGACAGCACGAAGTACCTCCAAGCGGTGACGCTTGGTGTTGATGTGGGGAGCAAGCACATCGGGCTTTGCGCATCAACTGAAGCAAAGGAACTCTATTCTGCGCAAGTGGAACAGAGGGACGATGTGTCTGAACTCCTAACGGCTCGGAGGGAGTTCAGGAGAGGTAGGCGAGGTCGCAGTCACAACTGGTATCGGCCAGCGAGGTGGCGGAACAGGGCAAACACACGGGAAGGACATCTTCCTCCGTCTATTCGGCACAAGGCAGATTCTCACATACGGGCAATTAAGTTCGTGTGCAAGATGTTGCCAGTTGCGCGTATACGATTGGAGATTGGGAAGTTCGACAGTCAGAAGATTGCGAACCCCAAAATTCAAGGCGAGGAGTATCAGCAGGGCGCACTAGCCAACTGGGAGAATCTGAAAGCCTATGCGAAGTGGCGGGATGGGTACAAGTGCAGGGCATGCGGCAAGAGCAAGCACAAGGACGGGGTTCGTCTGGAAGTCCACCATATCAGGCGGAAGTCTGACGGCGGCACTGACACACCCGACAATGTGGTTACACTGTGTGATGCTTGCCACAAGGCACACCATCAGGGCGAGAGAAAGTTGAAATTCAGTCGTCCGCCCGAGCATAAGGGCGAAGCGCACATGAATGCGATGAAGGACTATCTGTGCGACGAGGTGCATGGGTTGTACGGAGAGCGGTTCGATGGCGTGACCTATGGCTACATCACGGCGATTGCTCGACGTGAGCACGGGATAGAGAAGACCCATGCGAACGATGCGTTTTGCATTGTGGGAAACATTGGCGCGAAGCGTAATGACTACAATCGCTATCTGCACAGGTTTGTTCGCCGCCACAATAGGATGCTGTACAGGGCGACAATGATGAAGGGAGGAATTCGTAAGTCAGCACAGACAGCGAGGGTCGTTCGCGGATTCCGCCATCTTGACGAGGCGAAATGGAATGGGATGCTTTGCTGGGTATCAAGTCGCAGGACGAATGGTTCGTTCAAAGCAGTGGATGTAGACGGGTCGTGCATCAAGGACGGGATAAACTGGAAGAGATTCCAGCGACTAAGGAATACAGGAACGGTTTTAACCAAAAGGTTAGATGGAGACATTAAGAGGATTTCTATCAAATCAAATGATTTGATAGGGGAAACAAACAACAAATAGGAAAAAACTGTGAAAACCCTTCACAGATTAAGGGAGAAGGTAGTTCTGAAACAACCAAACAAAACAACTCACCCCCACAGGAGACACAAACAATGAAGAAGGCAGTGAAGAAAGTTGCCGCCCCGAAGAAGGCGGCGAAGCCTGCGAAGAAGCCCGCGACGAAGAAGGTTGCCGCGAAGCCTGCAAAGAAGGCTGCCGCGAAGAAGCCCGTCAAGAAGGCTGCCCGCAAGTAAGGCGGAAACTCGCTCTCCGCTTCTTGCAAACGGAAGGGGCGGAGGGCGATGCCCTTGAAAAGCAAAGGAAAACTAGATATGGCTACAAGCACACCAAGACCGCTCACTCCGCAGCAAATCAAGATTGTACTTGCCCTCCGCAAGAAGGGACTTACCTACAAGCAGATAGGCAAGCAAATACAGCGCTCCGACAAGGCAATCTCGGCTTTCTTCAGGACGGCTACATCTAGCAAGCCGACCGAAGTAGTCGATACCGTCAAAATGCAGCCCAACAAGCCCATCTTCGTCAAGCCGAAGAGACCCATGCAGTTGGCGAAGTTCATGCTTGCCGACGGACGATTCATTGAGGTAGCACCAAGCGGTCCGTGGATTGCGACCGATGCCGACTGCATCAAGTCCCTTGGGAAGGGAAAGGTGGAGGTCTGCGGCAACATGAGGATTTACACTCATATCAAGAAGGGCGGCAAGTGGGAAGTTGAATCCCGCATTGTGCTTCTCGAAGACTACGACAAGAAGAACAAGACCGTTCCGCACGTCGCACTTGACTACCAGAAGGAGACCATTGTCATTCCCGACGGCGTAAAAGTGGAGTTGTCCTACCGCGTCACCAAAGACCACGAACACCTCATCAAGGGGACAAAGGAAGGAGAAGTCCGGAGGAAGATTGTCTGCGGCCCCGCTTCCATCGTCCCGGTGAAGGTTGGCAAGGTCAACTGCCACAACATTCAGATGCCACTCACCGGACTTGCACACCGCCGCCTTGCTATGTTCAAGGAGAGCGGCATACCGCCCCACAAGATGTTTCTTGCCATCTGCGGAGTAAACGATGGGGACGGCCTGCCCAAGCCCCTTCCGAAGAAGAAGAGGACTGTGGAGGCTTTTGAGGAGTCCGACAAGGAGTTTCTTGCCATTCTCGGCGGAATCTCGACCATCTTGAAGAAGACGGCAAAGCCAAGGAAGTAATTCCACGGCGGAGAACAGCACACTATTCCAGGCCCCAAGGCTTGGAAAGTGTGTTTTTTTAATTTTCCCCATTTACAACCACCACAACATGTGGTATAATACACACAAAATTCATACTAGATATCATGATCGTCACAATCGAAAACATCAAGCGAGTCACCGACTGGAATCTTGTCTACAATGCGGCAAGGGCTACGCAGGGAAAGCTCGTTTGCGACAAAGAACCCACCGACGAGTGGAAGCGCAAGATGATGCTTGCACCGCACTCTCCAATCCGCTGTCTGCAATACTTCATTCAGATGCGGATTCCCTATTTTGTGTCAGTGCATCTCGTGAGACACCACGAGGGTGTGCAGTGGTTCATCGGCAGCCAGCGGAACGACCGACAGCAGGACTATGACAGAAGGGCGGCAAGGCAGGACACACCCGTGCTTTGTTCCGCCCTCATCAATGCCGATGCTCTCCGCTTCATATCTCGCCGCCGCCTCTGTATGCAGGCATCGGAGGAGACAAGGGAAGTCTGGAAGGCGGTTGTGAAAGCGGTAGCAACTATAGACCCAATAGTTGCGGAGTTCTGCCAGCCCGAGTGCTGGTGGATGAACGGCACATGTCCCGAACTCCGCCCCTGCGGAAGACACCTGAAATTTTCACCCCCAATAGTAGGAGCATAATCATGAAGGACAAGGTTGTGGAAAAGGAAGCCGTCCAGAAGACAGAAGAGCTAAAGCGACTGCCGAATGGACGTTTCGCCTCGAAGGACGGAAAGAAGAAGGAAGACGATTCCGTTGTCAAAATCAAGGTTGTCGTCCCAGAGCCGGAGTACGACAAGGAAGACCTTCTCCGCCTCAAGAAGTTCCTGCAGAAGGTGTCTGTCCAATACCCTTCCGCAATAGACGTTAACGGCCGCGAGTATATCTCCGTGGCGAAGGTTGACGAAATCAAGAACGAGTATAGGAGCAGGGCAACGCAGCTCCTTTCCTGCATGCGGACAATCGTTGACGACAGCACGAAGCTGAAAGACTATCTACTGGGCAAGATTTTCCTCTACAAGTCCCTCGCCATTCTCGGCCTTGTCTGCACCGTCACCTCCGTGCTGATGCAGATGGCATTGAGGTGTCACTGGTTCGGACTCTAGGAGCAAGAATATAGTGCCGAGCGCTCCGAGGTTCACTCTGAACGACCTGCCGCCCGCCTTGCGAGAGCAAGCCGAGCGGCAGATTGCAAGAGCCTCGTCGTTTTTCAAAGATAGCAATTCCAAGCCACAAGACAAAGAACAGAAGAGCCGCAAGAAACAAACTCTAACTCCTGATATGGCGGGAAGCCTCGTCAAGGATGTCAAGGTTTCCGAGGACGGCAATGTAATCAAGATTCTTCTTGGCCTCAATCCTTCTATGGCAAGCACTGCACAACAGAAGGGTGCATTTGTAGGCAAAGACCACAAGGTGCATTTCTTCACCAAGGCGAAGATTGCCAAGGCCGAGAAGACACTCAAACTGGCATTGTCGCCGTATGCCCATCTATCCCGTCAGTGGGGTGAAGTTCCGATTGAAGTTGTCTTTAACTATTTCTTCTCCTATGCAAGCGGCACTCCAAAGAAAGACAGACATCGCATTGGGCCTATGAACGAGCGCCCTGATGCCTCCAACATCACAAAGGGGATATGCGATGCAATGACAGAGGCGGGATTCTGGCCTGACGATTCTTTCATCAATACGGAGATTTCTCGGAAGAGGCGAACAACTGGACCGGCCTGCACAAAGATAACGATAACCAACCTGCAGCCGAAGTTTGAAGCCCTATATGCCGAAGAGGCCGCCGCCGAGAACCCAGACCTCTTCAACCCCAATGCCCCAAAGCCCTCCGAGACCAACCCCCTTTCCGACCTTTTAGAAAACTCTCCAACTCCCCCAAAACAAAACCTAACGAATGGAATGCAATAGATGCTGCGTACAGCCACTGCTACATGCCTTTACGGTGGCGAATCTGGACAATTCCCTTGGTCGTATGAAGACCAAGGAACTTGTCCTTGCCGTGCGCAACCTCCAGACTATGTTCGGCCAGGTCTGCGAATCCTGCAAGAAGGGTAGTAGCAAGACCAACAAGGCCATAGCCTCGCTCAAGGCGGCATGGAATAACAACATGCAGAACCTCCTCGATTCCGTCAAGGCGGAAGACAAGGAGACCAACTCCAAGATCGAGAACCTGCGGGCGGCATTCCAGACGGTGTGCCTCACATGTTCTAGGATTTCAAACGACGACAACCCCTCTAACCATGGGCAGGTGTTCGTGTCGCTGGACAGCGGCAACTGTCAGGCGAACAGCGGTGCGGCGAAGAACTCCGCAACCGACGACAACGTTGTAGTGTCGCGGGCCGACTGGATAGGGCTTCATCGGGCGCAGGACTACGAGCAGAGCGGCTACGGAAGCGACCCGGCGAAGGAAGTGATACAGAAGGAGGAGCCGGGACTTGTCAAAGACCGCCACTCCGTCACCGTCCTTCCGACGGAGATAGAGGACAGGCTACGGCAGGAGTTCGCCAAGTTCCTCTCCCTGGATGTCATAGACAAGATGCTCGTGTGCTGCATAATGTCGGGGATGAACCTTGCGGAGTTCGCCAAGATGCTCTGGTTCCCCTACTCGATAGTAGACCCCAATACGAGGAAGATAAAGCCCATTACCAAGCAGGCGGTGCATGCGAGATGGGCGAACATCACCTCCAAGCACCCTCTGTTCCTCGCAATAGCGGCCAGCAGCATGGGCAGCAGGAAGAGGATGGACGACTTCGTTAGAAACCCCAATGCCGACATGCCGAACAACCAGTTCAAGAACGGCAAGAGGCGGCTACCGAAGGGAATAGCGGCGGCGATTGAGTTCAGACAGCCCCCCGCAATCGAGATGGCAAAACAGCCCGTTAGGGAGACGAAGCCAGCCCAGAGGAAGAACCTCGAAAAGGAGGTCTTCTCGAAGATGCTCAAGAAGGCAACAATCGCAAAGACCTTCCCCACCGAAGCGGAGTGCCTGCCGGGTCTCTTCTGAAAGGTTGTTCCCTTGGCAATCTTCAAGGAGACAAGTCATGGAGCAGCCCGCCAGTTACTATCAGTATCTTTTCAACAAGCCCTCCGCCGTAGCGCAGGACGAGAAGTCCAAGACCCTTGCGGAACACGACCAGCAGTTCCACCCCGACGGATACGACCCAAAGACGGATTCCTGCGAACTTAGGGACAAACTGTCCGCAGAAGCGGAGCCAGACAACCTCAAAAAGGATTTCAAGTCCCTCAAAAAGGAGAACGAGGACATTCGCTCCTACACGACGAGCGCGGTGAAGAAGGGCTCCAAGTGGACAGAGCAAAAGACCGACGCCAAGGGCAAGTCCACGAAGGACGACCACGACAAGTTCGGGAAGAAGGGCAAGCACGACAAGTGGGCGGCTCTTCCCCCTCCGGAGAGCGAAAAGGAGAAGACTCCGATGCCCTACTTCGACTCGTTTGCGAACGTGTCGAAGATAGATGCGGAGAACCTTTCCGCAATACACCCGGCGGAACTCTACTCCAGGGGCAAGGAGACCAACCTCGGAGAAGGCAAGCCAGCATACGAGTGGAAGCGGAACGGCGCACCAGTGCCGGAGGACGAGGCATACCGCCTTGAGATGGCGATGAAGGAGAAGGGGTATTCGCAGACCCTCAACCCGAAGAACACAGACATCAAGGTGCGTCCCGACATCTGCAACCAGTCCGGGCAGATGGCCACTTGGCGCAATAGCGAGGGAGACCTCGGAATCGCCTACGGCGACGCGAAGAGAGTGCAGGCCGACAGGGAGATGGCATCGCGGGTAAACACCCTCTACAAGGTATACGACGAAATCAAGAAGCGCATCTACAAGGGAGTGGAAGAAGACAACCCGATGGCATGGCTTGCCTACTTCTGCCTCCGCACAAAGGTGAGGGTGGGCAGCGAGAACAACCCGTCCAAGGGCAAGGGCGCGAGAAACCTCGAGCGCGGAGACATTCAGCTCTCCAACGACGGCGAGACCTTCTACCTCTCCTTCAATGCGAAAAGCCGCCAGTGGTGGCACGTCACGGCAAAGGACAAGGTTCTCTACGACTATCTCCAGCAGCGGAAGAAGAACCTGTCGGGTGCGGGGGCGAACAGCACTCCAATCTTCGACATACCATACGACAAGTTCAAGGAGTACCTCAAGAGCATCTCCGAAGACCTCACGGGCGACCCGGAAGTGTATATGAAGCCGCACGACTTCCGCCGCCTTGGAGCAACGAGGGTGGCGGAGGAGTCGCTAAGGGAATCCCTAAAGGGGGTAGACCCGAAGAAAGACCGCAAGAAGTGGGAGGATAGAATCTGCCGCGCAGTTGTGGCTGCGGCCCAGCACCTCAACGACACTCCAAAGGTTGCATTTGATACCTATATCCTACCCAACATCATCTTCAACAGTTCGCCCGAAGACATAAAACGGTACTTCCCATATATGGAGGGCCTTGATTTGAAGTGACGGGATGTGTTATAATATAGACACATAAAGCGAACAAAAAAACAAGGAGAGCGACAGATGACCCTCAAAGAGATTCTTGCAATGGACACCTCCAAGATGTCCCTCGATGAAATGGTGTATATGCTGGACGGCCCTGGAGACCGTCCCGACTACCAGCACGACATACTGCAGCTCCGTCTCCGCCACGAGGACGACACGGACATTCCGATGGAGGAGGATTCCATCGGCATGCAGTGTAGGGAACTCGGCGGCACGATGTTCCCCGGAATCGAGAAGGAACTTGAGTCGGCGGAGTAGTCCGTCCATCGGATGCTCAATGTTGACATGGCATCGGATGAGTTCTCCCGCCTCCCCATAGGGGATGCGAGACGGCCGATGCTGAAATTCACCAAGGCCGAACTCCTCTTTGTCATAAACGAGGTCATAGGGACGGCCCTTGCTGACAACGACAACCGTCAGACGGTTGACATGGTGGAGATACGGCACATATGCAATCTGTCGAAGAGGGAGATTGCGAAGTATGTGGAGTCCATTCCAAGTAAGCCGATGGCGGTGGATTCAAAGAAGGAAGAGCCAAAGCCGAAGGAAGACAACGGCGGACTTCCGCCCATAGCGGAACTTGAACGGCAGTACCCCACTCTCACGAGAGAGGAGATAGTCCAGATAGTGGAGGACGCCAAGGCGAAGAGAAGAAAAGCCGAAGAGGAAGCCGCACCGCCTCCGCCCCCCAAGCCGAAGGTCTATGCACCTGCGGAAGACGAGAAGAAGAGGGAGAAGCCTCCGCCACTCCCCACGGATAGACCTCTTACCGACAGCGAGAAGAAGACGAAGAATGCACTCGACTTCGAGGCCCTTCTTAAGACCTAATCTCGCTCCCAAAAAAATTTGAAAACCTTTAATTACCCCCTTGCGCTGTTCCGAGGGATTTGGTATAATACTCACCGTGAAGGGGAAAAGGTCCCCAAGAGAGAAACAACCAAACGGGAGATAAGGACATGGACTCGTTCAAGAAGACAATCTGGGTCAGCAAGAAGACCGCATTCGAGGACAAGGTGAAGCACCTCAACCGCCTCCTCAAGAAGCAGGGCAAGCAGCCCATCACCTTCAAGTACGAGAACTACCGCATGCAGAAGGTGGAGTTCACATTCCATATGAAGGGCGATGCCTTCAAGAACGACATCACGGAAGAGCGCTTCGTGGAGGTATGCGACGTGGTTTGCGCGGGAGTCCTCGAAGTCAAAAAGGACGACCAGCCCTACACCTACATCGGCTCCGTCTCCGTGGAGGGCGGAATCCGTCAGGTCTTCTGCAAGGACGAGCAGTATGCCGCCCACTTTACGGACGGCTTCAAGGAGGGATGGTGCGACCACTGCAAGACCAAGAGGATGAGCCGCAAGTCCTACCATCTCTTCGCCACGGTGGACGGCGAGGTGGTGCAGATTGGCAGCACCTGTGCGAAGGAATACTTCGGCATCAGCTCCGTCGCCTTTCTCGAGACCTACGGCAAGACCTTCTATGTCTCCTACGAGGGCTGCGAGGACGACCTCCGCGACTTCCGCGCTGGCTACCGCGCAATGCCCTACGAGCAGATAGTGCCGTTCCTCGACTATGCAACCAACGGCTTCCTCAAGTGGAACAAGAGGGACGGCTACTGCGACCCGCTGGCCCCCACGTGGGAGCAGCCCACAGTGGAGGCGGTCCGCGGACTCATCGAAATGGAGGACGGCGGCATTCAGCTCAAGGAGAAGTGCTATAAGGGCAATGCCGCTGCCGTCAACCTAACGATCGATGAGTGCATCGCCTTCTGGGAGGCGAGGGCGGAGAAGGAGCAGAATAGCGGCTCCCCGTTCGCCACCGTCTCCACCTTCACCTTCAATGCCCTCCAGACCATCAAGGCCGGATATGCGACCGACCGTTCGCTCGGCTCGTTCTGCTATGCGGTGTTCGCCGCCTACAATGACAAGGTGAAGAAGATTCAGGAGACCGCCGCTGCCGCACAGGACTATCCACCCTGCCGCTGGGAGAAGGGCGTCCGAGCCGACATCAAGGGAATCATTGTCAACATCAGGGAGATTGAAGCCCTCAATGGCTACAAGGCCAACTGGTACAACCACTACTACGGCGAGGAGGAGACCTGCTATGTCGTGGACTTCAAGGACGAGGTTGGCACCCTCTACCACTTCACTACGAGCGGCACTACGTTCGCCAAGGTGGAGAACGGAATGGAGGTCTCCATTCGTGGGAAGATAGAGGACACCAAGCCCTTCAAGGGCGTCCCCTACACGAGGCTCTCCCGTCCCGTCTGCACGATTCTCGACAAGGCGGTCGCCTAACGAAAGGAAGGTGATTCTATGACAACGAGAGAAGATTTCATCACCACCGAGAAGATGAATCCGAATCTTCTGATTTTCCTAACGGACAGGAAAGCAAGGGTACTCGAGCCCTCCCATCTTCCGTACTCCCTTTACGACAGACTAAAGGAAGCTGCTCTGGACTTGACGGCTGGCCTTCCCTGCTCAAACCCCAAGTCCTTTCTCAAACTCGTGTGGGACAGCCAATATCCCAATTTTGAGGAGGTGAATATCGAGGTCTGGGTCAAGGCGGACAACCCCCAGTCTGGGAAGTTATGGCGGTATGTCGGGGATATTTCATATGCAAGGAATTTCCACAAGGCGGACGACAACATCTTTGAGACCCACGAAATAGTGGATGCCCCTACGAAGACCGACCCTCTCAATACCGACATGCGGATATTCGGGGAGTTCAAGTCCGTCAAGTGCGCACTGCGAGACCTCTTAACAAAGGGGAATTTCTCCCACGACGGGAGAAGGGGTCATAAGCTTTAAGTCAGAAGGATATAAGTCAGTCTTCCCTTGACCGCTGGTTTCGCCGGCGGTTTGTTTTCCCTTTGGCATTACCTAAAGGAGACTGATATGCACCTCGTAAAACAGATTCTAGTAGCGATTGGTTTTGCCTCTCTTCTCTCGCTCA
>Ga0310695_10003508_pt1 | contig 30596 bp, 30 predicted proteins | sample RumenRJG_04DNA_FD_203882 | JGI IMG/M metagenome (GOLD analysis project Ga0310695, IMG submission 203882) | Bovine rumen microbial communities from Lethbridge, Alberta, Canada - RJG_04 (v2) (version 2) | ecosystem: Host-associated > Mammals > Digestive system > Stomach > Rumen | place: Canada...
GTCCTGTTATCCTGATGGAAAATGCACACAGCGTCATAATCATAGATATCAGGAAACATAAGACTGTTTCCATATCCCTGAATTGCTTTGATATGAAGACCTTTGAAATCTTCCACTTCAAATGCAAAAGCATCTTCCTGTGTACGGTAAAGCTCCATCTTATTATCATAGAACTTCTTACCGTATTCAATGGCTTTCTCCAATCCATCATCTGCATACAGCATAGATGTATAGATAGGACTACGTGGATACATCATACCGGATCCATATACATAAGCATTGATATAATCAGATTCGATATACTGTTTCTTCCAGCAGTCATAATCATCAACATAATTGATTAATTTGGCTGCTCTCTTCGCCTGCTCTTCAGAGAAAAGATCTTTGATGAGATCTTTCACCTTGCAATTTTCGAATGCGATCTTAGCTCCACAATATTCCGTAGTAATATCGATATAGTACGGAATATGATTCTTATCTCCATTCTGGAGCTTGATATTCTTAAGAGTAGTCTCATGATGATCAAACACTGTAAGAGACAGAATCCCATATTCTCCACTAAGAAGATCATTAAAATCTTTTGCATTAAGAGAATAATCCGTAAAGATAACATTCTTACCGTAAATTTGATCAATGGTCCAAACTCTCTTGTTCCCATAATTGTTGCAGAACGTGGGAATCTCAGGAATAACAGCATCGATTACCATTGCTGCCATATGACCATCAAGATCAGTATGAGTAAAGAGTACACTGTCATCTCTCGTGAAAGATTTGATTTTAGGATGGGTACTAACGAACCTGTATCCGTCTTTAACCCTATCCATATCAATATCCATTCCAAAAGTTGCACCTGTTGTTTTACCCATGATTTTCTTTCCTTTCTTGTATCTGAATTTACTATCAACCAATAGCGAAGTTAGAATATAATTCTACTTCTTTCGGTTTATCAATAAGAACATATTTCACATTATCTGCATTGTATTCTTTCTTATCATTTTCTTCTCTAACGACTTTATACCACCAGTAACCAGATACTGCTGGATATAAACCGAAGTTTTTCTCCTCATATTCTTCAATGATAGCATAATCATACGATCCTTCATAAAGATCATACATATTATTTTCAATTACTCTTTGAGCTTCTTCAAGAGTTTTAAATACTCCAACGATTCTGTCTCCAGAACCCTTTTTCAAATTTGAAATCATAGTAAGCATATACATTTTATGTCTTCCTTTCATGCTGTATTATGAGGTTCGAGAAGATATCCTAAATTAAAAATCTCCAAGTTAGGATATCTTCTTGATTGCCTCAAGGACTGATTAATCTCTATTTCCCCTAGGATAGGGAAATATTTAGGAATAATTATTCTTCCCTATTCTGGAAGAATGTATTACCATCTTTATCGATGAATGTAGTACTTGTCTTTTTCTTACCATTGATCACTGCAGTTACAGAAACCACAGGTTTCAGTGCAGGATGATAGTAACCATCGTCCTCTTCCTGATTAGAATTGATATTTACCACAACTTTAGGAACACCAAATTTCTGAAGAGAATATGAATCATATGCCATATTATAGACGGTGTTTCCAGCATTTCCCATCATACCATTATCCTCCATAAATTTAGGAGTAGAATAATTTTTAATATTATTCTTCCTAGCATAGTTGTTAGCTCTAACATTGACTCTCATATTATTTTCTCTATCAAAACGATCATAGAATTCATTGTATGCTTGTCCCATAGAAATTCCTTTCTGTCTGACATACATTCTCATATCGTTATTGAGAACAGTTCTGAGATTTTCATCATTATTATTATGGATTGCTTTTGTACCAAGATTGATAAGATCATTGTTAGTATAAATACCGTTCTCATTGATAGAATCAACGATATTGATCAGCTCAATCTGGAATTCTCTTGCAGTGTCATTATTCAAACGCATAGCAATGCGAAGCACGAGATGATATGGAATGTAATCACCTTTCTTTACAGGAAAGGGAATCTGCGTGTATCCTTTATTTCCACAATCGACAATTGCATTGCCCGGCGCACTTGTGCGCCGGGCAATATCCTCAATAAAATTGTTAAATCTATTCCACATGATATGACCAGATTTGTTGTATTTTCTATCATTTCTTACCCTCGTAATACCAAGTTTCTCTGCCATCTGATCTGCTTTAAACCAGATGATTCTCTTCTCATCAATTTCATAATCATAACCATTAACTTTACCACTATTAAACATAATAAATTCCTCCTATAATAGAATAGAAACATTTGTAGTATCCCTCTGATACCTACTACATATATATAGTATATCATTATAATTTGAAACCCTATGCTAAAAATTAACTTTTCAGTGCAAAAAATAAACCCCTACCTTTCGGTAGGGGAATAGTTATTTACACATCATATAAACTCATATCAACATCTTTCAGAAGAGAACTCAAATCACTCTGAAGATCTCTGATACGCATAATATCATTCTTGATGTTATCTGTTGTCAATTGGAGAAGCTTCCGATCTCCATCTGGATGTAATGTACTCTGAGCCAATGCTTTCACGCTCATTTCACCCAAGCCCTTATATCTCTGAATACCATTCGGCTTAAATTTATTGAACGTTCCCATCAGTTCCAGCAAAGTCATCTTTTGTCCATTCACATAATAGACATCAAGACTATTCTTGATATATCCCATCAGAGGTTGGCAAGCAGCATACAAACGATCACTACATACAGCGGTATAGAATTCATTTCCTGCCAAACCATCTGCTACCATGATTCCATCTTTCTTTTCCACGGTCATGAAACGCCATCTCTGTTTCAAGAACTTCTGGAACCAAGCAACGGATTTTCCTTTATATCTCAGAATAAAGTCTAACAACTGAGGCTCCAATGCATAATTCGTAGCAAATACATTAAGATCATCAATATAATTCACATTCTTATGCAGAAGAGCTGTGAGTTCACGTTTCGTAAACACATCTTTCTTTGTTGGACCAACTTTATAGTTCTTAGCAAACTGATCGACAAGATAAGCAGTATATGCAGCTTTATCTGTAAAATACTGAATATGGTGACGCTTATCTACGATTGAATATAAAGGTGGAACTGCAAGATAGACTCTACCATCTTCAATCAATGGACGGAAATACATGATAAATAGTTTCATCAGTAACTGCCGAATTTGTAAACCCAAACATTTACATGTTCTGACTATATCTTCACCTGCTCTAATGAATGAGCTTTACGGTGGGTAGCACTTCGATCAAATGATGATCTACTCCCATTTCAGGGATAGTCGATGAAGCCTGCATAATTATGCCTGCCTGCTGATTTGGTTATTGTTAATTACTCTTTAGCATTATTTTTTAGCATGGAGCATCCATAGACTTGTTTCTGCTTTCGCACCATATAGGCTCTATGGCATTAAACCATTCCAGCAATTCACTACCTAATAATCTTAAGATTTTCACCTTAAGACGACAGTTTTACCTATCATAATCGGCATCGGCCATGAAAATTACCTTTTTGTATTTACATTTATTGATATCGAAGTTCTTACCAATACCAGCTCCCAGAATCGTTGCAATTCCTGCCACTTCTTCATTATCCATTACTTTTGCTCTTGTGTTGGTAAAAGCATTGATAATCTTACCTCTGATTGGAAAGATTCCTTGACGCAACGGGCATCTTGCTTTGACTGCTGGACCCATTGCTGAATCGCCTTCGGTAATAATGAATTCCAAATCCTTTTTTCCTTCAGGCTTCACATACTTTGCAGGAAGATTTGTATATGCAGATACTTTCTTAATCTTCTTTACAAAGTTTACTTTATTCACATCTTCTGCCATTCTCAGATCGGCAGTATCTTTGAAATACTTACAAAGCTTCTGCAAATCATTGCCATTCATCTTGCACCATTCATCCAACTGATTCTCGATGACTGTTTGCAAATATGGAATGATATCCGGATTCGTAAAGATTTCTTTTGCCTGACCAGAGAAATCTGGTTTGATATGAGATACTGTCACAATCGCTCTCAAACCAGATTTAATATCATTACCAATACATTTTGTCTTACTATTATGCAAAAAGATCTTATTCATATAGTTTCTGAAATAGTTACACAGAGGATCTAAGAATCCTTTTACATGCGTCGATTCATTAATCGTCGGACACATATTGGCAAATGATTTGATATTGGCATCTCCACCCAAATCAGAGCTATCATATGTAAAAGCAATATCACACATCATATTATCTTTCACATCATGAATGTAGATTGGTGGAATTACTGGATCTTCCGTCATCGCAACGAGAAAGGTAATGATACCATCCTGATTGATATAATCATTATGATATGTTTTCCCATTCTTACGAATACCCGTAAAATGAAGTTTATTGATGCCTCCTGGAGTGGTAAGCATGATCAAGTTTGATACCAGTTCTTCTACTTCATCACATGTTGTATCTACTTTCCCCATAACTTCCAGAGCAGGAGTAAAAGATACTACAGATCCCTGATATTTCTCTTTATTCGGAATCTTCTTCTCTCCATGCTTCCATGGATGCCCATCATTAAATTCAATTCTTCTTGCTTCACCTGTAAACAGATAAGATTCGGCAATGAATTTCTTCGAGCAAGCATTCGTTACTTTTGATCCAACACCATGGCGACCAGAAGAGAATTCTCCAGCTTTCTTATGATAATTGGAACTTGTATGCTGTGTTGCGAAGATATCCACCATCTTTCCAAATGGAATGCCTCGTCCTGTATCTCTACAAGTAAACCATAAAGTTGCTTCGTTATATTCTACCCAGATTTCATGACACGGAGAATCATGTTTCTGCATTTCATCCAATGCATTCTGATATACCTCGCGTATCATATTAATATGCCCTTTATTACCACGGCTACCAAGATATTGGCCTACAGTCTCTCTAACTGCATCTACAAATTGAGAAATGGTTTCGATTTCTTCTTTATAACCAAGAATATTTTCTTGCATTTCTTTACTGTATTTAGCCAAAATATCACTCCTCATTTAAAAAGAAAATAACCCCGTGAGAGTATGGCTCTCACGGGTATGTTATTTTCTCTTTACAAACTTACTACTGATTATGCTTTGAAGTTCTTCTTCACATCACCAGTATTCGGAACCTGACTCTTCTGAGGCTGAGCCATCGGGCTAGGACCTGCACTCAGCGTCTGCTGAACGATCTGGTTGCCAACCGGCTGCTGAGCCTGAGGCTGCTGCTGAGCCGTCGGATCCACAACACCGATCGGACGATCAACACCAGGATTCGGCATACCTGCATCATAATAACCACCGTTATTCGTTGCAGGCTGCTGATAATAGTTCGTGCCCTGCTGCATCGGCATCTGCTGCTGCGGAGCCATCATCTGAGGCTGAGGCTGCTGATACATACCAGCCTGCATCATCGGCTGCTGAGGCATCTGCTGCTGCTGGGGCTGATAATAGCCACCCTGCTGCGGCTGCTGATAATAGCCACCCTGCATCGGCATCATCGGCTGATATGCAGGATTCGTCAGCATGTTGAGAGAAGCGAATGCATTGGCATTGCCATTACGATCAAGCATCTGATTGCCATTCAGCTTGTCCGCATAATCCATTGCGACTTCCCAGAACTGCGGCATCTTCTTGATGAAGGAGAACGTCTGATAGAGTTCGCGACCAACATCTGTCGGGATGCCCTCATAGAACGTCTTTGCCGTCTGCACAAGATCATTATAATCCATGCAGATTTCCTCTGCCTGCTCTTTGGTGATATCGCTCAAGACACTAAAACGCTCACCGCAGATGCTGCAGGTGAACGTACCATCGTTGTTACGAACAAGAGCGATGTTGTTCGTATCCGGATCTTTGTGATTGCAGATCTGGCGGAGACGCTCATCATCCGTCACCATGAGATTGAATTCCTTGTCACCCTTGGCACGGAGATGATTGACTTCCTCTTTGCTCAGCGTCTGCTTCAGCACATGCTGCTGCTTCTGCTGCTGAGGATTGCCGTAGCTGTAATAGCCACCGCCGTTGAAGTTGTTGTTTCCATAGTAGTTGTTGTACATTTTAAATACCCCTTTCAAATAAGTAATAGGTGCTGAAATGAATCCCTGTACATAGAATTCATTTCAATGAATATATACATGAAACGGGATAACCCATTCCACCCTTATAAAGGATGGACGGATAACCGCCTCATATATATAGTATATGTCTCAAATTTTGAACCGATGTCAAAATTTGAGGTTTTCAGAACAACTCCAAAACCTGTTACGGTTATGGAAAAATAGCTTGGAATCCCTCACGAGATTCCGTGCTACTATTATGTTTATTCGATATACTTTTTTAAATTTAGACATCTTCCGGTCTCTTTGTGTAAGAAGCATCATCTTTAATCGCACCCATAAAGGTATCTGTCTGACCAAAGATAACTTCTGCACCACGTTTAATAATAGCAGGAGTCAAAGTCACTTCTGCACCATTATACGCAACCTTCACATTTGCTGTCAAAGCTTTCTGGGCCAACTTTTCATAGCCTTCTTTATCCACAACCATACGGAACTGCTGGATTTCACCATAATCAATCGCAAAGAATGCTCCAGCATTCACAGGATAGCCCTTAGTTCCCATGGGAGGATTAGCTCCACGAACCTGACCATTGTTCAGCATCAAGAAATAGACGAATCCTTTATCGTCATCCCACCAAACAATATCACGTTCCTCACTACAAGCCTGGGCATTATCGAATTCAACTGCAATCGGATACAGATCATCTACGATACTTTTCGCACCTGTATCTTTATTAAAAACTTCTCTTTTATGAGTGACTCTGAGAAATTTTCTGCATGCAATTACATCAGATTTTTCCATTGCACGTATTCCACCTTTCTATTCATCATTACATCGTTGTCATCGATATAGAATCACATAGAATTTCTCGCATATCGAATATTCGATGCAATGATATCAAGAACTGCTAAATTATGATAATATTGATTTTGCATAGGATGACCAAACTGATCATTCATCACATTTCCATTTGGATCTGTCACATAAGGACTGTTAAACGAATTCAGATTCTGTAAGATCACAGAATAAGCATATGATTTATCCTTATCCTTATTATACAATGTATTAAACATCTGATTATTCACAATCCCAGGTTCTGTTCTCAACAACGTGTTCAATGCATTGAAATGCATCACAGATTCATATTGAATCTCCACACAAGCATTGAAAATTGGTTCCATAAATTTATTATCATAGAAATATGGACCATACAGAGTTTTATCAATCGTTCCGAATGCCATATCTTTAAACAGATAGTGAGCATTCTTCTTCAATACGAAAGGATTTGCCATATTCAAGAAATCTTTTCCAAAATCTTTGATCATTTTTTCAAAGAATCTCGAATTTTTCTTTTTATTATATGCCATTTACGTTCATCCTTCCATATCTTCTTTGTACAGAACCTCTGGATCTGTACCATCCTGAAGACAGTATTCTGTAATCTCATCAATATCCATATTGACCTTAATAGCCAAGTCAGGCATATTTTCATAAATCATACGGATGAAAGAATATACAGAAATTGTGTCTTCAGGAGTCTGTTTGTTTGTCATAACCTGACTCTTTGCAATGTTCGCCACTGTAACATTGTCCACGCAATACTCAAACGTCTCCTCACGAGTATAAAACTTCTCAAACGTCTGAGTTTCATCATTGTTATACAGAAAGACGATATAGACTTTCTGATTCGGGAAAGTAACTTCCCCAGTTTCTTTGTTGCGGATGCCCGCAATCTGCTTTAATTTCTTAACAAGTGCCATTTAAAATTCCTCCTTAAAAGATAAACACAACAGTGTCTCTTATGAGACACAAAATATATATGAAGCGGATAACCGCCTCATATATATAGTATATGTCTCAAATTTTATACCGACTGCTATTTTTAGTAATATCTTCTAGCAGGAATCACATAGATGCAATAGTTAGAGAAACGAGTCACAGCAGTATAGTTCAGATTCTCATCTCTCGTATTCGGAAGGCTTTCTTGAATGTAGATACCATGATCATACTGAGAACCCTGAGCACAATGTACAGTTAAAGCATAAGCATACTCAAAGTTCTCTCCTTCTGAATATGGATTATCTCTAATTTCCTTTTTGATCTTCTGATCTCTTGTCATGAAGAACTCATAATTGACTCTCACATCTCTAAAAGTACCATTAATCAGATTCGGATGAAAATCGATGGAAAATGTTTTTCCATCAAAACCCTGTACCGATGGATAATTAGCAACTTTACCAATCAATCCATTTGCCAAACCGATTCCATCGACTTCAATATTCCAATTATTCTTACGGCAGACTAACCTTTCTCCATGATATGGAAATTTACTTTCATATCCGAGGATATATTTTCTAATTCCATCATTAAATTCATTACGAGTATTATTCGATGGAGCAAGAATGACATCCTGATTTGCAATCAGAGGAAGATTATTATCAATCTCATTATCATAGAGAACAGCAACATTCTTGCCATACATTCCATGACGAGGACGAAGACCATGAAGAAGATCGTTCGCGAAATATGGAATACTGGATCCAGAAGCTTGACGCATAATCTGCGTCAGATACTCAATCTTTCCCGTTCTTAAATATGCTGGGTTCGGATTGCCAACAGGAGGAAGCTGATGAACATCTCCACAAGCTAATACTTTCCTACCTTCTCCTTCAATTTCAGGCTTCAGTTTGATAGGAACAGCACCTGCTTCATCTACTACCACCAAACGAATTTCATCTGGAAGAGGCTTTCTTTTAAATGAAAGAATTTTCTTAGGACGATTCATGTAGGCATCGTATTCTCCATCTTTGTAGAACGGTTCATACAGCCAGGAATGAATCGTCCTAGCATTCCATAAACCTTTTGTCCTCATGATGATAGCAGCAGCTCCAATATAACTCATCGGAGCAACTTCATTGGCTTGCAAACCAATGGCCTTGATCGCAGCTTGAATAACAGTCGATTTACCTGTACCTGCTGCACCAGAGAACTGGAAGACCTGTTCAGAACTATTGTAGAACCAATCGCGAATCTTATCAACAAGCTTCTGCTGCTGATCTGTTAGCTGAATATACCCAGAGTATTTGTCATATGCCTGCATGTTACTCATTTGATATCAAGCTCCCTCAAACGATCGAAGTCCATCGGAACGGCTTCTTCCATCTTCATAATAAAATCAATATACTTCAAAGTATCTTTATTATATACATTGGAAGAGATTACTGCTCCATTTGCATATCTGACCTCAAATCTACCAATCGTATCCATACGCGCATTTGTGATGTAGGAAATATCCACATCGTAATGCATGATATTCTTGTTGTAGTAGTGCACCAGATGAGAACAAATCTTTGTGTTATTATACACATCCAGAATGATCTCAGATTTGGGATCATTAATAGGAAATGCTGGATATTTGCAAGCAAATCCATCAATATAGATTTTTTCACTCACATTTTCATCCTCATCATAGTAATAGATGTATCCATTTTCATCTACATCCATACCAATATATCGGAGCATCAGATCTGCTGCCACTTCCATATTCTGAAGCTCCTGCATAGCTTCCTTCTCTTTTTTTGTCATAAATATACCCCCTGAATTTATCTTACAACGCTAACAATGAGAATATCCCATTTGGATCTAATGTATTGATCAATATTTCTGCTATTGCCATAAGAATAATAATTTCTACAATGAGATAGATTTTGCTATCTCGATCGTTATGTAGAAACAAAAACGATATGGCAATCAAAAATAAAATAATGATAATCAAGCTAATCGTAATATCATTTCCTTCCTTAGACTAAATATGGTAGACATAATATAGTCCGATGAAAGGAAGGATAGATAAGATCAAAAAGAAAATACTAGCTCGATAATACTTATTCGTCAGACAAATTAGAATCACCATTAGCAAGTTTACTAATATAACAATTAGCACATATACTAAAAAATCAACAAGCATACAACCACCTCTCAATCGAAATTCCATATAAAAACACCCAAATAAAAGGAGGAGTTTTTATGAAAGATTCTGCTTCTAAATTTGATGGTTCTGGAGTTGCTATTCTACTGGAAACCGTAAATAAGTATATTCCAAGCAAACATATCTTCCGTATGGCAGATAATGTTGGTTTGATGGAGAATACAACGCAAGAAACAACATCAAGTGTGAATACTGGAAATATTATGAATAAAGATAAAGGAGCTCTTGGTTTATCTGATGTCACAACAACAGATACAGTGATTCTAGATCTTCCAAAAGAAGTTACTAGAAACTACCCAACGAAATTCATTCCTCCTGGAACCAGATTTATTGTTAGTTACTCCAATGGAGATATTACTAAACCAGTAATTACAGGGAGGGAATTTTAATGAGTGGTGTCAACTATTCCAATGGAGATCCTAGAACAGCGCACACATTCTCTGAATTTATATTGGCCGGAAATGAAGGAAACGTTATCAATTACGATAAGATTTGCTTCAAAGAATTCCATGATAATACGCACTTCGTTGTAAAGAATATTCTAGATGATTATCTGTGGGAATTTAAACATGCGTCTCTCAAATGTAAATTGAGTACCGAAGAATTCCAGAAGTATCAATATAACCCAAAGAGATTGTGCTCTGATCTGTATGGAACCACAGAAGTCTATTTTGTGATTCTAGCCATCAATGATATGGCAAGTGTGAGAGACTTCGATAAGAAGATTCTTTATCTCATGAAGAAAGATGATATGAACAGCTATCTCACAAAGATTTATACATCCGAACATAAATCTATTGAGATGTACAACAATGATAATGATTCTGAAACTTAAATTTATCTGGTGCGATCTCTCGCACCAGAGTTATATTTTGTTTCTATGATCAACCTTACTAGGTCTGAATGCAATTTGTAATAACTTGCTGGGACGAAATGCAATTCTCTTAAATATCTTTCGATCTGTATATCCAGCCATCTGTTTATTCTCTTTCTGTGAATATACAGATGCATTCCCAAATATTGATGCTGAACCAAATGGAGTAATATTTCCAGATTCCACCATCTCTTCTACTTTTTCAGATTCAGATTCTTCATTCTTGTTGAACTTGTTATTCATCAAATCTTTTACATTTCTTCTGAATCCAAAATTGATTTCTTTGTTATGCTCTTTTACTTCTTCCATATGAAGTGAAGCATCATCTAATGATAATTTGTATGCTGGAGATGAAGCTCCTTCATCACAAATATACTTAATCGGATTATCTTCATAAAACGGTTGATAGAATTCCGTAACTGTTGTAGAGATCTTAAAACGATGTTTTACACATCTGAATCCCATATATTTCTTTTCTCCAACCCATTCAGGCTGAATAAAGATGGTCCAATCCAAGTTCTCATCAATCAATCCAGATTCACCAATCATAGCTCTTCCTAATTTCGATACCAAATCATGTTTGCTATCATCTCTCGAACTATCAATCATTCGAACACCTTCTCTATTGAACTGAGAAGCTGTTACGACTGGAATATCATAATGAATTGCTAGATTACGAAAATCATTAACAACGTTACCAATATCAATTCGCATATCTCCTGTTTTATCAACAGGACGAATTCTCTTCATGTAATCCATAATCACACAAATCGTTTCGTATCCTTCATCTGAAAGATCATCAATAATCTTGTAAATATATTCTGTTGATACGGAATTGATTGGACGATACTTCACAACGATATTAATCGGAGATTCTGTTGATGTAGATAATTTAGATCCAGCCATCTGAATGACTTCTTCTTTTGTGAAGTTCTGAATGGGTTCTGGAGAACAAGTGATATTAAACATCGTTTCAATAATTTGTTCTGATTTGTTCTCCATGGTAAAATATAAAACCACGGGAGACTTCGTCTTATCATGGCAAACATACTTCGGATTAAATTCTTTGATCTGAAGTGCTAAATTGATCAGAGTTGTTGTTTTACCCTCACCTGGAAGACCAAATAAAGAATAAACACAACCTCCCATAAATCCACCAGCAATCACATCATTCAATCCTTGAATACCTGTTTTCAATTTGAACGTTGGTCTGGTTACATTATCATACAAATCTGAGAATGCACTCACATAATCTGCTAGATTAATCGTATCATTCTTCTCTTCAGAATCAATCATATTTCTTCTGAAGGCTGTTTGCATCTCAGTCACTTTATTCTGAATATCTGGTAATAATCTCTCTTTATCATTCATATCTGAAGAGATATATTCAGATCCAACATTTACCAATTCCATAATCTTGTTATTGATAAACAAGATATTCATGCAAGATCCAATCGAATTCTCTACCCAGATCACATCATTATCAGATAATTCTTTATAAGAATACAAATCGATCGATTCATATTTGTTTCCAACAATACCATTGACTGCTTTGATTAAGATATCTTTTCGACCAATTCCATTATCTAATCTTGCAGATAATAAATCTAAACACAGATTGTATCGAACAACAAGATCATTGTTTCCTTCAAAGATATCAACATCAATCTTGTTCAATACGTTTCTCAACATCGATAAACTTGCATGATGAATATTATCGTTTTCAGATAGACAATATCCAACGAACATATCCATCATTGTGATATCTAAATTTAATTTGGCTCCTTCTTTTTCAATCTTCTCTTTATTCCTGCTATATTTCTTTCGTCTTTCTTCGAAAGTACTCATAGTTTTACACACATCCTAATATCTATCTCTAAGAGTTTCCTGTGTACCATGATGTTTATCAGCTCATCATTTACAACTCGTCACTGAGAAGCTGAATGAGATCATCACTGGTTACGGTTAGGCCCTTTTCCTGGGTCTTTATGTACATGATCAATTTGTCCATAGGACTAATTGATTTATCAAAAATGAAATTCATATCTTTCTGTTGTTCTACAGATTCTTGAATGGCTTCCTGAACAGATTGATTTTCTGTTTTGGAATCAATTACAACATTGGGGTTATTTCGGAAGCTTTCTTTAATGACAGAAAGATTTGCGTCATTAGATTCTGTAAACTGAACTCGGATATGCTCAATTCCTTCTGATTTCTTTTGATTGATGTAATCAATCACTTCTTTTGGATCGGATTGCAACATATCGTCTAGATTGATCGTATCATACCGATAAGAAGTAATTGGTTCAAAATCTACGTAGTATTCTCTCGTTTTAATATTGTGAAGAAGAATCAAATAGCCTTTATCTTCTTCTTCACCAAATTGCCATCGATAAGGAGAACCACAATAATAGAAGTGACCTCCAAAGCATCCAGGACGATGAACATGACCAGAAATAATGGGACCCAAACAATTTCTGAAATCATCCATGCAGAAAACAGGTTCTCTGGATGAATCTAAATCAGGAACATCTTTTCCATAGATGGATCCCATGTAAGTACCATGCATATAACAAGCATCATATAACTCTTTCCCTCTCAGGAAAGAGTCGTAAAATTGTTTTCCTTTTCCGTATAATTCTGGGATGATAAGAATCTTCTTTCCCTTCACATATTCGAATCTCATTTGCTCAATGATCCGAATATCGACTCCGTTCCCGATATAATGATAGAACAATTTTAATTGATCTGCATCATGAAGAGCTGTTCCTGCGATGATCAAAAGTGTTGCATTCTTCTGCTGACAAACCTCAATTAAATCTTGAATGAAATTGCAAGCAAACATAATTGCATCTGAATTCGCCATAAACTTATGATGAAAGATATCGCCATCAATCGAAATGATATCTAGATAGGGTAACTGGCGAATCTGATCAATAAATTGTTCTCTTAATATCTGGTACTGATATCTTGGATTCGTAGCTCCAAAGTGTATATCTGCTATATGAGCTTCAATAAATATTTTACTTACTTGACTTGGACGATATGCTATCTGGATCATTTGATCACCTCTGATTATACTGATGTAGAACGGTTGATAAATTTTGATTTTGGAAAAATAAAAAGAAAGTAGGTTGAACCCACTCTCTCTATATAGATATCTAATTTAAATAGAGAATCAAAATTCATCAACATCAACCGAGTGGAAAATCCTCTGAAAAACTATACCCGGTTAGTCTATTATATTCATGATATGATGCATTTCCTACATTCAGGTATGGTACTACAGTGTAGTATAGGATATCTCATTATTCATATCCAGATACCATCTTAGTATTAACTTATTCATCATCAATACTAAGTACATAGGCTGATACATATTAATATAAAATAAATATCATTAATATAATATATGTCTCAAATTTTGAACTTTTCATTAGAATCAGATTAGAAAATTAACAATTCTAAAAAATCGATATAAAAATTTAAATATTTTACACAAATAGAGTAATTAGGAGGTGTAAACACACCTCCTAATAGTATTAAACATAGTATTTGTAAATTTTATTAAAGAAAGTTGGAATTAAATTTGAATAGAATTCAACTTTTCTCATCAATTCAGGTGAATCATTCACACAATTAGACATGTATGCATCGATGGTATTTAAATCCTCATCAACTCTTGCATAATAAATAATGTTATCATAATCATATATTTTCTTGATAACCATGATAACATAATTACGGGAGCGTACGTTCAATTTTTCGTCATTTTCAAAATCATATTTTGCTTTAATAAGCTTATATCTGATTTCTCCATAGACATCTTCGTTATCAACAATCTTGATTCTATCCATATCCATAAAGATTCCTCTTTTCATAAAATAAAAAGGGGTGGACAATTTGTCCACCCCCTTTAATCATCAATAGATATTTGCATTCAATTTATCGAAATCAACGATAAACGGCTGATTTGGATCATTAGTAGCGATAGCATACTGCATGTATTCCCATGGAATATCATCGAATCTCAGAGCGATCTCATTATTCTTCATAGAATTGATCTTTCTGATATTCATCATCTTGACTACATCACAAACGAAACGTTTGTAATCATCACAAACGAAACGTTTGTAAGCATTGACCCAGTGGATATGTTCAGCCTGAAGAGCAGAAACGAGATTCTGATACTGATTATTAATGATTGCATAACTATCAGCTTTGAATTTCATTTCCTGATATTCTTCTTTGCTAAGAATGACTTCGTCAGAAGTGATCCCATAGTGACCATTCTTACGAAGTTCCGGAAGAACTTCATTTGTTACCCATTTCTGGAATTCTTCTGCTATCGGCATCTTGGATCCGAAAACAAGCTCATAGAAGCCTACTTCGTTAATGACAGTGATCGTCTGAGCTCCACCAGAAGTCTCGATGGTCGTATGATGTCTATTTTCTTCAGATACTCTTCTTTTTACAGATCTAGGAAGATCTGAATATTGAAGAATTGCAGCCATATCATTTCCTACCATAAACCATTCATTTTCCTCATGAACTACTCTAAAAGTTCCCCAACTAGATGTAATTTCTTCTGCTGTGATAACCATTGTTATCTTCCTCCTTTAGCTAACTAAAAGGGGGGGCAAATTGCCCCCCCTTGTAAAATTTGATGAAGTAGATAATATATTCATATAATCCCTTCAAATATATAGTATATGTTTTAAATTTGGAATCCATGTCAAAAAATTAACTTTTCAGTGCAAGACAAAAAACCCTCTACTTTCGTAGAGGGATCTATTATTTTATACAACTCAGTATTAATTTTTTATATCGATTCATTAATTCATTCTCTAGATTGATAAAGAATTGCTCATCATATTTATCTTTAATAACACTCTGAGCATCATCAGAATCAAATTCATATTTGATTCTTTCTTCTCCTTTTTGATTTTCTACCAATATCTTAATGATTCGATTACATATCAATATCCTGATACGTGTATACTCTGATATATTGCAAATTAAACAATTAATGGGTTCTGATTTGACAGATTTGGATGCGTTTAGGAAAATCCCTCGTATCTGTTTTTGAGGTTTTGGATTTATATGTTCTGTTGCAATCGGAGATTTTTTGGGATTATTATCATAGAAAAACAAAATGGAAATCATATCGATGGTAGCAATCATCCATCTCATATCATTTACTGATGGAGCAAGCTTATCTAATTCTTTTGATATCTTTCTTTTGGCAAACCATCTTCCGATGAATCCCTTCTTATTGATATTGATAATTCGATCAATAATGGGAATTTCATTTTGTTTTTCTTCTTGTTTTCTGTTATCTTTATCTAACTCTAATTGAGCTTCTCTTGTTATGGTATCACCATTATCATCTAATAATATCATTTGTATGCCTCATTTAAATCTCGATACATGGCTTCAAATCGATTCTGAACAAACATATTCACAGCGCTTCTGAATAATCTTTCGATATCGGCAACAGCATCTTTTCTGTTTGCATCAATCATATTTTCTGAATATGAGAAAGTTGTGGCATAATCTTTTTGATTCACAGTAACAGAGATCAAATCATTTCGATCTTTTACAGATAGAATAATCTCATCATCTTCATATTTTGATTTCATATCGATGGTATTGATCGCAATAATTTTACCAGGAGTCTTCAACGTAATGAAGAGAGTAATTGGACTATCATCTCCGAATACTTTTAGATTGTAAGTATCTGTCGCATACATATCCGTATCTCCAACAGATTCTATCAAGTACAAATTCAAAAATGAAAATTGAAATAATAAATTTCGCATTGGAGCTTTATTTACCACAAGATATTTACATCGCAATACATAGTACTTGTATACGAAGTAAGATAACAGTTTCTTTAATTGATAAAATTTTTTGAATTTAGGATATCCTACTATCTTTAGTAGGATATTGGTGAAATTTATGAATTCAGTAATTAGCATACAATATCAATTACCTCCCTCTTAATTATTTGCTTTAAAGAAGCTACCTTTGATATCTTTTCGAATTTGATTGAACTGATTTTCTACCAGAGTATCCGACCAGAATACCTGAACCATATTGGCAAAATCATGTAAGCATTCATTGATAAACGAAGCATGTGTAGGATTCTTCATATCTAGACACATAGTTTCATAGTTTGGTTTATCTTTCGGAATTCTGACAATCATAATCTTATCTACGTTACAGATTCCCTGAGATTCCAGCATGTATTTATAAGCTGCTAACTGGATGAAATAATTGTAATGAATGGATTTACTGGTCTTAAAATCAATCAGATTTACTTCTCCATCCAAATCCAGAAGCATATCATAAGTTCCTCCAAAATATGGAGTCTTTAAAGTGAATTCCTGACCAAGAATTTTAATGGAAGAATATGCAGCGTGTAAACCCTTCCACCAATTCTCGAAAGCATGAATGGGATTGACTGGAGCATCAGGATCAATCTTTCCTGTTTTGATATAATTCTCGATAGCCTTATGAGACTTTGTTCCTGTCTCCAGAATTTTCTTACGGAAATCTTTATAGATGATTCCATTTACTCCAATTTTATTTGCCCAGTTCATAAGAGCTGTAGAGTCCATGCATCGATCAATAATTTCCGTTACTCTTGGAATATTATGAACTCCTGTTACTTCATCATGCCACTGATAATGATTACTAAAATTCACACGGTTAAAATACTGATCTAATTCTGAAAAATCTACCATATTAATATACACCCCTTTAAGGGAAAGTTTAAAAGATGATAAAAAACAAAACCTGCCGAAATGGCAGGCTCTGTTTCGAGAAAGACTACGAACTTAGTAGTTCGCAGCCTTCTCATGGATCAGATTCATGACGCGGTCATACTCGACTTTGTCATCTTCAGCGAAATCGGTATGGGCTACTGCCCAATCCCGAAACTCGGATGCTTCCCTCCATCCGAGTTTTGAAGCAATCTTATTTTCGATTGCTTCAATTTCTGTCATACAATCATACCAGTAATTCTTTTCCATGATAGGTCCTCCATTCATGGCTCTGCTTATTTCATGATAAACAGGAAAGTATACCTCCCGATATCCTTTCATATATATAGTATATGTTTCAAATTTGGAACTCTTCCCTTAAAATAGGTATCCTTGGACAACCAGATAATTTAAATAATAAGGAGGAATACCGTCGTGGAAAAGCCATTTCGTAGTGATATTAAAACTTATTCCGATTGCTACCTTTATCAATCCATGCCAAAATATAATGCCGTTCTAATGAAAGGAATTATGTGTGATAAATTTATTGATAAAGGAGTGAAGCAATTCGAAGATGTTGTTTATGAGATTAAACGTTCTAGAGCCGGATATAGCCTGTTAAAAGTTTTGCAATCTCCAAATTCTGTTCTTCTTCTTCCAGATGAACCTCTTCCGAAACAATTTAAAGTATTCGCTGCTAAAGATCCGAGGGATCATCGAAATCTAAAAGTATTCATTGATTGCTTGGGAGTTATCAGAGAAAAAGCAGAAAAAGGAAAAGTATCTGGTTATGATACGAATAGTTCTGTTTTGATTTCGTATCTGATCAATGCATATGTTTGCATGGCGTATGCAGTAAAAGGTCCTTCTTTCCTGTCGAGTACGATGTTGAAAGACATCACAACTTGTTTTGCGTTATGTATGACACACATTGTTGATTATCTCGGAAAGATTAATGTTCTGGATGATGCAAAGGATAAGTGCATTTATCTGAGTGCTAGATATTTCTTGCAGGGAATTATGAGACAAGATGAAAGAAGAGCAAAAGAATTGGCTCGTAATATTTCTGGTATCACAGAAATGAAAGAGAATGCTTATGAATAATGGATGTATCTATTTGGCGTTTCCACTGTCTTTGGTTTGGAATTCTTCCCCGCATTCTCTGCTATGATTACAGATGCTTATTGCGGAGCTTATATCAATAATCAGAAAACGATTGAAAAGATCTGTGGCAAGAATTTGATTACGTATTCAAAGGCTATTCTTAGTATCGGTGGATAAAGTAAATAAGGAGGCTGCATTATGGCTACAGTATTACAAGAACCACTAGCGCCAACAGATGAATATTATGAAGCCGAAAAGGAATATTCCATGCAGTCTGAAATCAATGAAATTACAGAGTGGAAGAGATTCAATACAGATACTGCAATTGAAACTCTTCAACGTGGATGGCTTCCTCAATGGCTAGACGATATTCGATGGAATCAATACGATACTTATTTCAGAAAGAATGAATACGTAATAAGCAGAAACTATTTTGAAAGTTGTATTAACATTACAGGAATCGTAGATACTATTTTTCATGATGAGAGAAATCAAAGATTTATCGAAGGAAATCTAATTGATTTAAATTACTTTGGTCACATCAGTCCATTTCTTCTCTTTTTGGAAAATGAATTCATTCCATGGGAAAGAATCTACGTTGTGAAGAGTGATCAACATGTTTCTCTTTTGATTAAAGACAGAGATAAAGAAATTCCAATTAAAAAATTAGATATTCTTTCTCTCCCTATGCAAATTGAATATAACGATTCTGGTTATAGCTATAATTACGGAACCAATCTCTTCATGTTTGATGAAAATGGTCATTTCACTTTGGATGAGAAACCGAAGTGGTGCATTATGACTTCGGATAAAAGTATTCATCAAGTTACCATGAAGGGTAAATTTAATATGAGAGATTTAGGTCTCGATGATACTAGAAGATATCTTGCATCTAATTTTCTCACATTTGATAATGATGGTAAACTCTACAGAGAATGTGTTTGCCGTTCAGATAATCCTGCTCTTACAACAATTGATAGTACGAATGATGTTTACATGTGCTTAGTTTACAGTGTAAAATCGAATCTCAATGAATCTGTTATCATGAGAGCAGAAGATAGAGCATTCATTCGAGATATGCTACGAGATAAACATGACAATCCTCCTTATGACAAGTGGCCTCCAGATTCCACAAAAATAAAAGATTCTGTAAAGGATCTTATTAAAACAAAATTTGATTTTTGGCATGATAAGAAATTCTCTTATAATGAGAATATTAGTCATTCCATCTTAACTACATTCTGGACAGATCAAAATAAATATGATAAAGTATTTGAAAAGATTAAAAACGTAGATATCTTTGAATATGATATAAAGAAAATTAAACAAAGAATTGCAGATGATATTGCTGCTGGTGGGGATGGAAGCATTACCATGCTTCGAGATGTTTATGATGATAAGCAATATGAAACTTATGTTATTATCTTCATCAATGGATTGGCAAATTCCGAATGTAACAATGGGATTATCTATCGACCAGATAATTTCACATTTAAAATTCCTGATGATGTTCCAGTATTGGAATCTTTAACCATTGTTTATTTCCGACGCATCAGAAATGAATTGATTCCAATTGTGAATATTTATCAAAATACGAAATCAAATCCTCCAAAATGCTTGGGAACAGCAGGAGATGATTACTGGCATCCAGATGATGTTGCCGATGATAATTATCATGCTGCTCAAAATGTTTTGGATTATTATATTCCAAAAGATGATATTGTTTTGTATTCTGATTGGTTAGGATATGAATACGATGTTAAAATAAATGATGATAAAACCATTCATGATGTTATGAAATGTTTTGGTACATCTGAAACATGGGCTAAGAACTATTTAGCCGAGCATCATCAGTTATATAAAGAACCCATCAATCTGTTTCCTTTGAATAAAGAAATTGATGATGAAGGAAATCTTATTTTACATGAACCATATCCGGAAACAACATTGGATAACAGTTACTATTACAAATATGGAAACTGGTTTATTGGATCAAGAAATCAATTCATTCATCAGAGATTTGTAATTGATGATAACATTGTTCATCTTGGATATAAATTTAAAACTGCTTATGATTCCAGAAGATTTATGGTTTTCGATGATGGCCATTTTGTAAATAGTGCGAGTTATCGAGTTATGATTCCTAGATATAGTCTTCCTAATATTACAGAAAGATGTATCTATTTCAGATTCAAACCTGGAGAAAAGAAAATACTCGATGTGTATTATCTTCCGAGTGATGGAATGAATCCTGACAGATTGGAATCAGAAGGAGATTTGTATATTTGGTGCTTACATCGATATGCAGATAAAGAAGGACAGATGAGGTTTAAAGTTCCTTATCCTTATCCTGATTATCCTCATATTTATGATGCTTTCTTCTTAATAAAGAATAATCGTTATGTTGATAAGAGTAGATATGTATTCGATGGGGATTATATCAAATTCACAGATCCTAGAATCCATTTTAAACAATTTGAATCTTTAATGTTTGTATTCCCATTGTATGGTAATGCTTGGGATGATGATATTGAAAATGTTGGTTTGAAAGACCAAATGAAATTCATTCCATATCATGCTAGAACAAAATACGGAGATACAAAAATTAATTTTACTTACGATTGGCGAGGAGTTCCAAAACCAGATAGAGCTCATTATCTATTCTTTGGAACAACATTTGTTGAACCAAATCGATATACTCTAAATGCAGATGGATCCATTACTCTTAAAAATGGTGAATATATGATGGGAGATATTCTGGTAACTCTTGTCGTAGAAACAGATCAGTCAAGTCAGAAACTTATCGATAGCAACATCATTCTTAGTACATATGAAATTGAAACTCCTCCTGGAGCTGACTGTTTTGAATATGATTTGCCAGAACCAGATTTCTGGAATTCATTCTTCATAACGAGAGGTTCTGTACTAGTATCTAGAAATCGATATGAAGTGGTTGCTCCTGATCATAAAACCATTCGATTCTTAAATATGAATGATTGGCAACCAGATTTGAGTTGGGATACAAGATGCCCTCAGGATGAAAAGAATACAACGAATCCTCAAAATGGTCGTCATCTTTGCATTACTTTCATGAAACACAAAGATGATCATCCTGAATTGGTTACGAATGATGGAGCACTCCATATTATCACAGATTCCCAGCATTACAGATTTGATCATGATGTGACGAAATTCCAGATTGATAAGGATTATTTTAAAGGATTTAAATATTCTGATGATAATGTTATGATTTTCGTAAATGGCGCATATTGGCCTGCTGAAAATCGATGGCATATTGATAGTAATCAGATATTGGAACTTAAGAATCCATTAGATGTGATTCCTGCGAATAGTAATATCGATATCATCTTTGCATATCAATTAATTACATATTTTAAGCCAAATCGATCTGGTACGAATTATACCAACAACGGTAATGCTAATCAAACAAATATCGGTCCGAAAGATCAGATCTTCTTTAATCCATATTTCTATCGAGTAACTGGTGGAAATAAAACACATATTCCTCTTACATATGATTACAAAGGAATTCCAAATCCAGATGATAAAGCTTACATGACGTTTATCAATTCTACATTTGTTGATCAAAGTAGATATACTATGAATGCAGATGGATCTCTTGATTTCTTTAATTCAAATCTTGATGTTCCAGATGGAAGTCATGTTACCATGCTTTCTATTACAGAAAAATTAAATACAGATTGTAATAAGAATAGCAATGTTATGGCTACTTCTTATATTTTGGAAACTCCTGCTGGATCAGATCAATATTTATATGAATTACCAGAACCAGATTTTTATGATGCTTTCTTTATTACAAGAGGATCTATCTTGGTATCTCCTCATAGATATGAATTGGTAGAACCTGATAAGAGATATATTCGTTTTTTAAATACAACAGATTTGCAACCAGATTTGAGTTGGGATAGTAGGTGTCCACAGAAATCTCCGAATGGCCGCCATTTACAAATCACTTATATTAAATATAAAGATGATATTGCTGGTAAGAGAAGCCAATATGGTACAAATCATATTAGTTTGAAATTTCAATTCTATCGTCCAACAACTGATGTACAAGAATTACAATTATACAATTCCTATTTTAATGGATTTACCTATACAGAAAGCAACATGCTTCTGTTTGTCAATGGTACATATTGGCCACCTGGAGTTAGATGGCATATGGAAGGAAATCAAAAAGTAGTCTTAAATAATCCTAAAGATTATATTTATGCTGAAAGCAATGTAACAGTTATGTATGCTTATCAGAATCCAATCTATGATTCTCCTACTACAAATATCAAACCAACAGATCGTGAAATTATTTACTTCACAGATGTATTCTTGAAAGATAGACCAAAGATAACAGCAAAACCTGAAGTTGACGCTGCTACGAAAACAATGAAATTCCCAATTCCGTGGATTCATCCACCATTTACAGATACTCCATTCTTCTTGTCATATAAAGATCAATTAGATAATTCTCAATATGGCATATTTATTCCTGAATATCAATGGGAAATTACTCCTGATCGAAAATACGTTGTAATCAAACCTGATTATTTCGATTATTACAATAGCATCATTACAGATCCAGAAAAATTAAGATTCACATTTGTTCATAATAAATCTTTTACTGGAATCTGTAAATACGAAGCTTCTGTAGATATTCATCAAGATCAGGTTGTATTCGATATTCCAACTCCATATCATAAGAGAATCGAATTATTCCATAAATTCTTTGTTACTGCAGATGGAGATTGGTTGGATGGTCCAAATGATACCATGGATCATTCTGATTACGATGTGGATAGTATTAATAATCGATTGATGTTGAAGAACTTCAATTTGAATAAATATAAAAAATTAAATTTCTATTTCTTCTATACTTCCAATTCAGCAAATGGAGCCATTGGTTATTTGCCTGAATCTGGATATGTATCTCTGTATCGAGAGAATATTGATAGAAACTTTAATAAAGAAATGATGATGATGTTTGTAAATGGTAAACTTGTGCAAAAGAGTGAACTCATGGATGTGAGTAACAACTTAAAGAAAGTTAAAGTAGATATTCATAGAAGATATGATTTGGCTATTATTAGTACATCTCCATTGATCTCTCAATTCAAGAGTTGGTATCGACAGAGATTACCAGATGGATATTTCAAGAGAGATACATGGACACAGATTCTTGATAGTTTTGAAATCAATGATGATACATTAAGAAACCTTGAACCATATACTTGATAAAAAATAAAACCCCGCACAGAAGTGCGGGGTTGTTGCTGTTCACATGAAAAACGTTGGAATGGCCAACGCAATCATGTGAACAGCAATACTAATTTCTGATGGGATATCCATGTTCCTCATGGATTTTTTCTCATATCTCTTAATCAGTTTATTAGAAACTACAAAAGAGACAGAAATTGCAACGATGAGAATAATATCCATATTCATTTATATACCTCCTATGAATAATACAATGGACTCTTATCATATATATAGTATATTTCTCAAATTACAAAAAATAACCCACTACCATCAGGTAGTGGGTAAATATTAATTATTCGGCATATGTAATAGTTTCAATTCCACATGGAGTTTTTTCTTTCTTTACACGATACTTGTTCCATGTTTTTTCATCATAAACAACATCGGTTCCATCTTTATCCTTATGATCAAACATGAGATTCATATCTCCCATTTTGCCATACAATTCTCCACATTTCATACTGTCTGAACCCCCATATACAAAAGAACAATCGAACATAAAATAGAGAATGTTGCAATTGTTCCCATAACAGAGCAATAAATAAATCTTTTCGTTTTTGCAATGCAGAAAGAAAAGTTATATTCATCTACTGCTATCGATATCAGTATATAGCTCATCACTAATAATGAAAATGATAGAATGATAAAGGTTAAACCGATAATCTCTCCATAGTTCACAAAATCAACTCTCTTCTGGATTTCCTTTCTGGAATGCAAACAGATATCCGAGATAATATCCACGGCATTCCAGCTGAACCGTAGACCTCGGATCAAACGGTTCAATTACTTCCCATTCATTGCGAGAAGCATCAAACATTTTTGTTGCAGATGCTGTTTCATCTTTACGGTCATAATAGTAGAACTGAGTAATAGGATTACTCCACTGACCAGTTTTCTGATTTACTGGGATTACGTTCTGGGCCCAATAACGACCCTTATCATCATCCTGTTTAATCGTAATGGATGCCACGTCCAAATAATATCCGATTCCCACATTCGAATAGATGAGAACATAATTCGGGTTATCTGATAAATTCATCAACTGCTGTTTCGGAACAACAGAATTGGTATTAGTAGGAGTAGCAAAAGCTGTCCCCGTACCAAGTGCAGTAGCAATCATCATTGTTGCCATCATCTTTTTGATCTTCTTGTTCATTTTGTTTCCTCCTCATATAAAAGTTTACTCGTCCGTAGGATTTGAGGATACATCCCCTCTGTAGCCTACATATATATAGTATATCATTATAATTTTGAACCGATGACAAAAATACCCTCTACCTTTTCAGGTAGAGGGATAATATGAGCCTTTATATTAATTGAAAGTAATCTTAGTAGCAAACTTGCTAATATCGATTACTCCAACGTCAACATAATTTGTGACTTTCTGTTTGTAAGAAGTTGCTGCAGAAGGAGAAGTCTGATGATAATCAACAGAACCATCTGTATTCCATCCACCATAGCGTTTACCAAATTTTCTAAATGTAGTAGTTCTACGTTTACTATCTTTGTAAACTTCAATGGTTTCAAGAGTCTTTTCTTCTTCTTTGCTTGTCTTCGGATCTGTTATCTTAACAATAACATCGATATTATTCGATCCAACATCAAATTCATCTACGCTGATTGTGAAATCTTCATCATTGGAATAATCCTTAATGATCTTACTACCAACAGCAAGTTTATATTTCATAGCATTATTCTTGTCATCAAGAATAATCACATGGAAATTGTAAAGTTTCTGCTTGTCATGAGCTTCATGACCAACGTAAGGAATAATTTCAAAGGAATCAATATGAACTTGAGGAATGAATACCATCACAGGACGGAAAGCGGAAATTTCAAGTTCCGCTGCCGATGTGGTATTGTAAGGCAGATATCTCTGAGCTTTACTTGTTCTAGTATCATCTGTCAATCCTTTCACAATCATCATATTCGATTTTGTATCAGAATTATAGATGGTATTTGTCCAAGTAAGCGTCTTATCCATATGCCAGATTTCTTTGAATGTATGGGTTGTTCCAAGTGTTGTCATAAACTTGCTATACTCATTATTTTCATCCAATTCTTTTCCAGCATTCGGGAAGAGAAGTCTCATATTGTAGATGCTATCATCAATCGTAATTTGTTTACCTTTATAGCCAGTGATATCAGGAGTATTTCCAGAAACAAGAGTAGAATAATTCATTCCTGTTGCAACAGGTCTATCTGCAACACAAATCGGATTTCCATCTTTATCAAATCCAACGCAGTTGAAATAGAACGAGCCACTCGTTGTATTCTTGTAATCGGTAAGAAGACCAAGGCTTGCATTACCAAGATTCTTGAAAGTGCCAATCTTACCAGCAGTATATTCATAATCACAAGAAATTGCTTTACCAACTGCAAGATCTTTGATAGAATAAACTTCATCAAGAACGGTAGAAGGTTTCTCTCCTCTGATCGTAGCAAGATCTACTTCAAAGACAGGACGCCAACCACAATCAGCAGAAGTTGTTGCAGTAGCGATATTGAAATAATCTTCTGGACTATCTCCACCACGGCAAACAAGATTTGCATTGGTACCAGAACTATTTCCTTTTGTATCTGCTTCCGTTGCAATGGTAGCTGTCAAAGAAGGAATTTCTGTATTGTAATATTCTTCTGTTGTTTTACCAGTGGGAAGATATCCTTCAACAACAGTTTTCGTCCATTCATCATCAGTTCCATTTGTAGAAGACTTCGGAAGTCTAACATACAAATTATATGGAATTTCGCTATCTGTAACATCAACCGTTGTATTTCCAAACACATAATTCTTTGCATAAAGAGTTGTGAAAGAAATATTCTGTTGAATTGTTCTATCTGCAACTAGAATCGGATTACCTTTATATGTATAACCAGCTTTCACGAAATTGAAATACTGGTAAGAAGGACCCGTTGTATCATCGCCAACGTAGTTCACAATGATAGAATTCAAAGAATAGGTCTTTGATGCATCATAAGAACTTGTTTCAACTCCATCGGTTGTTGTTACAACTGGATCGATACCAATGAGAACAGCAAACGAAAGTTTATTCAGAGTTGGGAATTGAAGAGCATACTGCGCCTGAGTAATTGCATTCAAGACCGTGTAGTCCATCATTTCTGTTTTAAGAGTATCCGTATCATGAGTCAGATCAACTTGAGACCAAGTTGTACCAGTAGCATCAAATGTATAATAATTCGTTCCATCGCCAACAGCTACTTTAACAAATGCATTTGTAACGTTGGCAGTAATAGAATAAATCCCGCTTACATATTCTGCTGTACTGATCGGCTCTTTCATAACAAACAGCTGATCTTTCGGAATCGCTGTCAATACGACTTCACCAATCGTAGAAAATGCAATAACTTCTTTATACTTAGAAAAATCAACGAGTTCTTTTGTAACTTCTTCTGTACCAGAACCAAGTGCAGAAACATCTGTTTTGTATGTTTTTGTCATATTGATTGTGATACCAGAACGAAGAGAAAACATTGCTTTATCAGGAATATTCTTTCCTTCAAAGTTATATCCAAGAATCGTTGTCGGATCTTTGACACATCTACCATCTGTGACGGTAGAATTCAAATCAGAAAAAGTACCAACTGCATTGGTTCCAGTATAAGAATATTTGCATCCATATTTGGTACCAATCGGGTCATTAATAACATCAATCACTTAAGATAACCTCCTTTCTTAATCCTCATAATAGAGACGAACATAAAATGGTTTCAAAAGCTTGAGGTCAGAAAGAGCAGGCTCTTTAAGTGAGGTACTCTTAAAAAGAGCTACTTTCTCTTCATCTGTAAGAGAATCATAATTAGATCCAAGATATTTCATACCACCAGTGAATGGATAGTTATTCGGATCGACAAGTTCGTCAGCCATTGTGAACCCTCCTCTCTATTAATGGAACACATCGGTTGCTTTACTGCTTTCCGGATAGAGAAGAACAATACGACCATATGCAGTAGCAGTATTTGCAGCAGCATTAGATGTAGTAGCAGATGCCGTATTAGACCAAGTAAAGAGACCCTGAGACAGATTAAAGTTCTCTTGAACGAGTTCTTTATTTGCTGCCGCTGTATCGAAATTCGTGAAAGCATCTGTAATATCAAGAATACCACCAAGAGTAGAATCTGCAGTGCAAAGTTCTTTAATCGTAGGAATTCTCAAAAGAACATTCTTCCCACCAATCGTCTGCGGAACACCAACAATAAGATTTGCTGTATTCATATCTTTATAGACGATGCCAGAGAAAAGAACGTTATTCGTAATCAACGTACCAGTATCAATCTTCATGAGATAAACAACGCCTGTCAGAACAGATCCAGAAATACTGAACTGAGCAAGAGAAGTATCTCCCGTATCAACAGAACCAAAATTAGAAAAAGTTCCAAGAGTTTTAGCATCTGTTGTCGTATAATTTGCTGCGATGTAATCGCCAATATCCATACTATCAATGGAAGTTTTAATAGAACCCTGAGTCGTAATAGTCATTGAAATTGAACCTCCTTTATATGAAGCCTACTCAAATCTTCTGTTGAGCAGAATTTGTAGTTGGTTTAGTAGGCATTGATCCTCTCTTAGAGTTAGCAACAGAATCGATACCATATGTAACGACATTCTTACCAATAACGATATAATACAAATAAAGCAAATCATCCAAATTGAAATTGTAACCCATATTGCTATTGGCCCACCAAGCAAGTAGATAAACAATTACAAAGAATGAAGTGCTGGTAAATATCTTACCAACAGGTATATGAAATACTTTTGCAATAAAACTGTCTGCATCTACCAAAGCATTTGCAGCTAATTCATATTTTGCTTCATTTGCTTTTTCTTTAATATCATTATTCGGAACCGTTTCTGTTACAGATGACGTAGGAGTAGCTAATTCTTCTGATGGTTTTTCATCAGAAGAAGTTTTGTTTATTTTACTTTCAACCTTTTCAGATGCAGAATCGATTGCTGAATTAATCGCTGTAGATACTGCCGCATTTACAGTTTCTCTAAGAATCGGATTTTTAATATTTTCAGTAGTTTTGTTTACGTAATCTTCTCCAGCTTTAGCAAGTTGATCTTTTAAAGGATCATAAATTTTGCCATTCATTTCACGCATCACTCCTTTCTGATTATACCATTACTCGTATGTTTCGGCTACTGTTGAAGAGGCTGGGACATCTGTGTAAATATATAACAAATATATTTGCTAATTTAAAAGGAAAGGAGGAGCTTAGGTATGAGTCTTGTCAATCCTATTAAGGTTGCCAGACTCCTAATGCTTCTGATGCTTATACCTATCATATCGATAGGAACTGTTTTATATCAATCCTATTCAAGTGTAGAATATATTAAAACAATGCATGAAAATTTAGGATCTGAATTAAAAAATTATGGATGGCTTTCAATATATTCTGTCATTAAATCAACCGAATCATTATCTAAGCTCCAAGTAGAGAGTGTAAAACGAGAAATAGAAGTACGGTTATTGAAAGAATATGATGGTAATATGGATAAGCTGAAAGAAGATTTATCGGGTAAAGAAGATAACAAAGCATATCAAATAATTAATGGGGTAATTTATAATAAGTATATTATTCAAAAAGACGAAGATAATAGAATGTGGGTAGCCACACAAAATGGTATAATTGCTGATCATGGAATAGAGTCTAGTAATAAAAGTGATAGAAGTTGGGATTCTGAAATAAGAACTAGTATAGATAGTGAGATGATGAAAGACGCAATTACTAGACTTCTTAATCAGAATACTGCTGAACCTATTTTAATACGCATTCATGGAGATCCAGGAAAAATATATGAATATGGAACCGAACCGAATTCTACTTTTCTTAAAGATCAATATGAAAAGGATGGTATGATGGCTTTAAGAAGTTATGATATGTTGGTTCCTGCATATATAACAGATACTGGAGATATATTTGGAGTTCCGGATGTAACTTATAATGGAATGAGAAATCAAAATGATAAATTAATCATCGTTCAGCAGTTCAATTTATATTCCGCTGTAGATCACTTTAGTGAAATGACACTATTCCATCAAAGAATACTAAATGCTAATGATCAAAATATGCGCAATGATTTAAATAATCTTTTATTAAGAACAATCATTACATGTGTGATCATGACGCTAGCTTTTATTGCCCTATTAGCATCAGCATTAGTTTGTCTTAAATGGGGAAAGAAAAATGAGCGAAATAAAAGAACTGATAGAAATCCATGATGTTCTTGAGTTTGCTCTAATCTTCTTTTTATCTCTTATCGGTAGTTTTGCAAAAACGTATTTGAAGATGATACATTCCCCCAGTACTCATCACAAAATGAATTTGATAGAAGTTTTGTTATCCACATTCACAGCAACAATTTTTGTATTCACTTTTTCTACATCTATAGAGATTAAAATTGGCGTTAAGGGATTAATGCTAGTATCTTTTATAGGTGGATTGGTAG